>Ga0134099_1000517_pt1 | contig 45451 bp, 34 predicted proteins | sample 10_taG_2_FD_105482 | JGI IMG/M metagenome (GOLD analysis project Ga0134099, IMG submission 105482) | Switchgrass degrading microbial communities from high solid loading bioreactors in New Hampshire, USA - 10_41_5_180_A2 metaG | ecosystem: Engineered > Bioreactor > Semi-continuous > Anaerobic >...
CGCTAGATGGTATAATAGTCATGAGACTTGAACGCTCCTTTCTGGGAGGTAATGGTGGTTTGGCGATTTCCATTATACCAGAGGCGTTTCAGGTCTCATTTTTCTTATTAAGTTAACAGAACATTAAATAAGAGAAGGAGGTAAAAGATGAAAAAAAGAATTATTTCAACTATTTTGGTTCTTGTAATGCTGTTCAGTCTGGCAGCACCAAATCAAGCCATTTTTGCCGCAGAAAGCGATATGGATATAGTCAACCTTGATGTGGCATGACTTGATCTCGGTGATACCACCAATGTTACCGAAAATCTCGTGCTTCCGGCTGTCGGACCAAATGGTTCAACCATTTCCTGGTCATCTAACGGCTCACCTTATCTCTGGGACGACGGCACAGTAATTCGCCCACCTTCAGGAGCTGACGCAGCCGTATCGCTGACTGCCACAGTGAGCTATGGTGAAGCTAGTAAGACAAAAACATTCAATGTTATAGTACCTTCGTATACCTCTGATGTCCGTACTATTGCCAAAGTATTGACGGCTCCGGAAGGAGAAGAATTAACGTCAGCTGATTATGTAATTCGGGTTCCTGTTCGTACCGCTCCCAAACTGCCATACCGTGTTTGGGTAGAATACAGTGACGGCTATGGTGAGTGGCGCAATACCCAGTGGCCATGGTCAGGTTCTTACGGATCAGGTCCCGCAGGTTCGGGTACCCCGGCCGGTATAGAACAAATATGGCAGAGTTACCCAATTGGTCATGAGTACACTGTCACAGGCTGGATCACCGGCGACAACGCAACTCCTTTGGGTTATCCGATAACAGTTCATTGCAAAGTCGTTGAAGGCGATTTCACAATGCCCACTGTCAACGGCATATATGCAGGCAACGACATAATCACGTCGGTGCAAAACCCGGCTTCTTTTAAAGTTCCCGAAACTAAAGTAGCCAAAACCATGCCCATCACCAAGATATCGTTGAATACCGAACCTGATAACAGGCTGACTTCCAACGTGAAACGTTCAGTTACCCAGGCTGCATTTAATACTCAATACTGGGAGCCTGACATGTGGCTGTATAACTACAGGGATACCTTCGGACTTTCCCTTGAAGGCTATAGAGCGCCGAGCGGTTGGGAATCGCCGACCACCAAGCTGAGAGGTCACGGTGCCGGACACTATATTAATGCCCTTGCCTTAACCTATAACACCAGGGTGGGTACTCCGGAAGAAAATGAAGCTATCCTGGAAAAAATCAAACGTTTTGTATACGAAACCCGTGCGATCCAGGAAATGACCTTCTGGCCTTTGGACTGGGTAGGCAGACAAGAGGGCGAGACCTATGAGGATGTATTGGCCAGAGGTGAGACCTGGAAAAATCTGGAGGTTACCAGATGGCGAGAAGCAGCTGATACCTGGCCACATAACGAAACAGATAAAGCACTCAATTGTCCTGATTGGCCGTTAGTTACGCTGAAGGACGTTACCTCTGACTGGGATGGTATAAAAAATAACCAAACCAGGGAAAGAAATCTTAATAACAGAGACCCCAAATGGTTTGGCTACGGTTACATTAATGCCATACCTCCTATTCATCTCGTATTGAACGAGAGATACGGTACATACAGTGCATGGGTATGGGCCCCCTATTACGGTGTTCATAAGCAACTGGCCGGTTTTATGGATTGTTATTACTCCTTCAAGGACAGCGAAGATCCTGAATTGAGAGATGTTGCAGAGACAGCTTTTCAGATTTGTAAGGACATGTGCCACTGGATCTCCAACAGGCTGACCTCTAAGGCTTTCCATGGTCCGACCAGAGACACCAACATACCCAATCCGAAGGTTCCCGACAGTACTTACGGAAACCTTACCAACACATGGCACACCAATATATCCGGTGAATACGGCGGCTGTAACGAGCCTATGGCCCGCTGCGCAGCTGAACTGGACGATAACGATCCGGATAAAGAATTGATAATCAAAGGTGCCGAGATGTTCTACAATAAGACCTACTGGGATACACTGGCTGCCAACTCGGAGAATATGTCTTTAAACGGCAATTCCCATGCTAACTCTCGTATCCCGCAGTTCCCGGGCGCGCTTCAGACTTATCTTCTGAATAAAGATCCATTCTATTATGTAGTATCCAAGAATTTCTTCGATTTTAACGCAGGACGCTTCCGTTACTATGGTGGTAACGTGGGTAACGGTGAGTGGTATCGTGCTCCTTACACTCAGATCGCCAATTTGGGTAACGGGCAAATAAACGAGACCTGCTGTGCCATGAATCTGGCCAAGCTTGCTAAGGAACTGGCATGCTTCGATCCTGATAACGCCGAATACATGGACTACTATGAACGCCTGACATTCAACCAACTTATCGGATCGGTGCGACAAAGCGGCGGTACCTGGGGAGTTACTTACCAGTATGCGGTAGGACCTAATCAAAGTAAGAATTTCGGTAACGTTAACCCGGGTTCTACATGCTGCGGTGGTACCGGAGTTGAGAATCCCAGCCGTTACATCGAATCAGTATACTTTACCTCCGACGATACAATTTGGGTCAATATGTTGATGCAGGTTACAGGTGAATGGGACGATGCAGGTTACATCATTTCCCAGGAATGTGACTGGCCGGCTGAAGTCTCCAAGGTCACCATGACTCCCATCCCCGGAAAGGAACAAAAGGCTGTTGCTATGAAGATCCGTATACCGTGGTGGGCAACTAAGGACGTAAGCATAACACTCAACGGAGAGGAAATTGCCGCCAAATATCTTCCCAGCTCATATGTTGAGATCCCGGCAAGAGTATGGTCGGCAGATGATGAAGTAATCATCCGTCAGCCTTTCCAGATTAGCATAGACTACGCTCCCGACAAATACAACGGCTATTGGGCAGGCGTAATCTTCTTAGGTCCGCTGGCTATGGCAGGTACAGGCAACTGGTCTGTACAGAATATTGAACATGACCTGAGCAACATTATAAAACTTGATCCTGTAGATTACCCGGATTCTGCAGCCAACACTCCGGGCAACAACCGCAATGTATACTCTGCGAGTGTCATTGGCCAGCAGGACAATAATTATGCATCAACACTGCTGCCGGACTATTACAGAGACACCAATTCCACCAAATATTTTCAAATCAATTTAATAGGAGGACAGCAGAGATTAAAGCTGTTCGATATTATACAGAAAGCCCATGTGCTATTACCGGAATACTACTCTGCTGACACATTTGCTGCCTTGAAATCAGCTATGACTGCTGCTATCGAAGTATACCAGAATGAATTGGCTTCACAACAGCAGATAGATGCTCAGGTTACTGCTATGCAGACTGCCATTGACAACCTGATCCCCAACTCCGAAGGTAAAGCGCAACTCCTTGAAGCAATAAACCAGGCATTGGAACGTAAGGCTGCTCAGGAAGCTTGGGCAAGTGCTCCGAATCCGTCCATAGATGACAGACCTTGGGCACCATACGGCTATGCCCGCATGCTTGATAAGCTTGAAGAAGCCCAGGCAGTATATGCAGATCCGGAAGCTACTCAGATAACAGTAGATGCGGCTTACGCTGCGTTGAAGCAAGAACTTGATACAATGAGGATTGGAAACCAGTATGAGGTTGAAGACCTTGATACTGTAAAGGCGTTACTGACAGAAGCAGAGTCAGCAAGTGCAGGTTATACTAAGCCGGATGCATTGGTAGCAGCCATTCAGTACGCCCAGGAAACCATCGATATTATCACCGCCGGTTCCAGCACAATGAGTGAATATCCGCCTGCTGTTGCTGAACAAAGGTTAAGAGATGCACTCAGCCTCTTATATGCACATATAGCATTGCTTGGAAAGATAAATGAGGCCAAGGCACTGAAAGAGTCCGACTATACAGCCGATACATGGGCAGCATTGCAGGCATCGATAACCGCAGCAATCAGTGTAAGTTCCAATTCTGCTTCAACCAGGTCCGAAGTTGATACTGCTTTTGCAAACCTGATTGCTGCCATAGAAGGATTAAAATTTGTAGAACCTGCGGTAATGCTTACTGCGCCCAACGTTGTCCAGCCTGACAGTACCTTCACTGTGACAGTAAATCTTGATAACCTGGAACAGGGAGTATTTGCTGATGACATCACCTTAAGCTATGACCCCAATGTGTTTGAATATGTATCCGCTCAAGGTGCAAATGAAAATATCCATATTGTCAGAGAAGTTCCCATCAACGGAACAATTAGGATTATTGCTGCCAATGTTGGAGGCGTGACCGGAGAAAGCACTCCCGTACTGAATCTCAGCTTTAAGGTCAAGAGCGGATTACAAGGCGTTTCCGGCAGTATAGCTGTAACTGATGCCAAACTGGGCGTTGCACCGGAAGGCATCATAATAACACCGCATCTTACAAGCAAGAGTATTCAGATAGCATTTGAGGAGCCAGCGGTGGATAAGAGTGCATTGGGTGCTTTGATCTCCGCGGTTCAGGCTATATATGATGCCGCAGTTGAAGGTATGGAGAATGGTCAATATCCTGCAGCCGCAAAGGCAGCATTACTGACAGCTATCAACGCTGCTAAGGCTGTATACCAGGACAATGATGCGACCCAGGCTGAAGTTGATAATGCACTTAATTCATTACAGGAAGCTAAAGACCTATTCGAGGCAAGCATTATCACAGGATCAACAGGCGATCTCAATAAAGATGGAGCTATCAATATTGGTGATCTGGCAATCGCAGCCTTCCACTATGGTAAAACTTCAGCCAGCGAGGATTGGAATACAGCAAAAATTGCAGATGTGAACTGTGACGGCACCATCGGTATCGAGGATCTTGCATTCATCGCTTTGAGGATTATTGGATGAACAATTCCCTTTTTATATAGGGGTGTTGATACACCCCTATATAATCCTTTCAAATGTACGTATTTAGGAAAGAAAACCCTGTTATCTATTTCGAGATAAACAAAAGGAGGCAAAGAAATGGAGAGAAACTTTGCAAAAAGAGCAATAAGTTTATTTCTGGCATTGACTATGTTGTTTCAATTAAGTATGTTAAGCGTATTTGCTGACGAGGATTCTATACAAGACGATATTGTCATTTCAGAAGAATTGCAGGACGATGCCCCGGACGTTGTTAACGAGGATGCCATTATTGAAGATGACGATAAAGAACAGGCAATACCTGATAATACATTATTACCGGAAAGTGACTCTTTGCCTGAAGATTCACCTATGCCAGTTGGGGCACCTAATCCGTATCTTCCACTTTGGGAACACGTTCCGGATGGAGAACCCCGCCTGTTTCAAGATCCCGATGATCCAACGGGAACTAAAAAACGCGTCTATATCTTCGGATCGCATGATGTGAAAAGAGATAATTATTGTTCAGCTGATATTGTCGCCTGGTCGGCTCCCATTAACGATTTGAGCAACTGGCGCTACGAAGGAGCTATTTTCACATCTTACAATGAAAGTACTAATACATGGGATCGTATGTTCGCACCAGACATTGCCGAGAAAAGGGTTTATGACCCTACCAACCCCAAGGCAAAAGGAGACGGCTTTGTTTATACATACTATTTGTATCCCCACAACATCTCAGACGACGTTCTGAGTTTTAACGGTTTCAGAATGAACATGGTCGCTGTTTCAGACAGACCCGACGGACCATTTAAAGTCATAAATTGGGTAGACGAGAATGACAGGACGCTGGACACACTTGGGCCGATAGGTTTCGATCCGGGAGTGTTTATCGATTACTCTGAGGATGGCAAAGAAATCCTTGGCGCTTACGTATTCTGGGGATTCCAGCAATCCATCGCCGGTGAGCTTGATGTAAATACCATGTACACTCTAAAACCCCATACTGAATCTGCTCACAACAGCCAGATGTATACTACAGAGTCATTCGCGGCATTGACAGCCGCCATTGAAAACGCACAGGCAGTTTATGATGACGAGGATGCAACCCAGGCGGATGTAGATAACGCAATAAGGGGTGTCCTTGAAAAATTGCCTCAGCTTGAGAAAATGTATGAACCAGCGCAGGATGTTACCCCTCTGAAAGCATTGATCGCAATAGGCAAGGCGCTTATTTCCAAATATCCGGGCAGATTCACGGACCAAACGGTGGAGAATCTCAGGGCTGCAATAAGTGCAGGCGAAACCAGGATCAACTATAGCAACAGGAATAGTACTCAGGCACAAATCAACACTGCACGGGATAACCTTTTGACCGCCATTTATGCTCTTGAGCAAGCAGCCGGTTACGATCAGCCTGTGAAAAAATATGCTTTGTATGTGGTGATAAAAAGAGCACAGTCGATTTACAATGACAGGCCTGTCTATTATATGATCCCATCCAGCGCAAGCAGTGATAACGACCAAACCTATCCATACGTGCATCAAAGAGCCAAGGAAGGCAGAACATTGGCTCAGATGAGAAGCGCCTTCGGATTCTTTGAAGCTTCTTCCATCCGTAAGGTAGGAAATAAATATGTAATGGTGTATAGCGGAAGTTCCGGTTCGGAATATGGTATGGGCAACTCCAGTTCCACGCTCCGTTATGCTTTTGCAGATACGCCGATGGGACCCTGGGTTGATGGCGGCGTTCTTGTCGATTCCAGAGGACCGGAAGTTAACAAGGCTGGAACCGGTATTGGCGCTACCAACTATGCGTCTAATACCCACGGCAGCATCCTTGAAATTCCGGCGGCCAATCCGGATGGAACCATAAATCCGGAAGGCGAGAGCCAATGGTATGTATTTTATCACAGGCCGCCCAGAGGAAACGGTAACGCGCGTCAGGCCGCTGTAGCCCCCATCAAGGTAGAATGGGACGAAGAATCGGTAGATGAAGGCGGCTCTGTCAGGATCAGAGGATTTGACCCGTATGCGGAGGACAAGATATGGGAAGCCAAAGACAGCAGCGGTAGAGTATATACCGGGGCTGAGGTCACTTCGGAAGGGTTTAATCCTTATGGATTACCTCCTTACAGGTATTATTCCGCAGGTATTGCATGCTATTTTGTCAACGACAACCCTGGAAGCGTCATCAATGTCTTACAGGATGTATATGATGTTTGGAACAATAACCAGCCGGTTACCGGTATGCAGAATAATTATGTGATCGGCTTCAAGTATTTTGACTTTGAACATTATACGGCACCGGAAAATAATACGATTTTTGACGTCTACCTTACACCCGTAACTAACCAGGCCTTCAAAATCGAGATAATGCTTGACACACCATGGGAAGGCGTGCGTGGCGGTGAAAAAATCGGCGAGATCGTTGTACTCGAAAACTCTCCGCAGGTAAAAACAAAATTCTCAGTACCCGTTCCCAAAGTTGATACGCTTGGTAAAAAGCATGCCATCTATCTGAGGGTCGTAGGAGGCAGCGGAAGTTTATGTGATATTTGGGGAATTTCATTCAGCAAACAGGGTGCTCCTACCGAAAGTCCGGCTGAGGCGCCTATTATCAGCATTAAAGTAAACGGCAATGAGATCAAATTCCCAGATTGGCCAACCAATTATACCGTTTACAATGGAATTTATGATTATGAAGTCTACGAAGCCTATTATCCTGTGTCCCTTGATCAGGAAACAGTACCGGTGGTTACAGCTATCTGCAGCGATAAAGACGTTAAGATAAGTATCTCTCAGGCTGAATCCACACCGGGTGTAGCTATCGTACGCTTCAACAAGGACGGCAGATTTAAAACATATATAATTACTTTCAGTCCAGGCGCCGTCATTACACCCCAGAAGGAAGGCAAACCTTATGGTGATGCCGCCAAGGCTGCAAGCGACGTGGTAGAGCTGGGCAGGCTCAAGGATTTGGTTGCTGCTGATAAATGGAATGGTGACTGGGAAATGTGGATCAATGTAGCCACCGACCCTAAACTCAATACAGCAAGTTTTGGCTCAGGAACCCAGGCCGGACTCATTATTACTGACGGAACCGATTATATACGTCTTAATACACGCCGTCAATCTGCCACTCAGGTAGGAGCAGGTGCAGGATGGAAAATTGACGGAACCACGGCTAACGGTACGAATAGAAACTTTAATGCAGCTCACAGCCAGTATTACCTGAAAATAGTCAAGAAAGGCAATACATTGCAGGCATTCAGCTTCACCAACAGCAGCACCGCTACAAACTGGGACAACCTTGGGGCTGCACAAACATTCACCCCTGAATTCTTTGAAAACGCTAAAGTGGAAGCATATGCCACCAATGACACAACTTACGATCTTTCCGCTACAATTGCAATAGTCCCGGAAATTATGGGAGTCAGGTCTACCATTTACAACACCTATGAATTGTATACCGCCGATCAGATTGCTGTAGATGCTGCAGGAATTGTTGTAGGAGACGGTATTGCCATTACAGGAAATCATCCTGGAGAGACTATAGCTGAAAAGGCTCAAAATGCAGTCCTTGCAAAACTTGTAGCAGCAGGAACCATAACGGTTAAGAAAGCAACGCATTCACAAGTGAAAGAAATGAGATACGATGCGGATTTGAGTAATTTTGTATTTGATACATGCACAGTTACAACAGATCCTGGCAAAGAAAATACCGGTCCGTATAAACTGACTATCAAGGCAGGAAATACGTCCATGGAAATCGAACCTTATTACGTCGATATATCCGGTTTGGTCCAGGAACCACTGGTAAATCTGTCGGCAGACGACATTGTACAACCTGGCAGCACATTCACTGTGGCGGTAAGCCTTGATAACCTGGAACAGGGAGTATTTGCCGAGGACATTACCTTAAGCTATGATCCCAACGTGTTTGAATATGTATCCACTCAAGGTGCCAACGAAAATATCCATATTGTCAGAGAAGCTGCCGGCAACGGAACAATCAGAATTATTGCAGCCAATATTGGGGGCGTGACCGGAGAAAGTACCCCTGTACTGAATGTATTATTCAAGGTAATGAGCGGTGTTCAGGGTGCTTCCGAAGAAATTGCTGTAACTGATGCAAAACTTGGCGTCGCACCGGAAGGTACTGTAATAACACCGCATCTTACAAGCAAGACTATCCGGGTAGCATCTGAGGGGCCGACAGTAGATAAGAGAGCATTGGGTGCTTTGATCTCGGCAGTTCATGCTATATATGATGCCGCCGTGGAAGGTATGGAGAACGGTCAATATCCTGCGGCCGCAAAGGCAGCATTACTGGCAGCTATCAACGCTGCTAAAGCAGTATATGACGACAATGACGCGACCCAGTCTGAAGTTGATAATGCACGTAATGCATTACAGGAAGCCAAAGAAATATTCGAGGCAAGCATTATCACAGAATCCACAGGCGATCTCAATAAGGATGGAGCTATCGATATAGGGGATCTGGCAATCGCAGCTTTCTACTATGGAAAGACTTCAGAGAGCGAGGATTGGGAAGATGCTAAAGCAGCTGATGTCAACTGTGATGGCATCATCGGTATCGAAGATCTTGCATTCATCGCTATGAGGATCATTGGCTGAATTTTATCCATCTGAATGTCGAAAGGCTGTCTCAAAGTATTTATTTTGAGACAGCCCCTTTTTAAGATTATTATTCTCTCAATTATTGAAACTAAAAATCTGCATTATTTACTGTTCTGGGATATGGAATGACATCTCTTATATTCTGCATTCCGGTCATATACATAAGGATGCGTTCAAACCCGAGGCCAAACCCAGCATGCTTTGTGCCTCCGAAACGACGGGTATCCAAATACCAATCATAATCTTCTTTTTTCAGATTCATTTCTTCCATGCGTTTCTCCAATACCTCGAGACGCTCTTCCCTCTGGCTTCCGCCAATGATTTCTCCCACGCCGGGAACCAGGAGATCCATGGCTGCAACCGTCTTCTGATCGTCATTCAACCTCATATAGAAAGCCTTGATCTCTTTGGGATAATTGATGACAAATACGGGTTTTTTCATAAGCTGCTCTGTTAAATAGCGCTCATGTTCTGTCTGAAGATCGGCGCCCCATTTAACAGGGTATTGGAATGCATGTCCGCTGTTTTTAAGCAATTCTATTGCCTCTGTATAGGTAATGCATCCGAATTCGGAGTTAAGGATATGGTTAAGCCTTTCATAAAGCCCCTTATCAATGAAATTATTGAAGAAATCCATTTCTTCCCTGGCGTTTTCCAAGACATATCCAATAATATATTTGATCATATCCTCGGCCAGCTTCATATCATCATTAAGGTCAGCGAACGCAATTTCCGGCTCGATCATCCAGAACTCAGCCGCATGACGGGTCGTGTTGCTGTTTTCTGCACGGAAAGTTGGGCCAAAAGTATAAACCTTGCCGAAAGCCATCGCATATGGTTCCACTGCGAGTTGTCCGCTTACCGTAAGGCTTGTATGCTTTCCGAAGAAGTCCTCTTTGTAATCAACTTCACCCTCTTCATTTCTGGGTACATTATTCAAATCGAGAGTTGTGACCTGGAACATCTCTCCTGCGCCTTCACAGTCGCTGGATGTAATAATAGGGGTGTGAACATATACAAAGCCTCTTTCCTGGAAGAAACGGTGTATAGCATACGCCAAAACCGAACGCACCTTGAATACTGCTGAAAAAGTATTAGTTCTTGGGCGAAGATGCGCAATTGTTCTTAAAAACTCAAATGAATGGCGCTTTTTCTGCAATGGATAATCAGGACTTGAAGTTCCTTCTATTTCTACAGCCGTAGCCTTGATCTCATATGGCTGTTTTGCCTGGGGGGTTTCCACCACATATCCCCTTACTCTTATGGCGCTTCCTATATTTAACTTGTTGATCTCTGCAAAGTTATCCAGGCTGTCATCATAAACCACCTGAAGATTCTTAAAATATGAACCGTCATTTAATTCAATGAACCCAAAAGTCTTTGTGTCTCTTATACTGCGTATCCAACCGCAAACCAGAACTTCTTTGCCTTCCAGTTCTTTATGGATTTGGTTTAGCTTTTTTATTTCTGTTCTTTCCACCAAAAATCAACTCCAATACATATATTGCGTATTTTCTGACATTTTTTAATTATAGCATAAGAAATCTTGGCAATCTATCGCTATTATATCATCTTGACAGGCATATTCAATTACGGATATGTACATTATTTATCAAATTTTATAATTATAATACCTAATTTATCATTCCGACATACCTGGAATCCAATCAAATACTTTTCTTTCGCTCCCACCAACACCTGGATGGATCCTTAGACATATGAAGCTACCCATCCTATTATCACAGGTGCCGTAATTATAGATAACAGGCTTGAGACCGCAACGCATTTGGATGCAAAAACCGAATCCTTGTCAAACATTTCGGAAAAAATAGTTGTATTGGCTGCCACCGGCATTGCCAGAGACGTTACTGTTATTGAAGCCGGCAAAGGCGGCACTCCTGCCAATCTTGATATAAAGAAGGCCAGTATCGGCATAAATATCAACCTTACAAATGAGGAAAGATACACCCTCCAGTCATTGAATAAACTCGGAAGGCTCGCTGTACTTATAACTCCCCCCACTATCAGCATTGATAAAGGCATGGTCATATCTCCCACTGCTTCTATCGCTCTTTCAATAGTTGCCGGGATCGGGATCCGGAAAAGAAAAACTATTGTACCAGCAAATACAGCAATGATTGACGGACTTGACAATACCCTTTTTATGGTATTGATTTTTGTATCCCTGGATCCAAACATGATGTACCCGTAACTCCAAAGAAATACTTGAAAAATCACGACATAGAATGCCCCATAAAAAGCGCCTTCATCACCAAAAACAGCCTTCATAAGAGGCAGGCCCATATACCCGCAGTTTGAGAATATGGCTGTATATCTAAGCACAACTGCTGTCTTTTCGTTGAATCTTCCGTAAATCAATTTTGACAGATATATGGCGATTATAAAAGTAACTACTGAAAATGCGATTATCCAAATTATATTTATAAGGTGTTCCCTGGAATACTCAATAAAGAATGAGCTTAATACAAGCATGGGCGAACAAATATACAAAAGCACTTCAGAGAGCTTTTTAGTCCCATTTGAGTCCAGGATCCTGAACCTGCCTCCCGCATAACCTATTCCAAGTATTATAAAAAGTATCAGTACTTGATTAAGTACGATATCAAATTTCATGTCAAATCCTCCGATGAAGAAATAATCTCAATCCAGTTTAAATCATTGTATGACAATATACAAGCCACTCGTTCACACGAGTGGCTTGCTTCTGATTAATTTATTAATGCTTATTCCTCGGGATAATTCTCACGGGCTACATAATGTGTATGCAGCAGTTTATGCGATTTATGTCCGCCCGGCTTTTCAAAGTATTCCTCATACATTTTCAGGACTCTGGGATTCTGATGAGACCTTCTGTAAGTGAGGCCTTGATCCTCCTGGTAAAGAGCCTTGGCTCTTTCTGCCATCAGGTTGATTTCATTTTTAACACTTGCAGGCTGGATGGGCTGTCCGCCTCCGCAGACACATCCGCCGGGACAAGCCATGATCTCAATGAAATGATACTCAGCCTCTCCGGCCTTTACCTTATCCAGAAGCTTTCTTGCATTTCCAAGGCCATGGGCAACAGCCGCCTTGACTTTTAAACCGCCTATCTCAAGTTCAGCTTCTTTGATTCCATCAACGCCGCGGACAACATTTATGTCCACATTGTCATCATCTTTACCTGTAAGCAGGTAAGGTAAGCTTCTGAGAGCCGCCTCCATAACACCGCCGGTAGCTCCGAATATAACGCCGGCGCCGGTTGCTTCGCCCATAGGATCATCGAATTCTTCATCCTCAAGATTTCTGAAATCAATTCCGGCTTCCCTGATCATTTGCGCAAGTTCACGGGTCGTAATAACTTCGTCAACATCCGGATAACCGGTTGAAGCCAACTCAGGTCTTTCAGCTTCATATTTTTTAGCCGTACACGGCATTACCGATACAACAAACATCTTAGCCGGATCTATTCCCATCTTTTCTGCATAGTAGGATTTAAGTACGGCTCCGAACATGTTCTGGGGCGATTTGCAGGTTGATAAATTATCAAGCATATCAGGATAGAAATGCTCGCAGAATTTTATCCATCCGGGGCTGCAGGATGTAATCATGGGAAGGGTACCGTTGTTTTTGATTCTGTCAACCAGCTCGGTTCCTTCTTCCATTATGGTAAGGTCGGCGGCAGTATCGGTATCGAATACTTTCGCAAAACCTAATTTCTTTAAAGCTGCAACCATTTTCCCTGTAACAGGGGTTCCGATGGCGTATCCGAATTCTTCTCCTATAGCAGCTCTTACAGCAGGAGCTGTTTGAACTACAACATGAAGATCCTTATTGTTCAATGCATCCCAAACTTTCTCAGTGGAGTTCTTCTCACGCAATGCGCCTACAGGACATGCAACGATACATTGACCGCAGTTTACACAGGGCGTATCCTTAAGCGGCATGTGGAAAGGTGATGCTACTATTGTTTTATATCCTCTGTCAACAGTCTCGATGGCTGATACGGTCTGTACATTCTTACATACGCTTACGCAGCGGCGGCACAGAACACATTTGTTAGGATCACGCACTACCGAATGTGATAGATCATCTATAGGATAATGCTGTAATTCGCCTTCGAATCTGATATCATGTATGTTCAATTCCTGAGCCAGTTTCTGAAGTTCGCAGTTTATGTTTCTTACGCAGCTCAAACATTTTTTCTCATGAGATGAGAGAATAAGCTCAAGGGTCACTCTGCGGGCTTCACGAATCTTGGGGCTGTTGGTGATAACCTTCAAGCCTTCAGAAACAGGGTACATACATGCAGCCTGCAGGCTTCTGGCGCCCACATCTACAACACACATGCGGCATGCGCCGATCTCATTTATGCCTTTGAGGAAGCAGAGGGTGGGTATATTGATCCCGGCACTCTTTGCAGCCTCCAGTACGGTTGAACCAACCGGTGCTTTTACTTCTTTACCGTCAATTGTCAGGGTTACAAATTCAGACATATTATTCACTCTCCCCTCTTATTTCTTCTCTATGGCGGCAAATTTACATGTGTCCATACAAACACCGCACTTAATACACTTGCTCTGATCTATAACGTAAGGCTTCTTAATTTCGCCGGAAATAGCGCCTACGGGACACTTCTTCGAACAGAGACTGCATCCTTTACATTTATCAGGAATGATAAAGTATTTCAACAGGGATCTGCATACGCCTGCAGGACATCTATGCTCTTTTACGTGAGCTTCATATTCATCCCTGAAATATCTTAAGGTACTGAGAACAGGATTCGGAGCTGTCTGACCGAGACCGCACAGAGCGCTCTGTTTAATGTTTTCAGCCAGAAGTTCCAGTTTCTCGATATCTCCTTCTTCACCTTTACCGCTTGTAATACGGTCGAGGATTTCATACATTCTCTTAGTACCGATACGGCATGGAGGACATTTACCGCAGGATTCATCAACTGTGAATTCCAGGAAGAACTTCGCGATATCCACCATACAGTTGTCCTCGTCCATAATGATCATTCCGCCGGAACCCATCATTGAGCCTAATTCAATCAAATTGTCATAGTCAATGGGAACATCAATGTGGGAAGCAGGAATACATCCGCCAGAAGGACCGCCTGTCTGGGCAGCTTTGAATTTCTTGCCTTTTGGGATGCCTCCGCCTATATCATAAATAACTTCTCTAAGAGTCATACCCATAGGTATCTCCACGAGACCTGTGTTGTTGATTTTTCCGCCGACAGCGAAAACTTTTGTTCCCTTGCTCTTCTCGGTACCGATGGAGTTAAACCAGTCGGCGCCCTTTAAAAGAATTACGGGAATATTCGCATAGGTTTCAACATTATTAAGAATAGTTGGCTTCTCCCAGAGACCTTTTACAGCCGGGAAAGGAGGACGGGTCCTTGGCTCGCCGCGATGTCCCTCGATCGATGTCATAAGCGCGGTCTCTTCTCCGCAAACAAATGCGCCTGCGCCAAGACGTATATCCAAATCAAAAGAGAAATCGGTACCAAATATATTCTTACCCAAAAGCCCATACTCACGAGCCTGTTTTATAGCTATATTCAAACGTTGGACTGCAATCGGATATTCGGCTCTGACATAAATATAGCCCTGGTTAGCACCAATAGCATATCCGGCTATAGCCATGGCCTCGATTACAGTATGAGGATCCCCTTCAAGTATGGAACGGTCCATGAAGGCTCCCGGGTCTCCCTCGTCAGCATTACAGCAGACATATTTCTGATCGCTTACCTGGTTGGCGGCAAACTGCCACTTCATACCAGTGGGGAAACCTCCGCCTCCACGTCCCCGGAGACCTGATTTTTTGATTTCATCAATGACCTGTTGTGGCGTCATTTCAGTAAGAGCCTTTGCCAACGCTGCATAACCGTCTTTTGCGATATATTCGTCTATCACCTCAGGATTGATAACGCCGCAGTTACGGAGAGCTATACGTACCTGACGATTAAAGAATCCGACATTATCAAGAGATTTCGCAACATCTTCAACATCCTTGTCTCCCAGAAGGAGGCGTTTCACAATACGACCTTTAACCAGATGCTCATTTACTATTTCGTCAATGTCATCAGGCATAACATGGCAGTATGTAGCTCCTTCAGGATAAACCACCATGATCGGGCCTTTTTCACAAAGACCGAAGCATCCGGTTTTCACTATTTTAACTTCCTTTTCTATGCCCTTTTCAGCTAACGCTTTTTCCAGCCTCGCCATTAATTCGGGCGCTTTGGAAGCTGTACATCCAGTTCCATTACAAACCAAAATATGCGATCTGTAAACCATAATAGATACCCCCTCCTTATCTTTCTGCGGCACCAACTGTAAACTCAGTGACGACCTTTTGGTTGACGATATGTTCAGCTACAATTCTTCTGGCCTTTTCAGCGTCCAGTTTTACATAGGTTGTTTTTTCTCCGCTGGCGTCAAAAACTTCAGCAACGGGCTCCAAACGGCATATACCGATGCACCCGGTCATTGACACGGTTACGTTATTGATATTTCTTTTGTTCAGTTCATCAATAAAAGCGCTCATGACGTTTTTAGCGCCTGCTGCTATACCGCATGTTGCCATGCCTACAACTATTCTCACCTTATCTTCATTATCACGTATTGACATTTCTTTCAAAGTTTTATCACGAATGGCCTTTAATTCTTCAATTGACTTCATCCAGAACACCTCCGTAAACTAATTTTATACCATCGGCAATTGTATTTTGTATCCATTCTAAAACATTACTGTTTGCTATTGAAATCCCATCCAAATGTTGTTTTATTTCATCCGTATCCAACACAAAATTGTCGTTTGGGGAAGAAAAGCGAATTGTCCAGGAGATATTTGGATTTGCCATTATCAACATTTTAATAGTTTCCGGTATATCTCCCAAAGGAATCCTGTCAATATGATTTATATTAAATCTAGCCTCAATGGCTGTCCCCCTGCCGGGTTCCGATTTAATATCAAGTTCTCCGCCTGCCATATTAGCTGACTGTAATAACAGGGGAATCCCAAGACCGACATTTCTGGTGGTTCTGCTTGTCTTGAACGGATCCGTCACTTCACGCACAAATTCTTCATCCATCCCTCTGCCGTTGTCCAGAATCTCCAGTACCAGCATCTGCGGATGACCTTTTACACTTAAATTAATGCTGATTTTATCAGCTCCCGCAGCAATGGAATTTTGAGTTATATCCATTATATGTAGTGATAGATCCTTCATAATTTACACAGCTTCAGCTTCCATATCGCGATATTTTTGTATGATTCCCGGAATATCATCTGCGGAAAGTCTTCCGTAAACATCTTCGTTTATCATGATAACAGGTGCTAAACCGCAGGCACCTATACATCTGCACGCATCCAGGGAGAACAAACCGTCAGGCGTGCATTCGCCATTCTTGATTTTCAGTACTTCTGAAAGTTTATCAAAGATCTCACCTGCTCCTTTTACATAGCAGGCGGTTCCAAGGCAAACATTGATCTTATATTTTCCCTTGGGATTCAAATAAAACTGAGTGTAGAAAGTAACTACACCATAAACATCAGCCAGAGATACATTTAATCCCTCAGCGATTTTCTTTTGCACGCTCAAAGGAAGATATCCGTATAATTCCTGTGCTTCATGCAGTACAGGAATAAGCGCGCCGCGGGTGTCTTTGTGTTTAGCGATTATTTTTTCCAGTGCTTCTGTCTTATTGTCTGCTTTGCAGCAACCGCAACTCATAGTGACGACCTCCTGATTCTTGTTGTTAGTTTATAATTGCATTACCCGTATACGAAATCATAACTTTCGAATGGGCTACGAATTATTAAAACTCAAGGCAGGAGATATTATGACACCTGAGACGCCAACCCCCTACCTGCACCTTAAAGGTGATCAAATCTTATTTCCATGAACATTTTGTTAATAGCTTAACAAATCCTTGTTAATTGTATCACAAAACCTTTCAGATTTCAATAAAATATCTCAAGAACAAACAGGTATTCAAGTGCTTAATTATGCTGTTTTTTCATACTTTCCCCGTTTATGTTTTGTATAAAAAACACAAAATACATTGTGAAAATCCCCATAAAAAGAGTTGGCATGAAACCGACTCTTTTTTCAGATACATTTAAGTTTTCGGTAAGACTCATTCAAGTTTTTGCAGATCCTTGAGGGTCAAATCAACGAAATTCAGAGAGGTACCATCTACAGTAAATACAGTATCAGTGCCGTCCAGTATCCCATAGTAATCTGATTCGTTCTTGCTTCCCAACATTATTCGGTAGGTTTTACCGTATAAAGTGAATTCAAATACGTATTTGGGCGCATCCAGGCCATATTGGCTCAGATCCGAAGGTTCTTCCTCTATGAATTCTTTTACCCTGAATGAACTGATCCAATTCAGGAACTTTGACAGTTCTATAAAATTCGTCTCCTGTTCAGGGGTCGGATCGGTTATCACCCAGTCCTCATCAGTTTTCTTCTCAACACTAAAGACATGTTCCCCGTCCCTATGGTAAGCAAGGTAATCGATATCATAAACAGTAACGGCTTCTGTACCGTATATATTCCTGTTCATCAAATCGAGTTTACCGTATCTGAAGGTTTCACCTGAATAGGAATCTATTGTGTATATTTCAGGTTGGTCAAGCCTCTTTACGTAGTAACTGTCCTGCAAAGGCGTCAGATTACCTATTTCTATGCTGACTTCTTTTCCTTCTTTCGAAACAAAGGTGTTTATGATTGTATTATTCAAACCATATATTTTCAGATCATCCGGGTTTGTATTTATCAATCTCTTTGTCATAACAGTGGATGCGGCATAAACCATGTCTTCGACCAAATCATTATCAACATCAAAATACGGATTGACCCATACCATTTTTTTCTCTGGTTCCTTTGTCATGGAACCGTCCTCATTATACCGAAGGGTTTCAACATCCCTCTCTTCCAGTGTAAGAACGATTTGGCCATCATCTCTTTTCAGTATTATTTTTGTAATATCATCCTTTTCAATATCAATCAGCTTTATCTCATCAGAAGAAGCTGTATCTGCAGGGTCTTCACTCTCATTATTCGTTTTGTTGATTTGGCCGTTTAAATAGATGAAGGTTACAAGGAAGATCACAAAAATGACCAGCAGGATTATGATCTTCTTCCAATTCTTCATCATAGATGTTTCCTCCTTATCCAGACAAACATGCCAAAGCCGATTATGGCCAGGGGCAATATAAATGACAGGGCAATGAATGAAATGAATCTGGAGGATTCCGACAACTGAACAGGCTCCGACAACAAGCTCTTTGAAGGTACTATGATAGAATCTGCCTTATCCTGCATCCAGTTTAATGTGGACAAAATATATCTGACGCCGTTATAATTTACATTTTGCATCCAACCGTCGGTTATGAAACTGGCATTTCCTATTAACGCGATTTTGCTTGATTCTGTCCCTTGGTATTCGGATAAAGCACCAAGAAGAAACGGCCCCATAGTAATATCACCGGTATCCAGTCTGGTGCTTTGGGCCTTGTCGGATGTCATAAACAGAGGCTGGGCTAAAATCTCTTCCCTGGATAACTGTTTGATACTGACGCTTCGGCAATTCGGCATATATATGAACATAGACTTTGGGTCAAGATTCATGGTAACTTCGTTATCATTGGGCTGTGGGATTATTATGGTGAAATCGTCCAAATACCAGTTTTGATCGCCTTCCAGGACCAGGTCATCATTGAGGGCCAATGAATAGCGTTCAAAAACCGTATCGAAATTAGGCATACCTTTGTCGGTCTCCTGCACATCCATCAGGAAAATCGCGTCTCCGCCTTTCTCCATAAACGCCAAAAGATTATCCAATTCCTTCGGCAATAGATCTGTTTTGGGCGAAACGAAGAAAATCACGGCAGCGTCCTCAGGAACAGGATTTGACAGGGAAAGCTCTTTTACTTCATAATTATTGGCCATTATAGCTCCTTTCAGTTCGGAAAGATTGGCAGTCATCTCGCCATGGCCGGTAACGAAATATGTAACAGGAGTATGATCAGATGTCACACTTTTTATTGCGCTGGAAAAAACCTGTTCGATCTTTACAGCCACAGGGTATGTGGTATAAGTAGTATAATCGTACTCAAGCATATCATCCTCCGATACCACCTTTGAGTTTTTGCCGGATTTCACCACGATACTACCCTGGGATATCCCCTTGACCTGATTGGGATCGATTTCCCTTTCAACGAATGTTGGATCTTTCTCAACATCCACAAAACGCGTTTTGACCTTTCCATTGCTCTTTAGATTATATTGTTTCAGAACTTCAAGGATGTCGCTTCCATAATAGTACTTTTCATCCGTAAGGATTATTATTTCGACTTCTTTGTCTAAATCATCAAGCATCCCTACGGTAGCATCACTTAATGAAAACAGTTTATTTCTCGTGATATCAAACCTTGTCCTGTCTCTTATTACATTCAAGCCCAGTATGGCGTTGATCATAATTATTACGGCAATCAGGACCACAGTGGATATTAAAGCATATGAACCGTATTTTAGACTTCTTATGTTTATTTTCTTCATATTATCACCCCTGACTCCAGCGCTTGCGTTCGATAACCCTGACGGTAAGAATGATAAACACCGCCATATAGCTGAGCATAAACACTATTGTCGTTAGATCGATAATTCCCCTGATAAAATCCAAATAGCGATCCAAAATGGAGATCCATAAAAAAACCTTATTTAAAAATCCACTGAAAAAGTTGGCAAGATATCCTATATTCTGAATAAGGAACATGGAAACAAGAGTAATTATCGAAGCTATTATTTGATTTTCTGTCAAAGAAGAAGCAAAGACGCCCAGGCTGATATAAACCGCGCCAATCAAGATGTATCCGAGATATGAACATATTATCAGCATAATATCGGGTTTTCCTGCTATAATAACGATCAAGGGGAAGATCAATGTTACTGCGGTCATTACCAGGAACACACAGAAACAGGCGAAAAACTTCCCCAGAACAATTTCGGTCACCCTGACAGGAGATGTCAGAAGCAAAACCTCAGTGCCGTTCTTCTTGTCCTCGGCCAGGGTCCTCATAGTCAGTATGGGAATTATCAATATAAGCAAACTGCTCATACTTGCAACAAATTCGCTTATGATATCTGAGATCCCCAGGCCCAGAAAGCTGTTGAAAAACAGCCCTAAAAGCAGCATATAAAGTCCGATAAGAACATAAGCTATCGGGGAATTGAAGTATGCCTTAAAATCACGTTTTATTATAGCCCGCATCCTTATACAGCCTCCTTCTCTTCATTGGTGGTCAGTTGCAGGAATACTTCCTCCAAAGATAAATTCAAAGATTTAAGTTCGAGTATGGGTAAGCCCTGCTGTGCCAATTGGTTGAACAATGGTCTTCTTACATCGATATTCTTGTCGGCTTCAACGATGTAACTGTATTCATTATCCTTTATTTTTGCGCTGGTCTTTAGATACTTTACGCCATATATATTTGATATGATATTCTTCACCTTATTCTCGGGACCTTCAATGGTAACGGTGAATCTTGAAAAGTCGGTCAATTTCTTTGACAAATTATCCGGAGTATCTATCGCGGCTATTTTCCCTCTGTTGATAATGACGACCCTGTCGCATACCGCACTCACTTCAGGAAGAATGTGAGTACTCAGTATAACAGTGTGTTTTTTACCCAGCGCCTTGATCAAGTTCCTGATTTCCATGATTTGTTTAGGATCAAGACCCACAGTCGGCTCATCCAGGATAAGAACCTCCGGAGAACCCACCAGCGCCTGGGCAAAGCCTACTCTCTGCTTATAACCTTTTGACAGGTTCTTGATGAGTCTGTGGCTTACATGTGTTATTTTAACTAACTCCATGATATCTTTTTTCTCGCTTTTCCATTTTTTCAACGGTATCTTTTTCAGAGCAGCGCAGAAATCAAGATATTCGTTAACAGTCATGTCGGGATAAAGCGGCGGTTGTTCCGGCAAATATCCTATATGCCTCTTCACTTCAACAGGGTCTTCTAAAATATCAATTCCCGCAACTTTAACAACACCGGATGTAGACGATATGAAACCGGTGATAATATTCATAGTGGTGGTTTTTCCGGCTCCGTTAGGGCCCAGAAAGCCAAGGATCTCTCCTTTATCGACATTGAAACTGATATTGTCGATAGCCTTAATACGTCCATATTCCTTTGTCAGATTTTGAATTTCTATCATAGAATACCTCCCCGTACCGGTGCTACAGTTACTAAAAAAAAAGCGGGTTATAAATTTTTATTGAAAATCATTAAACCCGCAGCGGACAGAATCGTTATTTTTATTATGAATTAAATTAATGAACAATTTATGAACATATTGTTAATAAAATTTTATTTATTAACAAAATTATCAAATAAATGTCAAATACCCATAATATTATATCCTGAATCGATGTGCAATATTTCCCCGGTCATACCGGAGGATAAATCACTTAAAAGGTACACGGCAGCGCCCCCCAGATCCTCCAGGGTCACATTGCGTTTTAAGGGAGCTTTTTCTTCCACCACACCAAGAATATCACTGAAATTTTTTATTCCTTTAGCAGACATTGTTTTCACCGGACCTGCTGAAATGGCATTGACCCGGATATTCTTCTTTCCCAGCTCATGGGCAGCGTACCGCACGCTGGCTTCCAATGCCGCTTTTGCTACCCCCATAATATTGTAGCCGGGAGAAACCCTTACTGAGCCTGTATAGGTCAATGTCAGGATGCTCCCTCCCTCAGTCATAAGAGCCTGGGCTCTCCTGGCTGCCGCGATGAATGAATACACGCTTATGTCCATGGCTATCATAAATCCATCCTTTGATGTATTTACAAAGGTATCCTGAAGGTCCTCGCTTTTTGCGAACGCAATAGCGTGAACCACCCCATGAAGCACTCCGTATTTGCTTTTTATTGCAGAAAAGAGAGCGTCTAAGTCTTCTTCCCTGGAAACGTCGCATTGATACGCATCGATTTCACCCATACCAGAGGTTAACTTTTGAAGGGATTCTTTTTCTCTGTCGCCTAAATAAGAAAATATCAAATTTGCGCCCTGATCCCTGGCAGCCTGCGCAATTCCCCAGGCAATGCTCCATTTATTGCGGACGCCCATAATGAGTATATTCTTCCCTTTCAATAACTCGGACATATTGTAACCTCCAATTATAATCTAATATTATTATCTGATAATAAATAATATACAACAAAACATCATTAGTTTCAAGAGTTATACCGGCGTCATATTTCTGCCGACAGTTTGAATATATACCAAATTGCCGGTTCTTATTACATGATTATTTAATATATGTACACCTGTATGCATTTTTGGTTATTTTTTCCTTTTTTTACAATGTAGCATAATGTTGAAAAATATCAAAAAATGTTTCAAACCCACTCTACATGCGGTTTTTATTGACTTAATGTAAAAGTTGTGTTATCATTTATGTTGAAGATTGTCCTTATTGAGGAGGGCCTTACAAATGAAAAATATCGAAAAAATACGAAGCAGATTATACAAAGCCATAGCTGACGGCGACAACAAAAATACCATCCTTACTATCAGCAGACATCTGGATAACTTAATAGTTCAGTATATGAAAATACAGGCTAAGAAAGGCATTAATTAAGGGTGTTAAATAAATTAACACCCTTTTTGCTTTTTTTATTTAATACGTTCACCTGTTTCAGAGACTTTCCAGGAATCGTCCTATTCGTACCAATGCTTCCCTTATATTGTCTATGGAAGTGGCATAGGTAGCTCTGACAAATCCCTCTCCGCATGCTCCGAAGGCATTGCCGGGTACCATTAATACCCTTTCCTGCATTAATAGACGTTCGCAGAACTCATCTGAAGACAAGCCGGAAACACGGATATCCGGGAATACATAAAATGCTCCTACAGGCTCAAAACAGTTCAATCCTATCTTTCTGAACCCATCGACCATTACCAGCCGCCGGCGATTGTATTCTTCCACCATGCGTCTGACTTCCGGCTCTCCGTTTTTAAGAGCTTCGATAGCCGCATACTGTGCCGTTGTAGGGCTGCACATGAGGGCATACTGATGGATCTTTTTCATCTGTTCCAGGGCATCGGCAGGACCACAAGCATATCCAATCCTCCAGCCTGTCATGGCAAACGCTTTTGAGAAGCCGTTAATCACAATAGTCCTGTCTTTCATTTCGGGAAATTGGGCAATAGAAACATGATTTCCCTTATATGTCAGCTCAGCATACAACTCATCAGAAATAACAATGATATCTTTATCCTTCAGGACCTCGACGATCGCCTTATAATCCTCATAATCCATGGTGGCTCCTGTCGGGTTATTGGGATAGCCTATTATTATCGCTTTTGTTTTATCGGTAATGGCATTAATTATCTGGTCCGGCTTCAGCTTGAAATGGTCTTCGGCTTTCAGCTCAATCGTAACAGGAGTAGCACCGGCAAACATTACACAACCTTTGTATGCGACAAAGGAAGGTTCCGGCACTATGACCTCATCCCCCGGACCTGCAAAAGTTCTTATGCTTATATCAATTGCCTCACTTCCACCGACAGTAACCAGGATTTCATCCTTCGGATTGTATTTCAAACCAAACCTGTTATTCATGTAATTCGAGATTTCCTGGCGCAGCTCTATGAAACCGGCGTTTGAAGAATAATGGGTCTTCCCTCTTTCAAGCGAGTATATACCTTCCTCCCGGATAGTCCATGGCGTTTCAAAATCCGGTTCGCCTATGCCCAGGGATATAACGTCTTCCATCTCATTTATCATGTCAAAATATTTTCTGATGCCGGAGGGAGGAGTCTCTAATATATTATTTTTTACCATTTGTTTTATATTCATAGTACAACAGCCTCTCTATCGTCTCCATATGTTTTATTAAAGATTACACCACTGTCTTTATATTTCTTCAACACGAAATGAGTCGCACAGCTCATGACCGAGTCAATGGGAGCCAGCTTTTCCGCTACAAACAGCGCTACCTCTTTCATGTTCTTACCTTCGACTACGACAAACAGGTCAAATCCTCCTGATACAAGGCTGCAGGCTGTAACCTGAGGATACTTGTAAATTCTCTCGGCTACCTTGTCAAAGCCCTGACCCCTTTGAGGAGTTACCTTCACTTCAATATAGGCAGTTACATATTCATGGTCTACTTTTTCCCAGTCGATCAATGCATTGTACGCGACAATTACACCTTTTTCACTAAGCTCTTTCATCGCAGCTTTAACTTCGTCGGCCGTTGATCCCAGCATAACCGCTATCTCTTCCACAGACAGCCTGCAGTTATTTTTCAAAATGCTCAAAAGTTCTTTTTCCATGGAATCAGACTCCTTTCATATTTTTCTATACCTTCTTATACGGGAATAAAGATCTCCTCCGCTTTTCAGGCAGCCTACGAGCGGATGGATCCCCCTGGGATTGTCTTTTTATTTAATTAAAGCCCTGCTGATAATAGCAGGGCTTAAGGTTCAGAATTATTAAAAGTCCACCTGTATCCTATAAATGTCTCTGATCAATCATTTATACCCTGATTATTCTGGTCGTTTTCGCTGTTTTCCGCGTATTCTGTTTCTTTAGTTTCTATGTAGCCCTCGATTTCGTTCAAAAGACCCTGATATTTAGTGAGCATATCTACTATTTGAACCTTCATGGTCTTAATATCCCGCTTAATATCGATTATTTTCTCTCTTTCTTTTTCAAGGGCCTCTTCAAGCTTACTCTTTTCCTCCGCCGCTCGTTCCTTCGCTTCCCTCAAAATCGCGTCAGCAGTTTCCTGCGCTGTTATAAGAGCGCTGGCGATCTTCTCCTTTTCCTTATTAAGGGTTTCACTATCTTCCGCAGCAGATTCATAGCGAGTCTTCATCTCGCGGATCTGGAGCTTTAAATTGGATATTTCTTCGTCCTTTTCTTTTAAACGCAAATCAAACTCATACAGTATTTTTTCAATATATGCGTTAACATCGGACTTATTGAAACCAAAAACGGAGGTACCAAACTTCTTTTCACCTGACATAACCAACACTCCCATTGAAAATAATGAACGATTGATCAGATCAAATCAGAATCAAATATATTTATCCAGCAATTCTTTCAAATCTTTTTTCGAACGGGCGCCGATAACTCTCTCCACCTGATTTCCGTCCTTAAAAGCAATCATGGTAGGGATACTCATGATATTAAACTTAATTGCCAGCTCATTCTCCTCGTCTACATTTACCTTGCCTATTTTAAATCGCCCGTCATATTCCTCGGCAAGCTCATCAATAGTAGGCCCTATTATTCTGCAGGGACCGCACCAGTTAGCCCAGAAATCAACAAGTACAGGAACAGGAGAATTCAAAACCAGCTCTTCAAAATTATCGCTTTTAATTGTTAGAACTTTTTCAGAAGCCATGGTGTTATTCCCTTCCTTATGTGATAATTTTGGAAATAATGCTGTTTTATCTAGTTTATAATATATTTCAATTATTTACAACAAAATATTTACCCATAATGTGCTAATCAAATAGTCCTATTATTATAAATATTACTATAAAATATCTGTTCGTTGGTTTATTTTTTAATATTTTGTTTAAAATAGAACGAACTCTCTTTTGCCATATAGTGTAATCCGCACATTGATATTTTTCATCTACTTACATTATTATAGTGGTTAATATTATAATGGTTGATTGTTTTACGGGAAACAGTTGTATTATTATTTGCAGATTTTGGGTATATATAATGCTATGATTTCAATAAACTGGAGGCTAAGATAAATGTATAAATACGGAAAAATAAAAGTTACAACTACGCTGCCGGACAGGCTGGCAGGACTTCGTGACATAGCAAGGAATCTTTGGTGGTCATGGAACAGTGAAGCCACTGATCTCTTCCGTGAAATAGATTTGGCACTTTGGGAAAAACTCAACAGAAATCCTGTACGTTTTCTTCAGGAGGTAAGTTTGAAGAAACTTGAGGAAAAGCTTGCTGATGAAGAATTTATGAACAATTACGAAAAAGTTCTGAAGAATTTTCAGAATTATCTGAACCAACAGGATACATGGTTTAATCAAAATTACCCTGATTATAAAAATGAACAGATAATTTACTTCTCTGCCGAGTATGGGCTTCATGAGGTTCTGCCGGTATACTCCGGCGGTCTTGGCGTATTATCCGGGGATCATTGCAAAACCGCCAGTGACCTGGGCTTACCCTTTACAGCCATCGGCCTGTTTTATAAACAGGGCTATTTTGACCAGCATATCAATGCTGAAGGCTGGCAGGAAACACATTTTACAAACTTAAACTATTCGCAGCTTCCTGTATGGCCTGTTTACGACAGTAACGGAAAACCTCTCATGATTTATGTTGAATTGCCGGGTCGTGTGGTTTATGCCCGTATATGGTGTATCAATATCGGACGGGTAAAACTCTATCTTATGGATACCGACGTGCCTGAAAACAATCAGTACGACAGAGGGCTTACCGACAGGCTCTACGGCGGAGATAAGGAAACCCGCATCCAGCAGGAGATCCTGCTGGGCATCGGCGGCATCCGTACTCTGGACGCTTTAGGTATCAAGGGCACGGTCTATCACATGAATGAAGGCCACTCAGCCTTCATGGCGCTTGAGCTTGCCCGCAAACTGGTCATGGAAAAAAATATGCCTTTCAGAGAGGCCAGGGAAATCGTATATTCTTCATCGGTATTTACCACTCACACTCCGGTACCTGCCGGAAACGATAAATTCCCGCTGGATATGATAGACCGTTATTTCAGCAATTATTGGGGACAATTAGGACTTCAGAGGAATGAGTTCATCAGCCTGGGACTTAAGCCCGATGAACCTAATGTCTTTAACATGGCGGTCCTGGCTCTGAACATGTCCGGCCGCAAAAACGGAGTCAGCAAGCTCCACGGAGCTGTTTCACGGCATATTTTCAACGCTGTCTGGCCCGATATACCGGAGGAAGAAGTCCCCATCACCCATGTCACCAATGGTATACATACCATGACTTGGTTGGCACCGGGATTCAGATATATTTTTGATAAATATCTTCCTTCCGACTGGCAGAACAGATTATATGACCCGTCAGTCTGGCAGCAGATTGATAATATACCCGACGATGAGATCTGGAAGACACACCTTGCGTTAAAAACCAAGATGATACGCTTCATCACCGAAAGACTTAAAAAGCAGTATATTAAAAATGGTGTACCTCTGATCGAGGTCAATGAGCTTGACAGCATATTGGATCCCCAGGCTCTTACTATAGGCTTTGCCAGACGTTTTGCGACTTATAAGAGAGCAAACCTCATTTTCAGGGATCTTGCAAGGCTGGAGAAAATCCTTAACAACAAAAGTATGCCGGTTCAAATAATATTCGCCGGTAAAGCCCATCCTGCAGATTATCCGGCTCACCAGATCATTAAGAATATACATGATATAGCAAAAAGCGAAGGCTTTAAAGGCAAGATATTCCTGGTTGAGAATTACAACATGACGGTAGCTCGTCATCTTGTACAAGGCGTTGACGTCTGGATGAACAATCCTCGCCGCCCGCTGGAAGCCAGCGGTACCAGCGGCCAGAAAGCATGTATAAACGGCGTGCTGAACTTCAGTATTCTGGATGGCTGGTGGTGCGAAGGATATAACGGGATGAACGGCTGGATAATCGGCGATGAAACACCTTTTGACAATGAGCAGCATCAGGACGATTATGACAGCAAATCTCTCTATGATACTCTTGAGCGTGAAATAATACCCCTTTTCTTTAACCGGGAAAACGGCATACCTGTGGGCTGGATCAAACGGATGAAGGAATCCATCAAATCCCTCGCGCCGCAGTTCAGTACCCATCGCATGGTTAAGGACTACACAGAAGACATGTACATGCCTGCTATAATCAGAAATATTAAAATCCGGGAATCCCAGTACGAATTCATCCATACTCTTGCTGACTGGAAGCAATACGTTGAGCGGAACTGGCCTCAGGTCAACATAATCGCCAATCAGGATATTCACGGCCTTGTAGACCACAATATGCTCTCGGGACAGGAGCTGAATTTAAATGTTACAGTGCAGCTTGGCGTTTTGAAACCCGAAGACGTCCGTGTGGAAGTATTTTATGGGCCTCTGGAAAACGAAAAAATAGTCAACGCTTCTGCGGTAGAAATGAGAGTAGTACGCCAGACAGATGCATCCACTTACTTATATGAAACTACCATTTGCCTTCTGGACGGCGGTGAGTACGGATACTCATTCAGAGTGCTCCCTAAACACCCAAACCTGATGAATAAGTTTGATTTGCCTCTAATTAAATGGGCTGATTCATGACATAACTATGGAACAATTCTATGGGAAATATATTAGAATAGTTTATGTCTGATTACCGCTATCGGTTTTAACATTAATTGACACGACAAATGTGGTATGTTATAACGAGAATGAATAGGTTACTATCTCATTCGAGTTTCAACGACTCGGGTACCCGTTCGAAATCTCTGATTTCGGTAACGGGTGAGATCGTTCTAACGAGAATGAATAGGTTACTATCTCATTCGAGTTTCAATGATTCGGGACCCGTTCGAAATCTCTGATTTCGGTAACGGGTGAGATCGTTTGAATTAAGATGGACTGATTGTTTCGACTCGTTTGTTTTAAGTTTATTATGATAAATCTCTCATCAGGAAGTTTGGAAATGAAAAACAGGCTGCGTTTTACTATAAAGAAAATAAAGGTTGCCCCTGCCTCAAAGTTGACGTGTAGGGGTTTCTCTCTAACTCGGGGTCAAACCGCCCGTATGGAGTTCGGGCGCCCAAAAATCCGCCAAAAATCTCAGGTTTCGGTAATGTATAAGTTGGTTGCGGTACTCTCAGTTATTGCGCTTCTTACCGGTTGGCTGGAATTTTCGCTTCGAAATCCCGTTTTTGCCGAGGATGAATCTAATAAGCCAAAAACTGATGCGGTTTCGGCCATGCTTTTTGATGCCCGCAGAGGTCAGATACTTTTTTCCAAGACATCGGACGAAAAATCCCATACGCCTTTGGCAAGCCGTATCATGACTACCCTGATCATTCTTGAAAAAGTTGATTTGGAGGCCATGATAATAGCCAGTAAAGAAGCCGCCAATGCGGAGGGGGCAACTCTCAAGCTCACAGTGGGCGAAAAATACAGCACCAGAAATCTTTTGACGGCACTGATGCTCACCGGCTCTCCGGATGCTGCCATCACCCTGGCTGAATATGTCGGCGGAAGCGAACAGGGCTTTGTAAACATCATGAATGAATATGCCGATAACCTTGGCTTGACAAATACCAACTTTACAAATGTCGTGGGAAGATATGACGAAAATCAATATACCACCGTCGAAGACATGCTGATACTTATGAAATACGCCCTGTCCAACAGCAGCTTCAACAGGCTGTTCGGCACCCAGGCAAAACCATGGTACGATGAGCATAAAACTCTGGTTCTTACAAACACCAACAATATGTTCTGGAGTTATCCGGGAACCGACGGCGGCGCTACCGCTGGGTATGATGCTGACTTTCAAAGTATCGTGACCACCGCCACCAAGAACAACATGCGCCTGGTTTGCGTTTTGTTGGATGTACCAACCAAAAGCACGTATAATGATTCCATAGAAATCCTGAATTATGGTTTTGATAATTTCCTCTACGGGACCCTGGTGGCGGCAGGCAGCAACCAGCAGGCTATAACCGTGGAAGGGCAGTCTTTAAATCTTATTGTGACGTCCGATGTTTATTATGTACATCCAAAAGGTGAGGACTATATCAAAGACATTGCTATAAATGTAGATCAGTCAAAACTTAAACTGCCTATTACAAAAAATACGGTAGTGGGCATGCTGACATTTATACTGGAAGATGATACGGCTATAAATGTTGAACTTTATCCCGACAGGGAAATCCTCCCCCAGAAAACAAAACGCCAGATCTTACTTGAAAGATTCAACGAAAGTCGTGAGCTTGTATATGTTATAATCGGTCTCATTATTATCGAACTGATGATGGGAGCCTACAAGCTGTTTAACTTTATCAAGAAAAAGTTTATCGGATATAAGGCAAAAAAAACCTACAGGCAAATGGGAGCCCGCAGCAGAAAATAAAAAAGTAGATGTCTCAAATTCTTGAATAAATGGATATATAAAATTCAGAGGCCACATCAGGCCTCTGAATTTTTATAATGACAATCTGTTATAAAACCGGTTTATCATTTATCTTTATTCATACTCAAATACGCTTGTATGAATTCGTCGATTTCACCGTCCATAACCTTCTGGACATTGGCATCCTCGTATCCGGTCCGGTGATCCTTTACCATGGTATAAGGACAAAATACATATGATCTTATCTGGCTTCCCCAGGCAATATCTTTTTGTTCGCCCTGCAATTGGCTTCGCTTTTCTGCCTGCTCTCTCTCTTTCAACTCCAACAGCTTCGCTTTAAGCATTTTCATAGCCGTTTCACGGTTCTGAAGCTGTGATCTTTCATTTTGGCAGGCTACGACTATCCCTGTTGGTATATGGGTAAGGCGCACCGCTGAAGATGTCTTGTTTACATGCTGTCCGCCTGCGCCGGATGAGCGGTACACATCCATTTTTATATCTTCCGGATTGATTTCGACAGTTACTGAATCATCCAATTCAGGCATAACTTCCATCGACGCAAATGATGTATGTCTCCTGCCTGACGCGTCAAACGGGGAAATTCTTACCAGGCGGTGGACACCTTTTTCAGATCTTAAATATCCATAAGCATAATCACCCGTGATTTGTGCAGTAACACTTTTAATACCTGCTTCTTCTCCGTCCAGCATATCTAAGACCCTGACTGTAAAGCCATTCTTTTCAGCCCAGCGGGTATACATCCTGAAAAGCATCTGGACCCAGTCCATTGCTTCGGTGCCTCCGGCACCCGCGTGGAGAGTGATTATGGCGTTATTGGCATCATATTCCCCTTTCATAAGGGTCTCCAGCCTTAATTTTTCATATCTTGATTTAACGTCTTCAAAGCCGGTGTTTACTTCTTCAATGACCGAATCATCTTTTTCGTCCAGTCCAAGCTCAACAAGCGTTATGATGTCATCGCAATCCTTCAAAAGCTGCCTGTAACTCTCCAGTTTGTTCTGAAGGCTTTTTGTGCGCTGCAATATTTTTTGAGAGTTTTCCGTGTCATTCCAGAATTCTGGCTCTGATGCCCTGAGTTCCAATTCTTCCAGTTCTTTTTTTATTGCGGGCAAGTCAAAGTGAATCCCCCAATTCTCTGATATCCTTTTCAAGACTCTTAAGCTCCAATCCTTTTTGTTCCAGCTCTAACAGGCTCATTTTCATCATTCCTTCCGTAATTAAAATATGCTTGTCCTAATGCTTTTCTTATTATACTTACATTCACGGTATTTTACAAGCCAGCCAGCCTCACCCGCACTCTTTGCTTGTTAAACTGCCATTACCGGCATATAATATTGTCATGGAAAAAGTAACGAATTGTTTTAATTGTCAGCACTTTTATGTGACCTGGGATAAAAATTACCCCAAAGGCTGTCGGTTTTTTGGCTTCAAAGGTCAAATCATGCCTTCCCGAATGGTAAAAACAACAAGCGGAGAAGAATGTAAAGGATTTTTGCCGAAAAAGCCAAACAACAAACGATAGTATATTAAAAGTATTTAAACTGTCTGTCAAAAGGGTTATTGATCCGTTAAGAAAAAAATAAGAGGCTGTCTCAAAAAAGTGGCCATGTCATTCCGAGGTTCGTATAATGGCCTCAGGCTCTTTACAATGACAATCTGTTTTGAGACAACCACATTATTTTATCGGTGATTTTCAGCTTATCAGCAGACGCCACGATTATCGCATCTTCCACAGCCTCTTCCGTCGAAAATACCCGGGCAGAAGCATATGATAAGAACAATAATGATAATTATCCACCATATATTGTCTCCACCGAATACGCCTCCACCACCACAGCAGCAGTCTTGTTTACAACAGTCACCCATATTGACACCCCATCCTGATTCAGCCTTCTTCATCTTATGCAAAAGGCTTTTGGGGTGACACTTTCTACCCGTTATATCTCCTAAGCATTTCCTCATAAAGATTTTTATATTCTTTTGCAGAATTTTGCCATGAAAAGTCCTGATTCATACATCTCTTAACAAGATTCTCCCATTCGTCCCTGTTGCGGTATATTTCAATGGCACGGGCTACGGCATCCTTCATCTCGTGAGCATTGTAATTTGCAAAGGTAAATCCGGTCCCTTCTTTAGTAAATACATTATAGGGTTTTACCGTATCCTTTAGGCCTCCTGTTTCCCTTACGACAGGAACAGCTCCATAGCGCATGGCAAACAGTTGGGATAGGCCGCAGGGTTCATACAGAGAGGGCATCAGGTACATGTCGCTCGCTGCGTATATACGTTGGGCCAGCACACCGTCATATTTGATATTGGCTGAAACCCTGCCGGGAAATTGGCTTTGGGCATATATGAAGAAATCTTCATATTGCTTTTCTCCCGTACCCAATACAACGAACTGGATCCCAAGATCCATAAGCTCCCACAGCATATGTTTGACCAAATCCAGTCCTTTTTGATCAACCAGACGGGAGATTAAAGATACCAGCGGCACATCGGCTTTTATTTCCAAGCCAAGTTCCTGTTGCAATTTTTTCTTGTTTATATATTTACCGCTTAAATCCTTCTGATCGTAATTTGCGAAAAGCCGTTTGTCAGTTTTCGGATCGTTGACCGTATAATCTATGCCGTTAACGATCCCGTACAGATCATTGGAACGCTTTTTAATGAGCTCCTGAAGATTCTCTCCGAAAAATGCATATTTGATTTCCTCGGCATAAGTATGGCTGACGGTACTTATCGTCGATGAATAAGAAAGGCCTGCCTTCATGAAGTTTACATTATCATAAAACTCAACCCCGTCTATATTGAAATACTTCCAGTCCAGTGCCAGCAGGTCACTTAAAACACTCTTCGGGAAAACTCCCTGGTATTTAAGGTTATGTATCGTAAATAAAGTATGGATATTCCTGTAGAATCCGCCTTCCCTGTTCCTGTAATGAGCGTCCAGAAGTAGGCTGACCATACCGGTCTGCCAGTCATTGAGATGTATGATGTCCGGTTTGAACCCTATAACCGGCAAAACTTCCAAAATGGCTTTACAAAAGAAACTGAACCTCTCTCCGTCATCATATAAACCATAGAGTCCGTCTCTGAAAAAGTAATACTCGTTGTCAATAAAGTAATAAGTTACACCATCGTACTCCAGTTTGAATATTCCGCAATACTGCTTTCTCCAGGTAAGATCAACCTTACAGCTTCCAACGAACTCCATTTTGGAGACATATTTTGTATCTATCTGACCATACTTGGGAAGCACTACTCTGATATCAACATCCAAGGCTTTAAGAGCCTTGGGAAGGGAACCTGCAACATCTGCCAAACCGCCGGTTTTGATAAAAGGTTCTACTTCGGATGAAGCCAGCCATACCTTGATTCTTTCCACGGCATTAATTCCTCCCTTAAAAATCACATAATTTTATATTCTTTAATCTATAGTATACCACTTAATTCCTGAGTATCATCAGAAGTCTCTTACGAATAATGTAATAAATAATATTTAAAACTAATTCTAAATTAAAACGGGAGGGTTGTTGTATGGATAAGAAAAAGAAGGATGATATTCTGAACAAGAGTCGCGCTTATATCACAAATGCAGCTACAGAAATAAAAGAAACCGTAACTGAGGGAAATATTCCTTATGCGTCTGATTTAGCCGTAGAGGAAGCACGGGATTGGGTGAATAACGGAAGTCTGCTCTGATAGGGGGCAAATGCCCCCATGAATTCAATCAAAATATCAATTTACGAATGTATAATTCATGCCGGAGTTATTATCCCAGTTTTCCGCCGAGTCCTTGAAGGCTATATTGATGTTTTTACCTTGCTCCAAGGGAACAATGCCTCTGAAAACATCCCCATCTTTTTTCAATTGTATGGATGATACGCCTTCCCAATTTTGATTGCTTCCAAATCCATACACGCCATGAACTTCCTCTGCACCGCATTTTGCAAGCAGACCGGAATAAATTATCTCTGCCTGTGTATCGGAAAGTTTTTCAAAGGCTACCCCTGATTTAGAATATGATTGAATACCGTATCTCGAAACATCGCTATTTGTCAAATCTTCGGAATATTCTTCTTTAAAAGCCTTGCTGTTCTTTTTCGCATTCGTCTGCTTTGTATTTTTGGGATTATTCATCATCATGTTGTCGAAAATACTCATATATAAAAACCTCCTTTCGACTATTTAGTATTTGATTTTTTGCATTTTTTTATTACATGGCAAAATCAAATAGATAAGATAGAATATGCTAAATAATCGAAGGAGGTAAATCGAAACATGTTAATTTTTTCAATGATACAGGTTACTTCCACCCGCCTGTTTATGTCATTCTGAGGGTCGCTTAAGCGGAGTCGAAGGATCTTTTGAGTCAACATGATAAGATCCTTCGCTTACGCTCAGGATGACACTGACAATTCCTCCGAAGCAGATCGGCTTATCTAAATGAGAAACCTTGCACCCGCTTATCAATGTCAGCAAATTGGGCGGGCGCAAGGATCTCATTTCGAACGCCTTTAAGCACCCAGGTCTATTAGATCAATAACGCCGTTTTTTGACATTCCTCCGCTTCGCTCCGTCATGTCCCGAACTAGAGGTCTTCATCTCACGGGTCGCTCATACATTTCAATAAAGTTACCGTACGGTGGTCTTTCCTCCGAAGCAAACCGGCTTATCTCAATGAGAAACCCTGCACCCGCCCTTTGTTAAGTAACCACTGGTTTACTGACGGATAAATGCTTCAATAAGTTTCACTGCGTTTTCCACATCTTTCATGTCAACTATTTCGGCTGAATTATGAATGTTCCTGGTGGGAATAGCTATTCCTCCCGAAGGGATCCCTCCTGCGGTAGTATGGATGCTTCCTGCATCGGTGCCACCCAGGGTGATGATTTCAAACTGGTGAGGGATATTATTCTCTGTCGCACATTTTATCAGGCGGTCTTTTACCTCAGGATGGGCAATGATGCTTCTGTCCTTTATTTTTATGGCAGGCCCTTCTCCCAGTTTTACAGGCATCGGCTTACATTCAGGCGTATCACCTGTTGCTGTAACGTCAATGGCTAAAGCCATATCAGGCATTAAGCCGTAGGCCGCCGGCCCGGCTCCTCTGAGCCCCACTTCCTCCTGTGCAGTAAAGACATAGTATATCTCGTTTTCTGTCTCAGGCTGATTCATGGCTGCCTGAACAAGAACAGCGCATCCTATCCTGTCATCTGTGGATTTTGATATGATCCTGCCGTTCTGCAATATGGTCCCTGCCTCAAATACCGCCATATCGCCCACGTTTACAAGCTTTTCGGCATCTTCTTTAGATTTTGCCGCTATATCGATATACATTTTTTCAAGCTTGATATTTTTTATATCATCAATATTTTCCTCGTACCATATAACGCCCACAGTCCCGTTTTCAAAGATCACACGTTTACCCAGAATAACGAACGGATCAAGGCCTCCTACATTGCTGAACCTTAAAAATCCGTTTTTATCAATATATGAAACTATAATCCCTATTTCATCCATATGGGCAGCCAGCATGATCTTCTTTCCGCTGCCTTTTTTGATACATATAAGGTTTCCCAAGGCATCTGTTTTGATCTCATCGACCTTATCTTTAAGCATGTCTCTTATCAGGTCAGCCACTTTCTTCTCATTTCCTGACGGACCAAAGGTTTGTGTAAGTTTATTTATAATATCAAACATATTCTTTTCCTCCTTGTTCACGGTAAAGGGTAATTGATGCCGGAAGTGTCTCCAGTACTTTCTTCGACAGCTTTATCATGTTTTCAAAATCATTAATATCCATAACAGATACAGGCGAGTGTATATACCTGCAGGGGAGCGCTATGACCGCAACTTTTGCTCCTATTCCGCCGGTCTGGATTTTTCCTGCATTCGTACCGCCTGTAATAGTCTGTTTGAACTGATAAGGTATACCGTTCAATTCGGCGGTCTTAGTTATGTGCCGGAGTAAATCCCTGTCGGCTATTACAGTCCTGTCCATGACAGTCAGCGCAGGGCCGTTCCCGCAAACAGTACTCATGCCGTATTCTTTGGTATCAGGAACATCGTAGCAGGTAGTGCCTTCCAGTACCAGCGCAATATCGGGCTTCACCTGGAAGGTTGATGTTCTTGCGCCTTTCAGCCCGATTTCTTCCTGCACCGTAAAGCAACCGTATATATCACATTCATATTTTTGTTTCAAAAGCTCAATGAGTACGGCGCACCCGACCCTGTCGTCCAGGGCTTTAGCCATCAACTTATTATCCCCGAATTCTACCGGATCATATGCGAACGCAGCCAGATCTCCGATTTCAACCTTTGACGAAGCCTGATCCTTGTCCTTTGCACCGATATCGATCGTAAGCTGTTTTTTATCTACGGTACCCTTTCTTTCTTTAGAGCCTTGAAGATGCAGGGGTTTAAAACCGATAACTCCCGGAACCTTGTTCTCTCCTATCCTCACACGTTTTCCAACCAATACCCTGTCTTCGATTCCGCCAATGGTACGGAATTTCAATAAACCATCCGAGTTTATTTGGGTAATCAGAAGGCCCACCTCGTCCATATGGGCGTCCAGCATCACTTTAGGACCTTTTCCGGTACCTTTTTTATAGGTAATCAGATTTCCTATATTATCAACGTAATAATCATCAACATGATCCTTTATTCTGGAAATTATATAGTCCCTTACCGGTTTTTCTTCACCCGATACACCATCCAGGGCAGTAAGCTTTTTCAAATTTTCCAATGCCTCTTTCATTCCTTCGACCTCCCTGCAATATAGCGTGCCGCCAGCCTGCCTGTAGAAACAATATCATTGACAGAAACCATTTCCACGGGTGTATGCATATATTTGCACGGTATCGAGAGAAGTATCACCGGGATCCCCTCTCTTGCCACAGCATGCACTGCTGCTTCTGTTCCTGTATCACCGGCTTCCGGGTCTATTTGATACGGTATATTTTCTTCCTTTGCAAGCTTTATGCATTCTTTGGTATGCTTTCTGCTTATTATGGGACCTATAGCCAACGCTACCCCTTTATCCAGAGGAAAAGCTTCATCGCTTGGCGCGTCAGGCATATCGCCATGGCAAACGTCTATTACGATACCCAAATCGGCTTTTATATTATAGGTGGCGCAAATAGCTCCGATAAGGCCAAGCTCCTCCTGGACCGTAGCCACAACATAGACATTATCGTCATGCTTAAGCTTCTGAAGTTCTTTTAATATTTCAACAAGGGCAGCCACGCCGCTTCTGTTGTCCATACTTTTTCCGGTAATTCTGTTATTCATAAGTTCCTGAGCCGGGCTGTTGAATGTAACCACATCACCGATGCTGACAAGTTCTCTTGCCTTTTCCCCGTCATAGCCTATATCGATTCTCATATCCTCCATTTTGATTCCTTTATCCTTATCTTCGGCAGGAATCAAATGCGGCGGTTTAACACCGATCACGCCGAAAAGATCTTCCTTTCCGTGGACGGTTACTTCCATGGCTCCTATGGCCTTCGCATCAACACCGCCGACTGCCGTGAAACGCAAGAATCCGCTGTCCTCAATACCAGTTACTATAAGCCCGATTTCATCATAGTGGGCTGTTATGAGAACGTTTTGGGGATTCTCGGCCTGTCCTTTTTTAAAACCTATTACATTATAAAATGAGTCGATACTGACATCATCACAATACTGACGAAAAAGCCCGGCTATGATCTCAGCTGCCATATTCTCTCTTCCGGCAACAGCCCTCATATCACTGAGCTTTTTCAGAAGTTCACCGCACTCCATTCAAACACCTCGCAAATTTCTTTAAGTCATAGAGTAATATTATACCATAAGTTTAAACATAGCAATTACCGCCATATCCGGCCTAAGTAGTTTTATTAAGATGCTATATAGTAAAACAGCTCTGTTAGTTTTCTCAAAAGGAAAACTTTTATTATATCGAACGATCTTGCTTTGATATTTAATGGCAGATAACATCTTAAACCGTTGATTAATCTTTAGATATGTCATTGAAAACTCGGATGCCGGCCTGGTATTGCTGATGAACCATCCGAATAATGTAACCGGTGAAATGTTCGATTTTAAACAGGTCATGCACGATATTTATCATTTAATTCATGTTCTAAACCAAGGATATTTTTTTCATAAGATCATACAAAGCATGAACATTCATCCGAATTTCGTCCGGCTCCAGATGCCCGTATCCAAAAAGCAGCTTGCTTACGTGCCGATCTTTTACTATGCAGTGTTTTTCAACGGGAGTTATATGGATGCCATTTCTAAGACAAATCTCCTGAAAATCCTTGTCAAACCGCATGCCTGGAAAATCAACTGCTATATGAAGCCCGGCAGCGTCTCCGCAGGGAAGACATTTATCCCCGAAGCTTTCTCTGAGCGATTCCAATAAGACAAGCCGCCTTTGTCCGTATATCCTTCGCATTTTCTTTATATGTCTGTCTAATTTGCGGGTTCTCATAAATTCAGCCAGTATGGCTTGTTGTAAGACAGGATTTTGTACATCCATATAGGTTCTAACATCACACCATCTTTCGTGCAATTGTTGCGGCAGTATAACATAGCCGATCCTGAGTGCTGGGAACAGTGATTTACTAAAGGTTCCGACATAAACAACATTCTGCTGGTCCATCGCATACAATGGTGATACAGGGTCCCCGCTGTATCTGAATTCACTGTCATAATCGTCTTCGATTATATAAATACCGTTTTCTTTGGCAAAACGTATGAGTTCGGCTCTGCGGGAAGCGGGCAGAATCCCGCCTAAAGGAAATTGATGTGAAGGCGTTACATAGACGGCACAAGCGTCCTTGATATGTAAATACTGTGTCATCATACCATGATCATCTGCCGGGATGGGTTCAATTAGACATCCCCTGTTTGCGAAGATTCTATGCATACCGCTATGGCAAGGGTCTTCAATCAACACCTTGCTGCCGCTTTTGCATAAAAGCTCTGCCAATATATAAAGAGCCTGGGTCGCGCCGGAAGTTATAAAAATGTCCTCTGCATTGACCTTTAGACCACGATTTCTGAACAGCCATTCGGCTATTTCCGTCCGCAGTTCGTAAAGCCCTTGGGGGCCAGTATACCCATATAGCTCCATTGGCATTTCCATCGATACTTTATTACTGAACTGTCGCCATAAATATTGGGGGAATTGCCTCAAATCCGGTCGTCCTGTCCGAAAATCAATTGTTATGGTATATTGAGGTGAAGACTTGATGGCAGATATAACCTGCTCGTTTTTATTCATTGATACACCTTCCGCAACACGTGTTGAAGCACCCTGACGGCTTACGACAAACCCTTCATCAATCAGCATTGCATATGCTTCACTTATTGTATTGCGAGAAACTTTGAGTGCCTTAGCTAACTCCCTCGTGGAAGGTAATTCATCCTTTTCTTTAAGCTGTCCATTCATTATTTGCTCTCTCAACTGAGTATAAATTTGTCGTTTTATTGATTGCTTACTTAACCGTTCTAAACTTATTCCAAGCATTCTTCCCCCTCCAACTGGTCTGGTTAATTCTGTGCCGGACTGGTTCTTTTTCCGTACCAGATTTCCTGTTAATATTATATCTAATTAGCAGAAAAAGCAATAATGTATAGGGAGAGAAGAGTATTGAAACAACTGAACAAGATAAAATGGAAAGGTCAAATTTATTTATTCATGGCATTTTCATTGGCAGGAACCAGCGTTGTCTCAGCGAGATTTATTTCCGACCAAATCGGAGTATTTACTATTACATCAATAAGTCTTATGTTTGCATTCCTCTTTCTATTGCCTGTTTGCGGAAGGAAACTTTTTAAAAGTCTTAAGGCCTTATCTGCGAATGATTTTTTCTTATTTTCTTTGCAGGCTGTGTTTGGCATTTTTCTGTTTCGAATATTTTTGCTGAATGGACTTCCTTTAACCAGTTCCATTGAAGCAGGAATACTTATAGGCACAACACCCGCCATTACAGCCGTTTTGGCGATAATATTCCTGAAAGAACCCTTCAATATGCGAAACATTGCAGGAATAATCGCTACCGCAGTTGGTGTCATGACAATGCAGGGATTGTTTACTAATGACAGCAATTTTACATTAAGACACCTGTTGGGGAATTTGCTTGTGCTGTGCGCCGCAACATGTGAATCCATTTTTAATATTCTGTCGCGTTTGGTTATCGCCCGTAATGGTCCAACCAAAAAACATGAAGTGCCCCCACATGTTCAAACGGCCTTTGTAATAGCTATTGCTTTTATTCTTTGCCTTATACCGGCGCTTTTTGAGGATCCCTTTCATAGACTGTCCGCCGCTGAGTTGAAAGACTGGCTGTCGCTGGTTTGGTATGGTGTTTTTGTTACAGCGATGGCATTTATGTTCTGGTATTCCGGAATAAAACGCTGTGACGCATATACCGCTGCGGCCTTTTCAGGCATGATGCCGCTTACTTCGATGGTTTTGTCGGTAATCATATTAGGAGAACAAGCCTCATGGCAACAATTGCTTGGCGGATTATTAGTTTTATCCGGCATGATTTTAACCGGACTCGCCACTGCCTCCGCAAAAGATTCCGATCCACATAGAATAAACTATTATGAACAGACAGTAAAATAATGCCTGCTACAAATTGCCGGTAAAAAAAGAATGAACCGGTGAGACTTTCTAACCAGTATTCAGTGTCAATAATTTAGATTTTTTCATAAAGCCAAAACAAAAGTAAACAGGCAGACAACCTGATCAATTGTCTGCCTGATAAATATTCAACGTTTATCAATCAATTTGAATCTTAAATTACAATAATATTTTTCTATATATTTCTTATACAACAGTGCTGCAGCGGGCACATAAGGTCGGATGATCGTGATCGTTACCCACTGTTTCGGAATAAATCCAGCAACGCTCGCATTTAGTACCGTCAGCAAGCTGAACTCCGACTTCGACTTCGTCATTGCCGCCTTCTGCCAGTTCCACCTGCGAAGTAATAAACACAGTAGGAAGTATGTCAAGATTTTCTTTAAGCAGCTTTAATGTGTCTCCACCGGCCTTCAGTATGACTTTTGCCTGGAGGGACTGGCCGATGAGCTTTTTGTTTCTTGCCTCTTCCAATGCCTTCAGAACACTGTCCCGAACTTCAAGGATCTTGTCCCATTTTTGATCCAGGGCTTCATCTTCATATTCTGCTTTAGCTTCAGGCCAATCGTTCAGCATAACGCTCTCGGCATTATCCTTGTCGGTGTGAGGCAGATACTGCCATATCTCATCCGCTGTAAAGGCCAGAACCGGTGCCAGAAGTCTTGTTAAGGTATCCAGTATGATATACATGGCTGTTTGGCCTGCACGTCTTTCTTTGCTGTCGGGTTTTGAAGCATACATCCTGTCTTTGGTCACATCAAGATAGAAGCTGCTCATGTCAACAACACAGAAATTGTGGATAGCATGGAGCATAACGTGGAACTCGTATTCGGAATATGCTTTTTCGATCTTTGCAACAAGCTGATTGAGTTTTAAAAGAGCCCACTTGTCCAGTTCCTCCAACTCGCTATATGGAACACTATCCTTATTAGGATCGAAATCATATATATTACCCAGGATAAATCTGGCGGTATTACGAATCTTTCTGTAGCTTTCGGTAAGCTGCTTCAATATATCGTTTGAAATACGGATATCCACTTTATAATCGCTGGAGGAAACCCACAGTCTCAAAATATCAGCACCGTACTGCTTACAGATATCCATCGGATCGATTCCGTTGCCCAGGGATTTACTCATCTTTCTGCCCTGACCGTCAACAACATAACCATGAGTAAGAACCTGACGATAAGGCGCTCTTCCCCTTACTGCAGTCGCGGTTAACAGTGACGACTGGAACCAGCCTCTGTGCTGATCGCTGCCTTCCAGGTACATATCTACCGGCCAGCCTAATTCCGGATTTGCCTCGGCTACCGCGATATGGCTGGAGCCTGAATCAAACCAAACGTCCATGATATCGGTTTCTTTTTTGAAATCGCTGCCGCCGCACTCACATTTGAATCCTTCAGGCAGTATTTCTTTGGGTTCGTATTTGAACCAGGCATTGGAACCTTCTTTTGCAAAGAGGGTTTTGATTGCCTCTATCGTTTCATCGTTTATTATTTCCTTACCACAGTCTTTACAGTAGAAAATCGGTATGGGCAGACCCCAGAGACGCTGACGGGAGATACACCAGTCTCCGCGGTCTTCCACCATCTTAGAAATTCTTTCTTCACCCCAAGCTGGTATCCATCTTACTTCCTTAATAGCATCCAAAGCCTGTTTTCTGAACTTATCGATGGAGATGAACCATTGCTCGGTGGCTCTGTAGATTATTGGCTCTTTACAACGCCAGCAATGAGGATAAGAGTGAGTGATTTCCTCTTCGGCAAACAATAGGTTCGTTTCTTTAAGGGTCTTAAGGATAGCTTTATTGGCAGCTTTATAGAACAGACCGTCAAAAGGCCCTGCCTCTTTGGTCATGTGTCCTTTATCATCCACCGGTACAACGATACCTATTTCAGGGTATTTTTTGCATACGTCAAAGTCTTCAGCACCATGGCCGGGAGCAGTATGAACGCAACCGGAACCGGCATCCAGAGTTACATGATCTCCCACTATAACAAGAGATTCACGATCCAGGAAAGGATGGGCGCAAACTACATATTCCAAATCGCTGCCCAGGATTTCTCCCAGGACCTTGTAATCGCTTATCCCTGCGGCTTTCATAACATTTTCAGCCAGTTCCTTGGCAACGATATATCTCTCGTTATTAGCCTCAACAACTACATATACAAATTCGGGATTTAATGATATAGCAAGGTTACCCGGCAATGTCCAGGTAGTGGTGGTCCATATTACGACATACAGATTATCAAGAGTGTCTACGATTCCTTTCAACTTGCCCTTGTCATCCTTTACAGGGAACTTAACATAAATTGAGGTGCCATGATCATCCTGATATTCTACCTCGGCTTCTGCCAGAGCGGTTTCACATGACGCACACCAGTAAACCGGACGCATTCCTTTATAGATGCAGCCCAGTTTTGCCATCTGTCCGAATACCTCAACCTGTTTTGCTTCAAACTCAGGTTGCAGAGTAATATACGGATTGTCCCAATCCCCCACGACACCCAGGCGTTTAAAGGATTCCCTCTGGATATCCAGGTATTTCATAGCAATTTCTTCACACGCCTGGCGGAACACTACCGGCCCTACCTCATGGCGTTTGAGTCCTTTTTCCTTAATGGCCTTGAGCTCCGTAGGAAGTCCATGAGTATCCCAACCCGGGATATATGGAGTATAATAGCCCTTCATATCATAGTAACGTATGATAATATCTTTCAACACTTTATTCAGCGCGGTTCCCAGGTGAATATCACCATTTGCATACGGAGGGCCGTCATGGAGTACAAACTTCTTGCCTTTATGTTTGTTTCTTGCAAGGCGCTTTTTATAAATATCCTTCTCCTGCCACGACTTTAACATTTGCGGCTCTTTTTCTGGTAACCCCCCACGCATGGGAAAATCAGTTTTCGGCAAATTCAGTGTTTTTCCGTAATCCACTGACATTTTATCAATCCTCTCTTTTTATTAGGTTGTGCATCATAAAAATATTGCAAAGTGCCTGAATACACTATATTATAACCATAATAATAAAATAAAGCCTTTCATCCATGTATGGGACGAAAAGCTCGAATCCGCGGTACCACCCAAATTACAGTTAACATTTAAATTTCTTAACTGTCTCTCGCAGGGGTAACGGCCCTTTGCCGGCTCACCTTATTAGGGCGGAAAACTTACCGCCTGTTCAGGCTGCTGCTCACGGGAGATATTCAGATTCTTTTTCCTGCGGGCTTCCACCGAGGGTTTTCTGTATAAATCAAACCCTATTCCCCTGCTCTCTTTAAGGAAAATTACAGAATCCTACTGGTCCGATCATCGCATTTTTTTCATTTTTATTTTATTGTTCAATAAATTATATTCTCAAAAGACAGCATATGTCAAGGCTTGTGTTACATTAGCTAACACACACCCTTTATGTCATCCTGAGGGTCACTTAGCGGAGTCGAAGGATCTTTTGTGTATACAAGTAAAATTCTTCGCATCGTTCAGCATGACATTATGGCAAGTTTCCTCGCTATCATTTGGAATATTTAATTCTTGCACATTTTTTATCAATGCGTACCTGTGCCTATAAAGTCGTCAGTGGCGCGTCGGTCTGCGTAATACGCAACCACATCCCCGGTTAACAGCTGCCAGCCTCCCTGATTGATGTTATAGCCTTCCAGCGCCCAGCCGTCCCCTGTTTTGCCTTTGTACATCAGGCTGGGATTATCAAAGTCTCCTCCGTTTATCACGGCTATATCCCTGAAATTTACTATTATATACCCATCTTTCAAAAATACCGGAGAATTTCTTGTAAGATTCCTTTCCTTTGAAAGATCAGTTCCTTTGGGTACTACCAGGATATCGGACGGAAGTCTGTACTCTCCATACCATTTCTGGGCCGATGCAAAGGCTTTGTCCGGGTCCACACCCGAAGGTATATTCTGTGTCGGCCCTATAAAGATCCTGACCGGCTCGCTTAAAAGTACTTTTGTATTAGTATAGGTCAAGGTTCCGGACTGCGCCAGCTTCGGGAATTCTTCAGCCCATTTTTCAATAGTAAATGCTCCCATTCCGCCTCTTAACCGATAAATTGCCTCAGCTGTATTCTTAAAATCATTGAGATTTATCCC
>Ga0134099_1000529_pt1 | contig 44554 bp, 31 predicted proteins | sample 10_taG_2_FD_105482 | JGI IMG/M metagenome (GOLD analysis project Ga0134099, IMG submission 105482) | Switchgrass degrading microbial communities from high solid loading bioreactors in New Hampshire, USA - 10_41_5_180_A2 metaG | ecosystem: Engineered > Bioreactor > Semi-continuous > Anaerobic >...
CAAGCTCTTTTCAAGCGCGAGGTCGGGATCTCTCGGGCACCCGGCGACAGCGCCGTGGACCGTCTCCAAATACTCGCTGCCGGCGAGGGAGACCGCGTCGCCGCTGATTGTGCCGAGCAGGGCAATCACGTCACCGGTAGCTTTGAAGCCGGGGGTTACCTTCTTGCTGACATCATCAAGGACTCCCAGCATTCCTATTACGGGAGTCGGGTAGACGGCCTCTCCCTCGGTCTCGTTGTAGAAACTGACGTTGCCGCCCGTAACCGGAGTAGACAGGGCGAGGCAAGCTTCAGCCATTCCTTCGATGGCGTTTTTGAACTGCCAGTATATCTCTGGCTTCTCCGGATTTCCGAAGTTCAGGCAGTTGGTGATGGCCACTGGCTTAGCCCCGGTGATGGCCACGTTCCGCGCCGCCTCCGCCACCGCCCACTTCGCGCCGGCCTTGGGGTTCAGGTAGACAAGCCGGCCGTTGCAGTCAGTGGCGATGGCCATTGCTTTGGTTGTCCCCTTCACCCTTATGAGAGCGGCGCCGCCTCCAGGACCCTGGACCGTGTCGGTCCGCACCATGTAATCGTACTGCCTAAAAACCGGCTCCTTGGACGCGATGTTGGGAGCGGCCAGAAGTTTCAATAGGATTTCTCCAAACTGCTTGAGCTCAGGAACCTTGACGGCGCTATAGTCAAAGCGCTGGTTTTCACTGAAGTAAGCGGGTTCCTTCCATTCGGGATTATATACGGGGGAGCCTTCGGCCAGGAGATTAACCGGGATCGAGGCTTCGAGCTTACCGTTGTGGAATACCTGCAACTGCCCGGAACCGGTCACCTGCCCGATCTCGGCCGCGTTAAGCCCCCACTTTTTGCCTATAGCCTTGACTTCCTCTACCTTCTCGGGCTTCACGATGAGGAGCATCCGCTCCTGGCTTTCAGAAAGCATCACATCGTAGGCGGTCATGCCCTCTTCCCGCATGGGTACCTTGGAAACCTCGATAGCAAGGCCAGTGCCCGCTCTGGCGGCGGTCTCCGCGCACGAAGAGGTGATGCCCGCGGCGCCCATGTCCTGGATGCCTACGACGGCGCCCTTCTGCATCATTTCCAGGCAGGCCTCAATGAGGAGCTTCTCCATGAACGGGTCTCCCACTTGCACGTTGGGTCTCTTGGACTCGGTGTCCTCGCCCAACTCCTCAGACGCGAACGTGCACCCGTGGATGCCGTCACGTCCGGTCGAGTGCCCCACGATCATAACCACGTTTCCAACGCCGTAGGCCTGACCCTTGTGAAGGTCCTTGTGATCCATAATCCCGGCGCAGAGCACGTTCACCAAGGGATTTTGCCTGTAGGGCGCTTGGAAGTAGACTTCGCCGCCCACGGTCGGAATACCCAAGCAGTTGCCGTATCCGGCGATTCCCGAGACGACGCCGCCAAACAGAAACCGCGTCCTGGCGTCATCCAAGTGACCAAATCTCAACGAATCCAAGAGCGCCACCGGCCTCGCGCCCATGGCCAAGATATCCCTCACGATGCCTCCGATGCCGGTCGCCGCTCCTTGATAGGGTTCAACGGCGCAAGGATGGTTGTGGGACTCCACTTTGAACGCGCACGCGAGCCCGTCGCCGATATCCACCACTCCGGCGTTCTCCCCGGGTCCTACCATTACCCTCTCGCCCTTGGTGGGCAAGGTCCGAAGGAGCGATTTTGAGTGCTTATAGGCACAGTGCTCCGACCAAAGCACCGCGAACATTCCAAGTTCCGTGTAGTTGGGCTCCCTGCCGAGCTTCTCCACGATCATGCTGTACTCTTCATCTTTTAAGCCCATCTGTCTCCAAAGGGGAGCCGGGTCTTTTGGGGTTACGCACTCAGCCATCTCATTCAGCTCCTATCCTTGGCGACGCTTGTCGCTGTTGATGACCCGCCGGGTACGGCGCCTGAAGACAACTCCGCCCCGCCGCATGCCCGCTTTGAGGCGAACCACTCTATCATTGACAAGAACACTCTCTTGCCGTCCTCACCGCCCAGTAACGAGTCGCAGCACCTCTCCGGGTGGGGCATCATACCGAGCACATTGCCGCGCTCGTTGATTATCCCGGCAATGTTCCTCGCTGCCCCGTTGGGATTGGCTTCCCTGGAGGGAACTCCGGCTTCATCTACATACCTGAACACGATCCGCCCGGAACGCTCCAGTTCGTCCAAAATGTGAGGCTCGGCGTAGTAGTTGCCCTCGTGGTGGGCGATGGGTACCCTTACGATTTCGCCCGGAGCGTACTTGCAGGTAAACGGAGTCCGGTTGTTCTCGACCTTCAGGTTGACCCATTGGCACCTGAACTCGAGCACATCGTTGGGAAGCATCGCTCCCGGCAGGAGTCCCGCCTCCAAGAGGATCTGAAAACCGTTGCATATGCCGATGACCAATCCGCCGTCCTCCGCGAACTTCTGAACCGACTTCATCACCGGCGAGAATCTTGCCAACGCCCCCGTCCTGAGGTAGTCGCCGTACGAAAAACCGCCCGGGAGGATTATGGCGTCAAATCCCGAGAGGTCCGTGTCTTGGTGCCAAATGTATTCACATTCCTGGGAAACCGCGTCACGTATCGCGTGGAAAGCATCGGCATCGCAGTTGGAGCCCGGGAAAACAACTACTCCGAATTTCATAAGAAGGTCACCAGCCTCTCATAGTGCGTCAAACGTATCTCGCGCGGCGTGCCCGAGCGGCTCTATGCCTCTTCCACCTTCACGCGGTAGAACTCGGTCACGGGATTAGCCAGAAGCTTCCTGGCCATGTCGTCCAAAAGCGCGTGGGCCTCGGCCGAGTCCTTAGCCTCAAGGGTGAGAACTATGTCTTTTCCCATCCGCACTCTGCTTACCCGGTTGTACCCCATGGAAACCAGGGACGACCTTACGGCTTCCCCCTGGGGATCGAAGATGCCTTCCTTCAACGCTACTGTGACGGTGCCCCTAAACCTCAATGAGAAGTCCCTCCCCGCGTGTTTTCCTTGCAAAATCCGTTATGAAATCCGCCTGAGTACCTCGGCGTAAGCTTCCTCCACGCCGCCTAAGTCTCTTCTGAATCTGTCTTTATCAAGCTTCATTCGGGTCTCGGCATCCCAGAACCGGCAGGTGTCGGGCGAAATCTCGTCGCCTAACACGATCTCCCCTTCGACCACGGTTCCGTCTTCCGCGACTGAGACCACCCTGCCAAACTCCAGTTTGAAGTCTACCAAGAGCAGGCCTCTTTCCATAAAAAAGTTCTTAAGCAGCGAGTTAATCTTCCTGGCCTGGCTCTTTAGGTGGTCGATCTCCTCTCTTGAGGCGAGGCCGAGAGCCAGGATGTGGTCATCATTTAGGAGCGGGTCGCCCAGCTCATCCGACTTGTAGTAGAGCTCGATGATGGGGAACGGCAGATCCTCGCCTTCGGGACGCCCGACTCTCTCGGCCAAGTGCCCGGCGATGATGTTCCGGACCACAACCTCGATGGGGAAAATCTTAAGTAACTTTACCGTCATGCTCGTTTCGTCGTCCAGCGAGACGAAATGAGTCGGAATGCCGTTTTCCTCTAAATACTTAAACAGGATCGCCGAAATCTGGGCGTTCAGGTGGCCCTTCCCCTTAATGGTGCCCCTCTTTTCCCCGTTAAAAGCGGTGGCGTCGTCTTTGAACACCATATGAACCAGCCCTGGATCTCCGGAAGGATACACGACTTTGGCTTTGCCTTCGTACAGCTTTGTCTTCTTCGCGCGGTTTTCCGTCAAGAAGTCTTCCGTCACCTGCGACACCTCCCGGTTTTCTATCAACGCAAGGGCTTGACCAAAAGGCCGCATCTTTCAAATATGAAGTCCACTTTGGACAGCGCCCGTTCCAGTCCAAAGCATTCGTCTAGTTGCTCCTTGCTAAGCCTCCCGGCTATGGCCGGATCAGCGTACACCCTCTCCTTGAAGCTCGGGGGCCCATCCCACGCCGCCAGGGCAAGGCTCTGAACCAAGGCGTAGGCATCCTCCCGCTTCATTCCAGAAGACACCAACGCTAAGAGGACTTCTTCTGAGAAGACCAGCCCGCCTGTGAGGTTCAGATTGTGAAGCATCCGGTCAGGATACACTCTCAGGTTCTTGAGAATCCCGGTCATCCGGTGAAGTGTGTAATCAAGAAGAGTAGTCGAATCGGGCAAGATGATGCGCTCCACCGACGAGTTGGAGATGTCTCTCTCGTGCCACAAGAGGTTGTTCTCCAGCGCCGCGACCGCGTAGCCGCGCATGAGTCTGGACGCCCCGGTCACCATTTCCAGTCCGACCGGGTTCTTCTTGTGGGGCATGGCCGACGAGCCCTTTTGCCCAGCGCGGAAACCTTCCTCAACCTCCCGTACCTCGGTCCGGGCCAGTCCTCGCAAGTCTGTGGCTATCTTTTCAAGAGTGCCGCCAACTACGGCAAGGGCCGCTACGCACGCCGCGTGCCTGTCCCGTTGAATTATCTGGCTGGATGCGTGGGCAGGAGAAAGTCCCAGCTTCTCACACACGTATCTCTCGACAAACGGGTCGACGTGGGCGTAAGTACCCACGGCCCCGGAGAGTTTGCCGACAGAGATATCCTGCTTGGCGGCCGTAACCCTCTGCAGGTTCCGCTTCATCTCCTCATACCAGAGAGCAAGCTTGAGGCCGAAAGTAATGGGCTCGGCGTGGACTCCGTGAGTACGCCCGATCATGGGAGTGTCCTTGTACTTCAGCGCCATGCTCGCCAGCACGTCGATCATTGCCTGTATGTCATCCTGGATAATCCCCAAAGCATCGCGAAGGAGCGACGACAGGGCCGTGTCAACAACATCGTAGGAGGTAAGACCGTAGTGGATGTATTTGCCCTCATCGCCTACCGTCTCCGCCACCTGGCTGACGAAGGCGATCACATCGTGCCGGACAACCGCCTCGATCTCGTCGATCCTGGCCGGGTCAACTTGGGCCTTCTCGCGGACCGCCTGGGCGGTTCCCTTGGGGACTTGTCCTAGGATTTCCCATGCCTCGAGGGCGAGTATCTCTACTTCGAGCCACCTCTGGTAGCGGCTTTTGTCGCTCCACAACTCCTTCATCTGAGGCCTTGTGTAACGCGGGATCACTTTGTTTCACTCCTTCTGGAACTTCGCGGTGGGCGGTCGGAGCCGAGCCTTATTCCCACTCAATGGTTGAAGGCGGTTTTGAGGTGATGTCCAATACCACCCGGTTCACGTCCTGGACCTCGTTGACTATCCGGGACGACACCCGTTCGAGCAAGTCATACGGCAGCTTGGCCCAATGAGCCGTCATGGCGTCTTCCGACTCAACGGCCCTAATGGCGATCAGGTGACCGAAGGTCCGGGAGTCTCCCATCACACCCACAGTGCGGACCCCCGGGATCACGCAAAATGCCTGCCACAGCTTCTCGTAAAGCCCCGCGGCCCGGATTTCCTCATCCAGAATCGCCTGGGCTTCCCTAAGAGTGTCCAGCTTGTCGCGGGTGACTTCCCCGAGGACCCTTACGCCCAGCCCGGGACCTGGGAACGGATGGCGGTTGATAAACTCGGCGGGAAGGCCCAACTCGCGGCCCACAAGCCTGACTTCGTCTTTGAACAGCTCCCTAATGGGCTCTATCAGTTTCAGGTGCATCCGCTCCGGGAGCCCCCCGACGTTGTGATGGCTCTTGATGACGGCTCTCAGCCTGGAACCCGACTCGATGACGTCGGGATAAATGGTGCCTTGGACAAAGTACTCAATGTCCCCAAACTTGCGGGCCTCTTCCTCAAAAACGCGGATGAACTCCTCGCCAATGATCTTTCGCTTCTTCTCGGGATCAGTAACGCCTTTCAGGGCGTTTAGGAAGCGGTCCTGCGCATTAACCAGGTTCACCTTAATCCCGAGTTTCGCGAGGGAAGCCACGACATACTTGGCCTCGTCTTTCCTGAGAAGGCCGTGATCCACTAGGACGCAATGTAGGTTGTCGCCCACCGCCTTGTGCACCAGGACCGTAGCAACCGTGGAATCTACGCCGCCCGATACTCCCGAGATAACCTTCGCGTCACCGACGGTCGCCCGGATCCGCGCCACCGAGCTTTCAATGAACTGGCTGGTGGTCCAGTCAGGAGTCATGCCCGCCGCGTGGAACAGGAAATTGCCGAGGATGTCCCGGCCATTCTCTGTGTGCTTTACCTCCGGGTGAAACTGCACTCCGTAGAACCTTCTAGCCGGGTCACCCATGGCCGCCACCGGCGTCTTCTCAGTCGAACCTAGGACGTCGAACCCCGGAGGAGGCGTCTCCACCGCGTCGCCGTGGCTCATTATAACTCTGAACCTGCCTCCGAGCCCCTTGAGAATCCCTGATGACTCCTTGACGGTGAACTCAGCCGGTCCGTACTCGCGGCCGCCGCTTTCCGTGCCCGCGATCACCCGGCCTCCCAACACCTTTGCCATCGCCTGCATGCCGTAGCAAATCCCGAGGATAGGCACCCCGAGCTCGAAAATGCCTTTATCAGGCAGAACTGCTGTCGGTATGTAGACGCTGTCGGGCCCGCCCGAAAAGATGATGGCGGCGGGGACGTCTCCCTGCACCGGATCCACAGCCTTCTTGATTTCCTCGACGGTCGCGTCCCCTGAAAGTACCTGGCAGTAAACCTTTTCCTCTCGGACGCGCCTCGCGATTAGCTGGGTATACTGACCTCCAAAATCCAGGACGATAACTTGGTTCTTCACGGTGCCATCCCTCTTCCCTACGTATCGCGTTTGTGGTGCCCGACTTCCCTACGCTGCACTCCGAACCGGAGTCCGACCGGAAAACCTCACTGGAGAACCTTAGGCGGCCGACCCCGGCTTCAGGATCGTTGTCCGAATATTATCTTATCTTTTCACAATTTGGGTTGCGTTGAACAATTTTCTCACCGACAATTTATCACTTGTTTAGTTCCCACACAAGAAAGAACTTAGCCCTGAAGGTCGAGAACTATCGATAGACGAATCTAACATGTAAATCTAGACCGAGGAGTGAGTCCAATGAGAGCAGAGCTGCTGATTAAGGGCGGCTATGTGATAGACCCCTTGACGAAGTTCGCGGGGCAAGGCGATGTCGGGCTCGCCAAAGGAAAGGTTGTGGCTCTATCTCCCTCCCTGCCCTCGTCCCAAGCCGATCAGATTATAGACGCTTCAGGCTACATAGTGATGCCCGGAGTCATAGACTCCCACATGCATGCCTCCTCAGAAGCCAGGTGGGTCGGGTTCCAGATGATGGCCTCGGTCGGAGTGACTACCGCGGTGGATTTCGGAGGCCCCATCCAGTCTACCATTAAGGGTCTGGCCCGGTACGGATGCGGGATGAGCATCGCGGGACTACATACCATAGTCCCGGGCGAGAATACTTCCACGACCGATCCACCGGTGGAGGAATTGTCTACCCTAGCTGACGAAGCCCTCGCTGCCGGCGCCTTGGGCCTCAAGATCGTGGGCGGCCACCGTCCCGCCACTCCAGAAGTCACCGCCAGGATTATAGACGTGGCAAACCGAAAAGGCTGCTACGTGGCTTTTCACGTGGGCACGACCGAGACCGGGAGCAACATAGAAGGCTTCTTCGAGGCGATCCGGCTCGCGGGCCGAAACAGGCTTCATATCGCCCACGTGAACAGCTACTGTCGCGGCCTATCCAAAACCCCGGCCCAAGAAGCCCTGGACGCGGTCGAAGCTTTGACCGCCAACCGCCACCTGGTCTCCGAATCCTACTTGGGGACCATAAACGGCACCAGCGCCGCCTGCAAGGATGGGCTTCCCGTTAGCCACGTAACGCGCAACTGCTTGCGGATGGGAGGCTTCGAACCCACAGAAGAAGGGATGGCCAAAGCCATCAAAGAGGGATGGGCTCTCATCCAGGTATTGCGGGGCGGACAGATCGAACTTGTCACGGGCGAGGAAGGTTACGAGATATGGCTGGAAGCCAAGACGGCTACGGGCGTAAGCTTCCCGGTGAATAACCCCGCCGCCATGCACATACTGGCTAGCGCTAAGACCCCCTCGGGAGATTTCGTGGTTGACGCCATCAGCACGGACGGAGGAGCGATACCAAGGAATGTTCAGCTGGAACGTGGCGCCGCCCTCGTGCGTCTCGGAGCGCTGACGTGGCCCGAACTCGTCCGGAAGCTCACCCTGAATCCCGCGAGGATGTTCGGTTTCGCTTCGAAGGGAAGCCTGCAGGATGGGTTCGATGCCGACGTAACCCTGGTCGAACCCGAGTCCGGCAAAGCCCACATGGCCATCGCCCGTGGAGAGATTATCATGGTAGACGGCGTCGTGGTCGGTCGTGGAGGCTGCCTGATCGCCACTCCGGCAGCCAAAGGCGCCGAGACAGAAGGCATTCCGGTGGAATTCGCGGACTTGGAAACCAGCCTGTTTTACACGCGGCAATAGACGGCCTGCCCGGCCTGACCTCAACGCTCTGGAAACGGTGACGCGACCCATCGCTCGAAGGATATGTGTTAACCGGTGTCGAAGTCGGGCTTTGAGGCAGAAACGGCCGAGTTTTAGGAAGACGGCTTTTCCCGCTTTTCCAACGTCAAACGTCTTGGGGGGTTATTAGGTGAACTTGTTGACCTCGCGCGACCTTTGGTCGCTCACTTTCGTCGGCGACCCCGACGTCTCGCCTACAGGCAAAGAAGTCGTATGGGTCGAGACGACTACCAACGCCAAGAAAAACCATTACGAGTCTTCGATCCACATTTCTCGAAAGAGCGGGGAGTCTTTCGGCCCTCCCACAAGGCTCACTTACGGCAAGAGGCCGGACGGAGACGGTGCTTTGGACAGGTCCCCCAGGTTTTCGCCGCAAGGATCGCAATTGGCGTTCGTGTCAAACCGGTCTGGGAAGAATCAGATCTGGCTGCTCGACATGGCCGAAGGCGGCGAGGCCCGCCAGCTGACCAACTGGGAGGACGGAGTCTCACAGATCCAGTGGTCGCCTGACGGGCGGTATATCGCCTTTGTCTCCAAGGATCCCAAGCCGAAAACCGAACTCAAAGAGGGAGAAATCGACACCTCCAAGGACGTCACGGTCATAACCAGACTCCGGTACAAGGCCAACGGAATCCCCGGAACCGTTGACCCGCGGCCCAACCATATCTACTTGGTTTCTGTGGAGGACGGCAGCGTAAGGAAACTTACCGACGGTGACTTTGACGACGCCAGCCCCACCTTCTCTCCGGACGGCAAGACGATCGCGTTCACGTCATGCAGAGAACCGGACAGGGAGCTAAGGCTCATACCCGACCTCTGGACCATCCCGTTCGAAGGCGGCGAACCGAAGAAACTCACCTCCGGCAAAGGGCCTGTCCACGCACCGGTATACTCACCGGACGGCAAATTCATAGCCTACCTCGGCCATGAATGCGGCGAGGACAGCGTAGCCAACATGGAGGTCCTCGTTATCCCCGCCGAAGGCGGTGAGGTCCGCCATTTCTGGGGCAACTTCGACAGAAGCGTAGGCTGCGGCGTCGGGTCGGATGCCAGGGCAGACGCGGGACGTCCGGGCCCGTTCTGGTCTAAAGACGGCAAGCATGTCTACTTCATCGCGTCAGACGGCGGTTACTCAAGCATCTACCGGATCTCCTTGGACCGCGAAGGAGTGGAAATGGTAGGAGGATCGTCTCCCCGCAACATCGAGGCTTGCCCCAAGTATCCTCCGTGCGTGGTTTCCCTTGGCATAGCGGACCCGGGAAACGGCAGCGTGACCTTGGCCTTTAACGGCGGCTCGCCGCTCAACCCCGGAGACATTTACGCGGTCACCCTCCCGGGCGACAGTTGCCATAGTCAAAACGATTCTTGTCCCCTCCAGCAGGTTACCGAGGTCAACAAGGACGTCCTGTCAGGAAAGCCTCTCTCACGGCCCGAACCGTTCAAGTTTAAGTCCACCGACGGTCTGGTCCTGGAAGGATGGATGATGAAACCCATCGGTTTCGAGGAAGGCAAGAAGTACCCCGCGGTGCTGGAAGTCCATGGAGGTCCCTACTCGGCCTACGGAGAGGCGTTCTTCTTAGAGTTCCAGCTCTTGGCCGCCAACGGATTCGGTGTCTTCTACTGCAACCCCAGGGGAAGCTCGAATTACGGCCCCGACTTCGCGCGCAAGGTCATCGGGGATTGGGGCGGAATGGACTACCAAGACATCATGGCGCTCAGGGCGTACATGGACACGGTGCCGTGGGTCGACAGCTCCAGAACCGGCATCACCGGCGGCAGCTACGGCGGCTACATGACCAACTGGGTCGTGGGCCACACCGACCGCTTCCAAGCCGCGGTGACCCAGCGCAGCATCAGCAACATGTACACCAAGTATGGGACCAGCGACATCGGATGGTTTGGCAATAAGCGCGGGATGGGCGGACGCGACCTGTGGGACAGCGAAAGCTTCCTCATGGAACGGTCTCCCATAAGGTACGCTCCGTACGTGAAGACCCCGCTGCTCATCATCCATAGCGAACAGGACTACCGCTGCCCGATGGAGCAAGCGGAGCAGTTCTACGTCGCTTTGAAGAGGCTTGGCAAAGAAGTGGAGTTTGTCAGGTTCGCCGGCGAGAACCACGAGTTGTCCCGTTCCGGGAAGCCGTGGAATCGTATAGAAAGGCTGGACCGGATAGTAGGATGGTTTACCAAGCACCTGAAAAAGTAGCGGTGTGAACGAAGCTCGTCGAACCTGGTTTCAGCACAACACCAGCACGATAGCGACAATGCCGGCAGCAGCCCCTTCCGGAGCGCGTTTAGGGCGGTTTCGGAGACTGCCAAAGGCAGGGCTTCACAAGCCATTCGAAAGCTCCTTGAACTGGGCGCCAAAACTGCAAGGATCATTGAGAACGGAGAAGAAAAGGAGGTCCCGGTCGACCAGGTACAGCCGGGGAATATCTTGCTGGTTAAACCCGGCGAGAAGATTCCGGTAGACGGGCAAATCATAGATGGCGCTACCAGCATAGACGAGTCGATGGCCACGGGAGAGTCGATGCCGATACAGAAAGGCCCCGGTGACGAGGTTATCGGCGCGACGATCAACCAGAACGGCCTTATCAAAGTACGAGCCACCAAGGTAGGCAAGGACAGCTTTCTGGCCCAGGTCATCAAACTCGTGGAGGAAGCTCAAGGGACCAAAGTACCCATCCAGAAGTTCGCCGACAAGGTCACCGGAATATTCGTACCGACAGTGCGATAAGCGTGGTCACCAACGCGAACTTGCTGCGCCGGGTCAACATCAAACCCAGGTAGCCTTCGGGCATCCACCAGGGAGAGTGCCGGGGAAGAGATGGTCACCTCGTGCCCGGCACTCTGCCGTCTCTAGCGTTGACGTCGGCCGTCGGCTTCCAGTACTGGCCGGTCGTGGTCCGCGCCATCTACAGGTTTGCGCCCGCTCCTACTCCCGGCGATCGGCTTGACTGCTACGCCTGCGTAGATACAGCCCGCCGCCCAGCGCTACCGCGACAATTGCCGCCGGAAGAAGCCATGCGGGAGGGTACGGGCCTTCCATCCCCGACTCCCTCGCCTCAAGGATCTCGTCGCCGTACACGTACAAGGCTGACAGCTTTGCCTGCGGTAAGTACTTGGCGGCGACGGTCGCCAGCGTGGCACGAAATTCGGACCCAGCCTCACCCGCGCTCGCTGTACCATCCGACCTTGTTTCTCCATGCGTGCCGGCCACGGCGATGCGCAAGTCCTGTGGAGATACGCGCCCGGGTATCAGGGCGGAGACAACCATGTTTATCTCCAGGTACACCTGGGGGTATTGGCTTAACAACCTCTCGACGTTCGGGTCGGGCGCAGGGGCCTCTCCGGATAGGTCTTCATCAGTGACCCCACCGGCGGCCAAGACCGCCAGACGCTCTCTCATAGCTTCCCGCGCAAGCAGCGCTAATTCGCGAAGGCTCTCCTCCGAACTCGACGGGTCCGCGTTGTATCCGACAGCTAGACCCGCATAGTGTTGGGATTGATCGGATAAGGTCAGAACCGGGTCTCGCTCTAGGCCGTTCAACCCGTCAGTTGGAGCCGTGAGAGTGATGACCTGCAAAAGAGTGCTCAGTGCAGTGTAGTCATCCTCTTCTACTCCTTCTACCGCCAAACCCACTAGCACACGGGGTTTCGCAACAGCGCTGAGATGTAAGGACTCGATCTCAGGAGGCGAAACCGTCACAACCCTGCGCTCAGCTTCTGGTCCGGGCGGATAAGGGGCAAGGAGCGCTGTCAGGGTATCGACGACGTGTGACTCGTCACAGTCCGCAATCACAACTATAGACAACCGGGCAGGCGAGTACTCGCGCCCGATAAAGCCTCTGACTTTCTCGGCGGTGACGTCACCGAGCGGCGTCTCGAAAAACGCCTCCTCGTATACGGTCCCGCGGAGGAGGTTCAGCTTGATCCTGTTCAAACCTGCCGACCTATCGTCCGTTGTCATGAAGGTGTACTCGTTCAAGGACCGCTGAATCTCAGCGTCGTAGGCGGCACCGGGGGAGACTTTACTGTCGAACATGGCCTCTATCAGCATCTGCAGCGCAATATCAAGGTCCTCGCGGGGAACAGCGAGATAATACTCGGTGCTATCGAGGCTTGTATGACCGTTGATGGGAGGTACCGTGCCGGCCTCGGTGTCTGCCGAAGCAAGCGAGTAGAGGGACTTGCCGTTGGACACGGGATGCATCAGGACCATGTGCTCGGCCATGTGAGCGCAGTGGGCCTCGTCGGGCATTTGGTTCCCGATCCCTGCCATCATGACTGCTCCAACGCCGGCCAGCTCCGCCGTGGGATCGCGCTTGAAATACAACTTGGCCGCCCCGATTTGATGAACAGTGTATCCGTCGAACAACTCCGCCACTGCTTGCAGTTGACTCTCAATCTTGTCCTCCTGAAAGGATGTAGCGAACGCTACACCGCCCGGGAGGACAGACAAAACGGCAGAGAGACTGAGGGACACAACGATTCCGAGAAAGACATAGAAACGGCTTCTCACGGCTATCCCTCCGCATCAGTGAACACGGTCATGCGCACACTGACTCATACGAGGAGAGCTGAGTGGAATCCTGTTCCTTCCCTTAACACTGCGTCGCTATGCGCGTTTGCGCCGGTTGCGGTTAATTGCAGCTATCCCACAACGTGGAGCTCTCCGACGCTACGTTTCTCCCTACCCCGGAACGCCCTCCAGTACACAATGCTCGCAAGCAGGTAGAACGCGGAGGTCACGAAATACGGAGCTTCGTAGCTCCACCGGGACATTATGTAGCCCGCGGCAGCAGCGCTGAACGCCCGCGCGGCGCTGTCAGAAATCCGCATCAGGCTGGACATCTTGCCCCTCTTAGACGAGTCGATTATCTCCATGGAGAAGTTGGAGGCTATCGGATTGGACATGTTCATTAGCGCCGAACGCATGAAAAGCGCGGTCCCCACCACGTAGATGCTGGGAGGCAGCGCGATCATCAACAGGAACGGGATGGACGCCATCTGAGTACCCACTACGGTCGCCACTTTGCCGTAACGGCGCGCGAGAACAGGAGACATCAACCCCGCTAGAGCGGTCGCTCCCTGGCTGAGGGACAGGATCAAGCCTACGACCGCCGTGTCCACCTGCAGCTTGTTGGAAAGAAACACATTGAAGAACGGGATGACCAGTCCGGCGCCGAAGCCGATGAAAACGTTGTATACGAGCAAGTTTTGTACGTCCCGTTCCCTCGCGGTGTTGATGAGTTCGCGAACCTCGCCGGCCAGTTCGCCACGCCAGTCTCGCTGCTTTCGCTCGCTCCGCGCACCCTCCTCGCTTTGCGAGCCTCCGGAGGAAACCGAAACCTCGTCGTGGTTCCCGCGGGCCTCGACGAGCTTTATGGCGGGCAAAACCCCGATGAATGTGACTACTGAAAACACCGCCAGGGACACCTTGAAAGCGCCTATAGACCCCATAGAGGCAAGCTGCCTTGGCAAGATCCCACCCAGCAGGCTTCCGAGCATATTTACTCCCATGGACAGAGAGAAGTTGACTCCAAACAGGCGGGCACGGTCCTCCGCGGTGCTCGATTCAGCCAGCAAAGGCGCGCCCGAAGTACTCTGGCACACCTGAGCGATACCGACAATGCAGGAGAAGAGGATCATGAGCCCCGCCGACGAGGAAACGGCCATTCCGAGATAGCCGACGGTTGTGAGGAGACCCGCGGCGACGAGGACAGGTTTCCGTCCGATCCGGTCTGACAGCATGCCCGCGGGGATCGCCCCCACGGCGCCGGCCAGCATCCTCGCTGAAAGAATCGTCCCGAGGACGCTCTCGTCGAACCCCATAGCCAAGATGTACAGCCCTTGGATAACACCGTACGCGCCCTGCGCCAAAGAACTCATGGACACAGACGCAAGGTAAAGGTTGGCATTCCTCTGGAAGCCAAATATCTTTAGTCCGTTTAGCACTTGGTTGACTCGACCTCGATCCGGACCGGTTTGGCATCTGGACCGCTCATGACGGCTTGTCAAGAAATGCCCAACGTTCAGTATTACGACACTCAAAGCGTTGATCCCTCTATATGCCCCGGGCGGTTACTTCGATAATGTGTAGAGGCGTTAAATACATGCGGTCCGGGTTGATGAACCGTAGGATTGGCTATCGCGGACCGGCAAGCGAGGATTCGTTTTGAGAGTAGTCGCTATTCATCACAACCTGGTAGGCCAGCGACTGGCGATGCCGGTGCACGGAGACGGCGGGAGGCTTATGCTCGCCAAAGGGGTCCGGCTCAATGCCTCTCTCATAGCGGCTCTTAAGAGGCACGGGTTCACCCGGGTCGCGGTCGACGATCCACTCTTGGATGATGTCGAACCGGACTTCGCGATTCAAGAGGAAACCAGACAACACGCGGTGCGCGTCCTGGAAAACGCCACCGGCCGCATCTTGAGCGGAGCGCAGACGGACTTGCGGGCTGTGAAACAGGCGGTCGACCTCATCATCGCCGATTTGAGGGCGAATCCCCGCGCCTCCATTGGCCTGTACTCTCTTTCTTCCTTCGACCAGGAAACATACCATCACAGTCTCAACGTATGCATTTTGAGCATTTCAATCGGCCAGGAGCTGGGATGGAGCCTATCGGACCTGCGCCTTCTCGGTACCGGCGCGCTCCTCCACGATATCGGCAAGCTGCTGATACCCAAGCAGATAATAAACAAGCCAGGCAAACTCACTCCCGAAGAGTACGGCCTGATCAAGACTCATACGACCAAAGGGTGGGACCTGCTCTCCAAGTGCTACGACATCGGGGCCGTCGCCGCCCACGCCGCTCTGGACCACCATGAGCGCCTCGACGGGTCCGGCTATCCGAGGCAGGTCATGGGCAACCAGATCAGCGATATCGGAAGAATCACCGCGGTGACCGATGTCTACGAAGCGATGACTTCGGACCGTCCCCAGCGGAAGGCAATACTTCCGGACATTGTGCAATCCTACCTCAGACAAGAGAGTTCAGTCACATTTGACGCCCAAGCGGTTGACGCCCTGTTCAAGAAGGTAGCTTTGTACCCGGCAGGGACCATCGTATCCCTGTGGGGCGGCTTTATCGCCGTGGTGACAAAGCAAGACCCCCGGTCAAACGCCAGACCCTACGTGCGGATCGTTAGCGGACCGGGGATCAGAAGAGCAACAGACATCGCCCTTTACGAGAAACCTGAACTCACTATCAACGCCATCCTTGACGATTACCCCACAGGTGCCGGCCGCCTGTACGTCGAGACGCCGGAGCAGACGGCCGCCAGAGGGTTCCAAGACCTGTGACCGGCATCACGTGGGGCTACGTCCCGATAGGCTTCTCGACTTACTTCAAAACCCCCAACATCTTCCCGACCTCAACAAACGTCGCCACCGCGAAATCCAGGTCGGCCTTCTCGTGAGCCGCCGAAAGCATGCACCTGATGCGGGCTTTTCCTCTCGCCACCGTCGGATACTTAATGGCCGAGGCGAAGATGCCCCGAGCGTACAGTTCCTTGGAGAATTCTGACGCCAGCTTCTCGTCCCCCAGCATGACCGGGGTAATGGGGGTCTCTGTCTTGCCGGTGTCGAATCCGGCTTCGTTTAGCCCTTTGCGGAAGTAAGCGGCGTTGTCCCACAGCTTAACCACACGCTCGTCGCTCTTCAAGAGCACATCCACCGCGGCGATGGCCGCTGCCGTGTCGGCAGGCGTCAGTCCCGTGGAGAACAGGAACGGGCGTCCGCGCTGCTTCAGGTAGTCGATGAGAGTCTTGGACCCCGTCACGTACCCGCCCATGACTCCGAAAGCCTTGGAGAGGGTGCCCACCTCGATGTCCACCCTGTCCTCCAGGCCGAAGTGGTTGACTATACCCCGTCCGCTCTTCCCGAGCACGCCTTCGCCGTGGGCGTCGTCGACCATCACCATAGCGCCGAACTCGTCGGCGACATCGACGATTGCCGGAAGCGGGGCGATATCCCCGTCCATGCTGAAAACGCCGTCAGTGACGATGAGCATGCGCCGTGCGTTGGCCTTTTCCGCCTGAAGTTTAGCGCGCAGGTCATCAACATTGTTATGGGCATAACGGACTACCCTGGCCTTTGACAAGCGGCATCCGTCAATTATGCTGGCGTGGTTCAGCTCGTCAGAGAAGATTATGTCTCCATCGCCGGTGATCGTGGGGATAACCGCCAGGTTGGCGGTAAAACCTGCCTGCAACACGATGCACGCCTCGGCGTGTTTGAACTCAGCCAGCTTCTCCTCGAGTTCAATATGAATCCGCTGGGTACCGGAAATGCTGCGCACCGCGCCGGGTCCAACGCCGTAGACGTCAATGGCTCGATGGGCGGCTTCCCTGAGCTCGGGAAGGTTGGCGAACCCCAAGTAGTTGTTGGAGCACAGGTTGAGCATCCTGCGGCCGTCGACGGTGAAGTACGCCCCCTGAGGACCGTCGATGGTCCTTATGGGGTTGAACAGGCCGGTCTCTTGCAACGACTCGAGCTCTTCCTTGAGGAAATCCAATTTCGACATTACTCTACGCCTCCAGGATAAAGGATTACCTTACCGCAATCTCCAGATGTCATGAGGTCCATTCCGCGGGCAAAATCTTCAAGGTCCAGACGGTGTGTCACGATGGGACGCAAGTCCAGGCGGCCGGAACTCAATAGCTCCCGTACCGAAAGCCAGGTATCCCAGATCCTGCGGCCGGTTATTCCTTGAACGGTGATCCCCCTCATGACAATGTCGTCGCTAAAGTTGACAGTCTGAGGCCTCGCCGGGAGTCCCAGCAATACCACGCGCCCGCCTGCCCGCACGGCCTTGAACATCTGGCCGTAGACCACTGATGCCCCTGACATCTCGAGCACCACGTCCACTCCCACTCCGCGGGTCGCGTCCATGATGACCTGAACCGGATCAACTTGCCTGCTGTTGGCGACTAAGTCAGCGCCGAGGTCTTTGGCCAGTCCCAGCCGGTATTCGTTGATGTCCAGGGCGATCACTTTGGATGCTCCGCAAGCTTTGGCAACACCTATGGCCATAAGGCCGATCGGCCCGCAGCCAAACACCGCGAAGGTCTTGCCCCTTGTTTCTCCCGACAACACTGTGTGAACCGCGTTCCCGAGGGGCTCCTGAATAGAGGCGATGTCCGGCGGAATCTCGGGGTCGTTAAGCCACAGATTCGACGCGGGAACGACAGCGTACTCGGCGAAGCATCCGTCCGTATCGACGCCCAGTATCTTGGTGTTCTGGCATACGTGCTTCTCGCCCAAGAGACACTGCACGCAGCCGTCGCACACGATGTGCGTCTCCGCGGACACGTAAGCGCCCGGCTTTACCGTGGTTACTTCAGGTCCAAGCTCCACGACTTCCCCGGCGAACTCGTGCCCCATGATACGGGGAGGCTTGATCCTGTTCTGGGACCATTCGTTCCAAATGTAAATGTGGTGGTCAGTACCGCAAATCGAAGCCGCTTTGATCTTGACCAGCACCTCCCCGCGTCCCGGGGTGGGCACAGGCACGTCTTTCAAAACGGCGCCGTAAACCGGTCCGGCTTTCACCACGGCTTTCATGCGTTTTCCCTCCCGATAACTCGACTAGGACTTCCTAATGATCCGACCTCCGGAACCTATAGCCCAGACGCTGCCGTTTTGGTCCCTGAAGAACCGTATCTCATTGTCCAGTCCCCTGACCGTCACAACCCCGACGTTGTCGCTGTCGCGCTTAACCTCGTACGAGCGTTTGGAGTCTTTGCCGTAGCGGGCCATGAGCTTGCCGTCTTCTTTGTAGAAAGTGACCTGGCCTCCTTCTCCCGATTTGAAGGTGCCGGTCAAAGCGTCCAACTGTTCTTTGGGCCAGTCTCCCTTTTGATAAACGAAACGGGGCTTATCCAGCGGCAGCCCGAGCATCATGTTGAAGGCGGCCGCGAGAACCTTGCTTGTGGGAGCCCCAGACAGGTTGCACAGCACAACCGCGGAAATGCCTTTATCCTTAATCCACCCCACCTGTGACGAGACCCCTCTAAGCCCGCCGCTATGGTCGATTATGGTCACGCCCTCATAGTCTTCTTGAATCCCGAACCCGTACCCGTATTTCTTGTCCCGGGTGTAGTCGGCGTAAGGTTGTATCATAGCTTCAAGACTCTCTCGAGAAAGGACCCGCGCTCCTCCGAAAGTCCCGCCCGAACAATGCCATCTGACGTAGTTCAAGAGGTCATCCACACACGACTTCAGCCATCCGCACGCCATATGGGCCGGCGCTACCTGCCAGTTGTTGGACGACTTTATCTCTTCGTCCTCATCGTTTTCCTTATAGTACAGGGTGGTGACATCGTCGTCCTTCAGAATCTCCTCCAAGTTGAAGGTGCTCCGTTTCATGCCCAAGGGAGCAAGTATGTTCTGCTCCATGTACCTGGCGTACATCTCGCCGCTGACCTTTTCGATGACCGCCCCCAAGACGCCGTAAGCGTCGTTGGAGTAGCTGCAGTACCGTCCGGGCTCGCCGAGCACGGTGAAGTCGCCGGTACGCAGGTATTCCATCAGCTGAGAATACGTAGTCACAGGCGGGTGGGGTTTGCCCTCGTTCGAAGTCTCGTTTTCTTTCTTGGTGTTATCATCAATTGCCCAGTCCAGAGATGGAAGGGGCGGGAGACCGGTGGTGTGGGTCAGGCAGTGGTGGGAAGTTATGGCATCTCCCGTTCCGCCCGGTACTCCAAACTCCGGAAGAAACTTCTTCACCGGATCATGGACGGACATCTTGCCTTCTTCACAAAGCTTCATTATGGCGACCCCGGTAAAGGACTTGGTCACCGAGGCTACGCCGAAGATGGTCCTTGTGGTGACGGGAGCTTTAGTGACCAGATCCTTGACGCCAAATCCTTTCTTGTAAACGACTTCGTCTCCGCAGGCGATACCCACCGCCAGCCCGGGCATCTTGTATTCTTCCATGAGTCCGGTAACAAACTTCTCGAACTCGGAAACCTGCGCGGCTGTTAGTTTCATCTACCGAGACCTTCCTTTCCTTAGAACCCTTCCGTTCATCGCGCCCAGATGCTTCCTTAGCGCTCCAGACCTCAGTAGTCTTCTTTATTGGCCGCTATTGTTCCTCCCGAAAAATGGAGACGGGATTGAAAGCCGCAAAGCGCGCGGGGATACTGAACTCAGCGAACACAGGGACTTGTTCTGCGTGCAAGAATGAGGCGAAGTTCAGGACTCGTCTCAAAGACAACTCTCTGAGTTTGAACGCTCCCAAATCCCTGAACAAAGTGGCGGGCTTAGAGTTGACCTCTATGAACCAGGGTCTTCCGCCATGGTCGATGCCGAAGTCGATGGACATCTCGCCGCCGTACCCGGAAGACGCTTCGATCAGCGGAGGGACGCGACGCGCCAAGCCGCGTATTTGCTCTTTGATCTCTGACACGCGGCCGGGAAAGACGCTCTCGAGGACCTCATCAACTCGCACGTGCAGTTCCTTGCCGGGCACGATAAAACCCTCGGGCCCCGGGTTGACTCTTGAGACCATTCCGGTCCTGCGCCACTTTCCGAGCCCGCCTTTTTGGTAGATCACTCTGATTTCAAAGGCGCTGCCAGACCCTTTGGGCAACTGAGCCATGCGTATGCCCTCTTGGAGAACGAAGCGGGGCTCATAAGCAGTCTCGCGTTCACATCCAGGAACCACCATCGACCGGAGCAGAGCTTCGACTCCTGCAAGGTCAAGTACCTCGGTGTCTCTTACGCGGCCGTCGAGGCCCCGTTGGGATACCTCAAAACGGAGGTCCCGCGGGCTCGTACAACCGAGACCTTGGCGATAGCCCTCAAGATCGTCTGCATCCCCGGCTTCGCTACCGGTCGAAACGCAGCGCCGAAAAACGGTGAGACCCTTGCTGCCAGTTCCGCGCAGTGGCTTCAGAAAAGATGTCTCGTGAGAAGCGATGAACCGGATGGCGGAATCCACATTCGTAACGGGGATCGTCTCGGGAAGATGGGCTGCCAACACCGGGTCTCCCAGGAGGATCTCATGGGTTTTCATCTTGTCCCGACAAGCATTGGTGAAAGGGAGCGAGTTAATGAACTTGACGTGCGGGAGTTTACCCAGGAACCGGGCGGCGACGTCATCAGCAGTACGGCCTGGGTTGGCCAACGGTATGTACCTGTCGTAGACAACGTCCGGCAAGGGCGCCATCCTGCGCGCCCACCCGCTCCAAGGGCGATGAATCCAAACAGGAATGAGGGGCTTGCTTACCGGATAGTCTGAAACCTTATCCTCGCCGGGGTCGCCTTCGGGGAAAAACACATACGCGAGCATACCCATGCTCTCGGCCATCTGGAGAATCCGTATGAACCTGTCGGTTTCGATTCCAAACTTCTCTTTTCTCCCTCCCGACGCCGCTTTCTCAATTGCCATGATCCCGAACACCGGACCGGGAATGGAGTTTTCAGGTGCGAGGTCAATACGTGAGGCACTGGCGTCAGCTCTGAGCCGTAATCCCGAGCCGCGCGGAAAAGCTTTGGTGTCTGGAGATATACCCCATGCGGAGCGGAAATCCTCAGGGTCTCCCGCAGAGATCTCTCGATCCCCTGACGCGGCCCGAAGGGCTTCTTCCATCGAGCGGTACAGCAGGTTACTCGCCTCGGCTCCCGATCGCGGCAAACGGGCGACCAAGTCCGCCAGGACCCGCATTTCTTCTTTGAAGTAAGCCTTATCCGCATCATAATAAGCCTTTTGCCGCTCAAAGTTCGCGGCTAAGTCCACCGGCGTCCTTAGTCTCAAAGCCTCCGCAAAATACTCCGGATGTGCAGCCACCGCCGAGGCTAGAGACATAATCGCGGCCAACCCATCCGGAGACCAGAAAAGAGACGGCACCGAAAGGTATTCGAACACTTCTCCCTGCGGATCACCCGCGTATTCCGCAGAAACGTGAGCCGGGCGCCGCATGGCCCCTAGCACCCCTTCAGGAGTCGCGTGCCTCGCCCTTGTCTTCTCGGCCGGCGACAAGAGCATTCCAAGAAGGGCCACCGTCCGGTCAAGGCACCGGAGGAAGACCGGAATTGGCGCTCCTTTGAAGATAAGTCTGGTCGTAAGCGGCACACCCGAACAGTACGGGGAAGAAACCCAACGGTCCCGCGCCGTAGCCGCCTCAGCCGCAAGGCTTGCCGGGAGACAGAGTCGTCCGTCGCGCCGGAGCTCGTCAGCGGGGAACCAGACCTTGTGGAGGCTCAGCACAGGTCCGTCACTCCAGGCGTCCAGACGCAGGTACTCGACTTCTGTGCCCAAAAAGGCGAAGCCGTCGATCCGGCGGGTTTGCGGCTCGCCGGTTCCCTGGACATCGAGAACCTTGGGTCCGGGGCTACCACTTGATCCGAAGCCCACAGTTACGACCGCGCTGTCCATACCCAGACAATAGGCCGCGCGCACCGCAAGGTCCAAGGCAGGACAAAGGCCACTGACCGGCACCTTAGTCACTCGCGTGACGTGCTCCATCTCCATAAAAAAACCGCCATCGGGAAGGATTCCCTTGGCGGCCTTGAGGTCCGGAACAACTGTATGGCTGCCATCTGGAGACACACGGATCAACGGAAAGCTGGTCTTTGGGCCGGGCACAATCACGCGGGGAGCCGGAACGAGGTTGGCCCTCAGAGTCCTCAACATCAGTTCTTTCGCTAACATGAATCTGCTCTCCCCGCCCGCGGAAGGACGCTACGAGTAAAATACCACAATATCCCCATCGTTCAGCACGTGGTCTCGGGGCACCATCTGACCGTCAAAGACTCCCTTGCCCCATACCCTGGCGTATTTCAAGTTCTCGGCTATCTCTTTGTGGACATCGCGGGCTGCCTCAAGGACAGTCACCCCTCTATCCAGGATGAATGGCTGACTGAAGTCGGGCTTTTTCCCCGGGGGCTTTGTATATACACGGATCTTACCCAACAGGTCAAAGAACATTTTCGCTCCTAGGTCATGCAGGCCATCACCTGTAAGGGCAGAGCACGGGACGATCTCCATGGCGTCCCCAATGATCTCCTTTAGGAGCTCGAGACGGTCCTCGGCTCCCGGCATATCCATCTTGTTTGCCGCGCATATCGCTCGCTTCTCGGTGAACCTCCGCTCACCTTCGTTTTTGATCCGCACGTTGTTTTGCTCCATGAAGGAGACTAGGTCTTCATAGTGAGACAAGACGTTGTCGTCGCCCATATCCAGCGTAACAAGCAGTCCGTCGGACATCCTCAAGATGGCCCACAGCCACGTTTGGGCGGACTCGGGTGCAACGGGCGGCAAGTCCACCAGCTGAATCTGGACGTTCTCCCACTGGACCATCCCAGGCAATGGGATTCGGGTGGTGAAAGGGTACTCCGCGATTTCCGGTGAAGTCCTGGACATAGCCTTTAAGAGCGAAGACTTGCCGGAGTTGGGCGGTCCGACCAATACGACCTGGCCCGCGCCTTCCTTTTCGATCCGGAAGGCATCCTTCCTGCGTGGGCCCTTGGGCCCCGACTTCATGGCTTCACGCAGTTTCGCCATGCGCCGCTTGATGTCGGCCTGCATTTTCTCGGTGCCCTTATGCTTCGGGATAGTGGCCATCATCTCTTCGAGAGCGGCAAGCCGCTCTTCGTCGGTGAGTGCCTCCCTGTAACGGGCCTCCGCGGCTAAGTATTGAGGTCCAAGGTTGGCCGGCAATGGATCACCTCCCGTGTTGCTGCTGCGAATGCAAGGAATCAGTGCGAGGGCGATTCCATCCATTACTCTACGGATAAATGGAACCGCTGGCAACCCGCGAAGTGGCTAAGAGGTGCGGCGCTGCCAGGTCATAGAGCGCGAGTTCTGAGGCTGTCGATGCTACTTCGGGCTCATCAAGTGGGCCTAATCTTGACGACTACCTAGCAAAAGAGCCCCTAAAGCACCGCAGAACGCGCCGTGCCGGAGAAAGGCGAACTCGTAGCCCAAGTGTCGCCCAATCTCAAGAAATCTATCCTGGATGTGCGTGTGGCCGCTGGGCGATCCTGCCACGACTATCGTGGATTCTTTGTAGGTCCTGGCAACCTGAATGGACAACACCGCAACTACCTCGACGACCAGTTGGACGATAGCAGACGCTACATCGGCCTTCTCCCCTCCGAGTCCACCACGCCCGAAGTTGGCGGCCGTAAGGGCACTCAAAACAGGAGAGTGGCCCACGTCCCTGTAGAGGTCGCTTACCATGAGGTCCACCTTCTGCCGCTTGCCTCGGGCAGCAAGGCTCAATATCTCGGCAAAATCCCCCGTGGACAGCAAGAGATGTCCCAGTCCCGTTATGGTCCCCCCGCCGACGCCGGTCCCCGTGACCCGAGTACCTGATTCCTGAGTAACGTGGAAAATGGAAGTCCCCGTCCCGAGGCTGGCCAACACGATGGGAACGGTGCTCAGCCCCTGCTCCTGAACCAAATGTCTGGCCCCGGCGCAGAAGCACTCAAGTTCATCTAGCACCTTGACCGGGGATTGAAGGCGTGCGGCCAACTCTCTCGCGCCGCATCCCGTCGCGTACACGTGAGCAGTCTGGGGAATCAAAGCCGCAACCTTATCCGGATCAGTATACTCTAGGAGACGGTACTGCCTGGCTCCGTCGTCTTCTATGGCCACCTTAGTCAGCGAACCGCCGACATCGACACCTACACGCATCAGATTCCCTCCCACGCCTGATTGCTTAATCACCTTGACTTCCACGCCCTTCAATGAAGTCCACCGCTTATCGGTGGTGAGCACCGGCAAGCTTCTGCTCTTGGCCAAAGCCAGGTAAGCCCTATCACCCAGGGACAACCCGAATGCCCTGCTAATTCCTCTAAGTCGAGCCGCATCCGACGCAGCGTCAAGGTCAAAGTTGACCACCTCTATTGCTTCGAACAAACCAGCATCAGTGCTCGCATCGAGTAGGGATCATGGACTATGACGCAACTCTAGGAGTTTCAGGTACGGTGGAGGTGACGAACCGAGGACCTGAACCAGTTGTCTATCGGCGGTCCAGAACTCTACCGAACCCCGCGACTCTTCGACCACTCTATCGCAGACTGCGAGGAACGCAGCATCGTACATCGTCGGAAGCTGGTACCGCAGGGAAACATCCCAGGCCACCTGTAAAATGGTTGTATCCTGAAGATAGTCAATCGATAGCGATGTGAACCGGTCCCAAGCAGTCGAAGCCTCTGTCTCCGTAATGAGTCCGGCTTTCATCTTCTTTAGCAACACGGTGCCGACTTCGGCCCAGGCAAAGGCGGGTGCGATCAACCGGCTACCGGAACTCACTGCTTCGCGCAAGAGGTTAAGTGCCTCGATGCTACCCTCCTCAGGCACGAGGGCTTTCACGAGGACGCTGGTGTCTAGGCAGTACGTCCGTCTATTTATGTCGATCGCTCCCCATTCTGACCTGTCTTACCAAGGGCGTCGAGTCAGGCTGCAAGCCACGCTCAGCCATTGCCGCCCGTTCCTTCTCAATCTGACCCAGGAGGCGGAGTTGCCTCCTTACGGACACCTCTTTCTGGATAGCCGATACAACCAACTCATTAATGGAGTCCCCGTAAGCGGCAGCCTCTTCGCGCACAAGTTCTACAAGCTCCTTGGGCGCCCTTACTGTGAACTGCTCTCGTTCCAAGGTTTCACACCTCCTGACTCCAAAGTAGATTGCACTATCCGATATCAATATATGCCTTCGAAGGTGGACTTCGCAAGAGAGATTCAGCACTGAGAGTAGAACCACAGCGACGCGACTATGAGATGGACCTTCGCGACGGTCTTGCCTGCCGGACGGGCCAGCAACCAATATCAGGCCAAGGTCAGGGGAAGGAACTGTAGGATGAATTGCCGGGACGAGAACGTCATAGGCCCTCCAAGGTCATGCGCAATGCCTCGTTGCTAGCTTAATCTACTACTTAGACGCAAGACTCCGGATGGTGTTTGGGTCTGACTTGGTTGCTGCTTACTGTTCAGAAGGATTCCAAACAGCAATGGAGTGCAGTACATTCCCGTCTGCATCCAGGGCCTCAAGCTTGGTCCACTGGTCTACCATTCCGATATCGGGAAGCACTAGACACCAGCAGGAGTTTACGGGAGCAACCGATACGGTCTTGCCGTGTGCGGTAGTCCCCGTTATCTTGACTACCTGCGGATCAGTCACAATGCCTGCCGCTATGATGTTGATCATGGAGCCAAGTGATTGCTCGGTCCGGCTGCCGTAGAACACCTCATCCTTGACTGCGAATCCGACCCCGAGCGCCCAGGACTTCTTTTCATCGGCTGAAGTAGATAGAGCTCTTATGCACCATTCCTCAGACTCTTGGCCATCTCTGGTTGTTACAAAGCGAGCAGGATCTAGTCTCAGCACCATCATTTTTCGAAAAACTCTATCGACACCGTTGGTCTATGGCTATAGACTTGACTCGGTCTATGACAATAGACCAACTGGTTATGGGTCAACGGGTATGGAAGAACAAAGACGTCGTGTCAGGGCAACTCGTAAGTCTGCGTTCCAAGACCTACGCAACACATAAAGCTCTCCGAAAGAAGTTTCTCTAGGAACAAGGACGCAGTTGTCACGTCACTTATATCGAATGAGCCGGTGCGGGCTCACAAAACAAGCAGACGAAGCGAATTGCCTTATGGACTCCCACAAGGAGGAATAGCTGTGGACGCGCTGTTCATAAGGACCGTCAACATGAGCATCACGGCGAGTTACGTTATCCTCGCGGTGTTCCTCGTCCGCTTGGCTCTCAGGATGACGCCAAAGGGATACTCATACGTCCTGTGGTCAGTCGTCCTTTTCCGATTGGTTTGCCCGGTGTCATTCTCGTCGGTCCTGAGCTTGTTCAACGCGAAACCCTTCGACATGACTGCCGCGCAGCAAGGCGGCGGAGGAATTGCCCTCGAATACATCCCGCCTGACCTGGGGTACATGAGGGCTCCCAAGGTGACCATCGGCATTCCGGCCGCCAACGAGTTCATCAGCAGCAGCCTGCCGGCCCTGCCAGCCGCAAACCCGGTAGCGAGCGTCAATCCTCTGCAAGTCTGGATAACGATCGGGGCCATGGTTTGGTGCGCAGGCATCGCAGGGCTCCTCATCTATGGCGTCATCGCCTACATTCGCTTAAGACGCTGCGTGGCTACCGCCGTAAGGTTAAGCGGCGACGTCTATGAATCCGACCGGATCCCTTCTCCGTTCATCCTCGGCTTCGCTAAGCCCCGGATCTACATTCCCTTCGGCCTTGGCCAACGCGAGCGGGAGTACATACTGGCGCACGAGCGCTATCACCTAAGACGGAAGGACCATTTCGTCAAGCTGCTCGGTTTCGGCGCGCTGACCGTCCACTGGTTCAACCCGCTTGTCTGGCTGGCGTTCCATGCCATGACGAGGGACATGGAAATGAGCTGCGACGAGAAAGTGCTAGCGCAGACCGGCACGGGTATCGCAAAGGAATACAGCATGTCGCTGCTTTCGTTCGCCGGAGGTCACCGGTTCTTCGGAGCGAGTCCCCTGACCTTCGGGGAGACGGGCATAACGGCGCGCGTCAAGAATGTGCTGCGATTTCGGCCTGCACCGAGGTGGGCAACCTTCCTCGCGGCTGCCCTGTGCATCCCTATCATCGCGGCCTGTGCCTCGAATCCCGCGATTGACCCGGTGCGAATCAAGCCGGATGACCTCTACGGCAGTTACAGGTTCCAGAAGCTCGTGTACATGTGCCCCCTCAGTTCGTTCCTGCCGCAAGATGGGTACCGGATATCCTACACTCTCACGCCAAACCGGCTCATGATCACCGACGAAAATGGTGGCCAGCGCAGTGAGCGGATTACCTACGAGCCGTCTGTGGTGGATGAGGATACGTTTAAGGATGAATTCATGCTATCTGAGCCAGAGCCTGGAACCAGTTTCAGCATACCCGACATCACCGAATACACCGAACGGTACCAGTACGACCTGAGCAAGGCTTCCGCGAACAGACGCGGATGGCGTCTGTACCTGATGGATGACGAGATCTGGATAGCCTCCACGACCGAGCAGTTTATCTGGAGCATCTACCGGGTTACCAGGTATGACGATATCCAGCCCGAGGCCATGGGCCACCTCGAGAACATTTTCGAAGGCGGCACGCGTATGTGGTACCAGGAGAGTTACGAATCTGGCCCCCCAACCGACGCCCCAACAGTCCGGTCCTTTGAGATACCGCACAGCGGCCGTTACAGAATACTGTTCCAGCACTGCAAGTACTGGGCCAGAGCAGAAGAACCCGTTCTGCCGTCGGGTCCCGCCATCTACTTTGGCGATGAAGAAGGCCCCAGGCTTATCTTCATTATCGGCACAGGCTACATCACCTACGTGGATGGGGATAGAACTACCACGTACATCGCAGAGGAGTCTTATCAAGGGATGCTCCCGGACGACATCCTGATGGAGTTCTCCCAGTATGAATATAGTTACGAAAACGTGCTCGTTCCCGATGAAGGGTACGGCAGCTTTGAGGAAGTCGCGTACGGGTTCATGAACCAACTCGGTCAGTACTGGGAGAACATGACGCCCGAGAACATCAACCGCATTACAGACTTCAAGGTCCTCGAGATTGAGGTCACACTGACCCGTGAGGGTGACGACTCGATCTTCGCGTTCTCGTGCACCTATGCCATAAAGCCTGTTAACTTCAACATAGTCACCTGGTGGGCCGGGGGCGGCGGAGGAGTGGGCACTGGCGACCTCGAAGGGTGGATTATCAGGTGGAATGAGGTTCGCCTTGAGCACGAGGATGGTTTCTGGCGGTGCACGAGTATGGGGACCGGTGGGATGCGGCTGGATTAAAGAAGCAACAATTCCGTAACGCCTATGCCCTTCCGGGCTTGTAATCCCCTCGCTTCTGCTGTAAGTATTCGTGAAACAGCAGAGGCGCCGGCGGTGTGTGCCAACGTGAAATTGATGAGAGGGATCGTCGACTCTCTACCCTTCAGCCTGACTGTGGGCACACTGGGAATAGTCTTTGGGGCGACTGCCGGATCCGCAGGTTTGGGAAACCTGACGGCTATTCTCATGTCCTTCCTGGTCTTTTCAGGAAGCGCTCAATTCGCGGCCTTGGGCTTGTGGAAACAACACGCAACAGCCCTTCTGCTCACGACAACCCTCTTGAGCACCCGTTTCCTTCTCATGAGCGCCTCTTTGGCGGCGAGGCTTCCGCGCATTCCTACATGGTTGCGGACCCTCCTGGGTTTCGGCGTGACCGATGAGTCCTATGCGCTGTCGGTAACTCGCGGAGCGAAGGGTGCCCAGATCTCGGTCCCCTACTTGGCAGGCTGCATGCTTGCCATATACGTACCGTGGGTTTTGGGAACCGGGTTGGGGGCCAGCCTGATCGGACCGCTGATCAAGAGGGCGCAGATTCATCGCCGATCCGCTGAGAGGAGGCTCGGTGACGAATGAGCGACGTAATGAGCGTCGTAATAATGGCCACCGCCACATTTCTCCTGCGCGCCAGCCCTATTTTGTGGATCAGGGACGCCGAACGCATGCCCCGATGGGTAAAGCGCTGGCTTGAGTACGTCCCGCCTGCTGTGTTGGCAGCACTTGTAGCGCCGGAGATACTGGCGAGAACCGGTCCCCGCATACCCGGCCTAGCCTTAGCGTACATAGCGTGCCTGGTAACCGCGTTGCGTACGCGAAGCATAATCCTGCCGCTCTTAGCTGCCATCGTAACGCTTGCTATAGCCGGACTCTTCTAGGTACGCCGCTCATCCGCGCCTTGTGTACCCTCTTTTCATGTTGGAGATGCTAGTGAGAGACATCCACACGAAGGGAGTCCGGGGAAAATGGGCCAACGGTATCGAACCATAGAGTCGTTCATGCGCCAAGGACCGGCTTGGCTATCCATCAACGTGAGCGATGGAGTTCAAGCGGAATTACTTGTCGAGGCCATCTCTCCGCCAAGTCCCGCCCCCGCCCAGGCTCCGTTCTGCAGTTTCCAGCTAGCGGGGCCCTGTGGCCGCATTAACCTGGATGAAGAGGAAATCGCCTATGTCCAGCCAGACGGGCCTCAGGAAGGTACATCGTTGTATATCACCCTGGATAACGGCGCGTCGCTGACCTTGGCACGACAGCGGGTTAGTCCATAGACGTTGGAAGCGGCAACCCCCGCGACGCAAGGTAGCCCCTCCAATCCACCTCTCGAACTTCGCCTGCCGTGAGGAAGGCGATAATGACCTTTCTAACCGGTTTGCCGAGAATGGTTTCGGCAGCTAGAGCGTATAGTGCTACTTGAGGAGAATACCGGGCAACGGCATCGTCGATTTGGCCCGCGCTCAACGCGTCCGTTTTATAGTCGAGGATGGTCAAGCCATCCCGGTCCTCCACCAAGACGTCAATGACGCCTTGGAGCAGCACTTCGTCCGCTTCGTCAGTCAGTTCCCGGGGCGCCGACATCTGTCCTGCCACAAGCGCGGCCGGAACGGAGAGGGTAAAGGGCACTTCCCGCCTCACTTTATCGGCATTGTCGGTCAACATCCGCCCCTCGGGAGTCGCGAAAAACGCTGCTATGCTGGAGACATCCACCTCGTCGACCTCTGACGCTTGCAGGAATCCCATATCAGCCAAGCGTACCGCCTCCTCCCGTACCTCTCCGGGTGACCCCGAAGCCAAGAGGTTCATCCTTGCCAGCACCGTATGAGTCGCGATGCCCCGGCGAATGCCCTCGCTCTGAACTTTCCCATCGCCGAATGCCAAGCGCTTTCGCGGACGTGGGATGAAGCGCCAGGAGTCCTCTTCTTCATCATCGAGACGCCGTTTCAGTTCCCCCACGCTCATCCTGGCAGGGGTCGTCGTAAGGTCAACCAGCGGATACACCCATTCGAGACGCCGCTTGACCTCGTTGTAGACCGCCTCGTCCGAACCGGCAGCCAGAGTCTCTAGCAGATTCTTAAGAGTGCCCGCTTCCGCAATCTGGTTCCCAATCTGGTACCCGGTCGAGTAGTCCGACTGTTGCCTTAGGTCCTGAGGCAATGGAATCGGCCGGCCGTCGCCGGTTCCCCAGAAGTGGACACAAAACGGAGGTAAACTGTCGGGCGCCGTATGCGCGGTAGCAGAGTTGGCGGCGACTACCGCACCCGCTTCAGACGCGGCGGACTGCTCCAGTGAAGCCTTCTCCGCGAGGATGACCGGGCACAACCAGTCTAGGTACGTCCCCGCCGACGCGATATCAAGGCGCTGCCAGCGCGTCACCATCTTTTCCAGGTTCCGCGCCGACCCGACCAGGCACAGTTTCTCCTTTGCCCTGGTAAGCGCCACGTAAAGGACCCGCATCTCCTCGGCAAGGTTCTCTTCCTTGAGTCTCTGGGCGATGGCTTGGTGCGCCAAAGACGGGTACTTTACCCGGTTCACCAAGTCGCAGTACATCGCGCCGATACCCAATTCCCTGTGGAACAAAATGTCTTGACGCAAGTCTTCGGTGTTGAACCTCTTGCCAAGGTCCATGACGAAGACCACGGGAAACTCCAGTCCCTTCGCCTTATGGATGGACATCACGCGCACGACGTCTTCCTGCTCGCCAAGGGCTCGCGCCGCGCCCAGATCTCCCTCGGACTCCTGAAGACGCTCGATGAACCGCAAGAAGCGAAACAGACCGTGATGGCCATAGCTGTCAAACTGCCTAGCGCGGTCGCACAGGACTCGTAGATTGGCTTGACGTTGCGCTCCTCCAGGCAAACCTCCGACGTAGTCCTCGTAGCCGGTCTCTCGAAGGATGGTCCAAAGGACTTCGGCCAGAGGCTTCCGGCGCGCCATGGTCCGCCAGCGGTCGAGGTCAGAAAGGAACTGTCTTAGAACCTGAGATAGGCGGGGCTCACCGTCCGCGACGGACTCGCTGTCCCCCGGCGAGCCACTGCTACCGGCACGGGCCGCGGCCACGACCGCGTCGTAGAAATCCCCTTCCCTATCTTGAATCCTGATTGCGGCAAGGTCCTCGGCGCTTAGCCCGACAACCGGTGACCGCAATACGGCAGCCAAAGGAATGTCCTGCCTCGGGTTGTCGATGATGGACAAGAGCGAGAGGGCTATCTCCACCTCTCTTGCCTGGAAGTATCCGGTGGCGGTGTCGGCGTAAGCCGGGATACCCGCCCTGCCAAGGGCCTCGAGGACGGCGTTGGCGCGCTCCTTGGTAGACCTCATCAGAATAGCGATGTCCTTGTACGTGCACGGCCTGTAGGCTTGTTTGCCCGCGTCCCACAACATGAGGGGGCGCCCCGGGTTCACCATCTCCGCGATCCTCGAAGCCACCACGAAGGCTTCCTTTTCAACCGCTTCGTAATCCTCAAGGTCTGAAGAACTGTCCGGGGGAGCGTCTTCCGCGTCGTCTGTGGAAGCATCTGAACCAACGCCCTGGGAGGAGGCCGAACGTTCCGGCATCTCCCTTTCCATTAGGTGCAGCTCGGCCACGAACGTATCGTCTTCACAAGGGGGATAGCCTGCTCCCAACCGCAGCCGGTGCCCCTCGTCGTAGTCGATGTCCGCCAGGTCCGCCCGCATGATGCGCTCGAATACCCAGTTGGCGGCATCCAACACTTCGGACCGGCTGCGGAAGTTGGTCGACAGGTCTATGCGCAGTCCGGGGCGTGCCGCGGCGATGCTATCTCTTTCCCCGGCAACCGCGTACCTCCTGTGCCTTTCAAGGAAAATGCGGGGCTCGGCAAGCCTGAAGCGGTATATGCTTTGCTTGATGTCCCCGACAGTAAAGAGATTGGATTGGTCTCCGTCTCTCGTCACCAGCGCAAGCAAAGCCTCTTGGACAGGGTTGGTGTCCTGGTACTCATCGACCAACACGTAGTCAAACTCAGACCGGACTTGAGCCGCCACCGCGCCGTTGTCCTTGGAAAGGGCGAGGAGGCAGTATCTTTCAAGGTCGTAGAAATCCAGGCCGCCGCGGTCCAGCTTCTTGGCGGTGTACCTGGCGTCGAGCTGCTTTACCACGGCTATGAGGCAGTCGAGATAGGGGGCCAAAGCGGTGAGCTCCTTGATCAACTCCTCCGCCGGCCGCATGAACGCGTACTCGCCGATTCTTCGGAACTGCTCCTTGGCGGCATTACGCCTCGCTTGAGCCCCTTCTTTGAGAACCGGGTTTTCCGGTCTCCGGATTGAAGGCATGCGGGCGAACTCGTGGCCGAGCAACTGTCGCAGGGATTCTCCGGGTTGTTCCAAGGTCCCGTCCTGGAGCGTGTCATCGCCCGCGGCCAACAGCTTCTCAACCAGGCCCTTTGCCCTGGAGTAGACGTCCATTTCTTCTTCGATTACTTCCAGATACGCGAGCGGACCGCCCGGCTCGAGGCAGATCTTACGGGCTTCTTGAGCCAAGAGAAGAGCACGGTCTAGGTCGCGGGCCGCGGACTTCAATAGAGACCTGGTCCATGGAAGCCGCCAAACCGAATCTCCGGATTCACTGCCATCGCCTTTGCCGTCACCGGCGCCGCCGCAGTCACCGTTGCCTTGTCCGCTCACACAGTTTCTAGTCAAGACGCTATTGACCATAGCCCTCGCTTCCTCGAGCCAAGCTTCCATGGAGGGCTGTGTCCTGGCGAAATCGTACAGGCGCGCCACCGTGGCCTTGAGTCCTTCGTCCACGCCCCGGCCTCCGAACATATCCACCAAGTCGTGGAACAAGTCGGAAGCCTGGTACATCTCCTCAAAGACCTCGTCGATGGCATCCTGCTTTAGGAGGTCCGCCTCACCGGTATCCAGCACCCGAAAAGACGGGTCCAGGTCCACTTGGTGGAAAAATCTCCTCAGAATGCGCAAACAGAACGCGTGAATGGTAGAGATCTGAGCCCTTTCAAGGAGGTCCAGCTGACGCCTGAGCGGCGTGTCCTCCCCGCTTTCGGCTATCTTCTTCTCAAGGGCGGCCCGGATCCTCGCCTTCATCTCCTGAGCTGCCTTCTCCGTGAAGGTGACCACGAGGAAGCGCTCGATGTCCGCGGGAGGATCTCCGGTCACGAGCCGGATCACCCTTTCCACCAATACCGCGGTCTTGCCCGTGCCGGCCGACGCGGACACCAGAAGATTCGTTCCTCGGGTCTCTATCGCCAGTCTTTGCTCTGCCGTCCACTTCGGTCCTTCGCTCACTGCCCGGTCCCCCCTTCCGGCGCTCCTTGTCCTCCGAGTTCGTTCCATATGACTTCGGGAGGAACCGGTTTCACATTCCTGTAGTAGTTCCCCGGAATCAGCGCGTCAAACTGACACAACGGCCCGAACGGGCAATACGTGCACGCCCTCTTCTGCCCCCTGCGGTATGGCATGATATCCGCCCTGCCCTTCAGGACTTGACCCGCAAGCTCTCGCACCTTCTCCTTAACAAAATCCAGTAGGAACGGGAACTTGTCTTTCGGGACCACCGAAGAACGCGCCCCAAGGGCATCTTTAGTGAACTGAACCGGGATAATCGGCGAGTACCCCTTCATCTCAGAATCCATAAGACCCGCTATTTGGCGGTCGCCCGCTACCAGGCCGGCCATGCGGAAGCTCTTCAGGAGGCTCTCTTTGGACTGCTCCTCCGGAACCGGACCGGATGTGGAGATTATGGGGTCCCGGACTACGAAATACAGGGCGCCCGCCGGAACAACCTTAGAGTCAGGCGGGTAGTCCGGGACGATGTCCTTCCACGAAGACACGGCCACCAGGAGATAGACAAGAAGCTGCAGCGAAAGCCCCTCATAGACGTCGGTGAGATCGAGCGGTCGCGGGCTCGATTTGTAGTCAATTACTCGTAGGTAAGTAGCGTCCCCGACGGCGCACGCGTCCAGGCGGTCTATCTGTCCGCGCAGAGTCACTTGACCGAGTTCCCCAAGAGGCAGCACTAGGGGCGGAATCTTGCCCTGGAGCCCGAACTGAGCTTCAAGAGCTACCGGCCTAAACTGGGCCCTCTTGGCGTGCTGGGCCAAGACGCCTGCCGCGCGCCGGGTTATCCTTCCGAGGGCTCGCCCGACGTGACGATACCGGGCGGAACTTAGGAAAATCTCCTCCTGGACCTGCGGGATAAGTCTCTCCACCACTCGCGACACGGCATTGTCAATATCCGCGTCTGTTAGGGCGGTCCAGTCTTGCTTCCCGCTTTGGACCTCCGAGACGAATTCCTTCAAAGCGTTATGCAGGAAAGTCCCCGCGTCGGCTGGTTCCAGCTTGTACACGTCCCTCTCCTTGAGTCTAAGGCCGTCCGCGGCAAAGTGGCTGAACGGGCAAGCGCTGAATCGTTCCAGCCGGGATACGCTTGTCGCGAGAACTGAGCCGTAGAGTCTTCTGACCGTTGACTGCCTTAGAGGCGGAACGAAGTTTCGGTATTCCAGGGACCGGAGGACTCTCTGGATTGCTACGCCGTGCTCCATGTCCGCACATCGCTCTTGGACGGTCCCGTCCCCGTAGGCTGCCCTGTGCGCGTCTCGCTCCCGTGCGGTCAAGTACCTTAGAGCTTCCGCCCAAGCAAGTCCCGGGAAAACTCCTTGCTTTCCCAGCGCTAGCCTCCTCACGGTGAGGCTCAAAACCCTGGCCGGAAGCAGATAGTCCAGGTCATCGGGCATCCGTCCGGGCGGGTCCATAGAAACGAGCCGTTCCGGCCGGTCACCTAGAATCTTTCGGATAGTCCCTACCACGTGAGACGGTTCGAGGGCTTTGCCTTCCGCGTCCCCCAAGGGGTACGAGACGTAAAGCCGGTGGCTCGGCCTAGTCAGAGCGATGTACACAAGATACTTCTCGTGAAGCTGTTTGAGGCGGGAACCCGGGCTCATCTCGATACCGAGGCTCATCAGCCTCTCTCGTTCTCCATCGGTGAAAATGCCGTCATCTGAATGGCGTTTTGGAAATGAGCCCGCGGTAGCTCCGAGAAGAAATGTCGCCTTGCAGGCGGGCTGCCGGGACCGGTCCAAGTTACCCACCAAGACTTGGTCCAGAGAAGGCGGTATCACGCCGAGCCTGATGTCGTGGAGCCCCGCGTCCAACAACAGCGCGTAGGTCCTAAGGTCGCACTGACGGTCTTTGAGTATCTCCGCCGCCTGCTCGAGTATTTCCATGGTCTTGTCCCATATACCCGCATGCACCATGGACTCGGCCAAATCCCCTGCTTCCTCGGCTTCCGTCTGCCACTTCTCAAGAGTTCCGGGGACGTCTAGGTCAACAAGCAGCTTGTAAAGGGCCAACGACACGTCGGCGGCGCATGGAGCTATGCGGTCACCGGAGGCAGGAGGGTCGCCTACCGCGCGGCTAGAGTCAGAATCATGCCCTGTGCCGGCAGCGCTTTTGGGCTGAACCGACGCGTAAAATGCCGCCAAGTGCTCCACCGCCTTGCGGCGGACCTTATCGCAAAACTCGCAGCGCTGCTCCTCCCGGTAGTCCCGGTCCTCCTCGACCATATACCGCTTCTTGAACCGCCAGGGTTCCTCGGACACCCACCTCTGATGGTTGATTCCGTGTGCCAGGACGTAGTTCTCCAGTATGTCGACTTCCTCACGACTCACCGGCACTAGATCCGTCTTCAAGTACCTGAATACCGCTTCGGACGAAAAAGACGTAAGCACTACGTCCAAAGCGGCCCTGAGCAGTTCCGCCAGCGGATGATGGGAAACGGACCGCTTCTCATCGATGAAGTGCGGTATGCCGTGGTCCTTGAACACCAGCGACACCAGTTCAGAGTACTTGTCCAGTTCCCTGGTCTCGACGGTGATGTCCCGGTAACGGTATCCGCAATCCCGGACCAAGCGGATTATCTCCCTGGCAACAAACTCGACTTCAGCCAGGGGGTTAGCGGCGGCCACAACCTGGACACCGTCTTGGTAATAGGACGGTTCCGCATTCTCCGGTCCGCTGCCGTCAGGACCGGGTTGGCCAGAAGGTGCGCTTCGTACCTCCGAACGGTCCTTGGTTGCGCCGTCGGCCCTGACGCGAACTCCGCGCAGCGCCGCCTCCAACACGGCAAGGTCTCTGCACTCGAACCTCGGTAAAGGACCGTCTCTGCCCAAGATCACGGGAGGTACTTCGGGCACCCCCTTCTTCCAGGCAACCTCCCTGATCTTCTCAAGAGCTTCCCGGGCCTGGTGGAAAAGGCTGTCCTCGCTAAGGGCGGATCTCGCGGCCTCCTCGTCTATACATAGGGCCACATTCACCTCGCGAGCCGTCTCCAAAAGCGCCCCCAATGCCCGGTACTCATCGGGATTGAAACCGGAAAAACCGTCAATCCAGACCGTGGCGCCCTTGACCAGGCGCGATGCCGACATCCTCTCCGAGGCGAGATTGAGGTAGTCCGTCGGGTCCAGGAAGCGGTCCTTCAAGAACGCTACGTAATCGCGGTAGACCACTCCGAGATCGTGGACCTTCTGTTCGAGGAACGGGGCATCGATACCGGTCACCCGCGCGTCAAGATCGTCCGGACTAACCTCATAAGTATGGAGTTCGTTAAGGGTATCCGTGACGTTGTCCCGGAACCCGGGATAGTTCACAAGCGGAGCAAATACGGTTAGGTCTTTGCGGCTGTCCCAGAGAATCGCCTGAACAGCCATGCTCTTACCCACCGGAGTGATGAACGGGTAAAACGTCCCCCCGGTCTCTTCAAGGACACGCCAAGCCAAGCGGCGGAAGGACAGGACCTGAAGGTCCATGAACCCCTTGAGCCGTGGGTCTCGCAGGATGAGGCGCTCCATCTGGAAAGTGGCTTGGTCAGGCACGATGAAGAGGATGCTGCCTGTGCCTGCATGCTGACTGGATGTCCAAGCGCTCGCCTCGCCAACCGGCGTGCCAGTAGGCGATGAATACTTGCCGGCTTCCTCGCCAACGTAACGACGCGCCGCAAGACTATCGGCGATAGATCTCGCTATGTACGAAGTCTTTCCCGAACCCGCAGGTCCGAGTATAAATCGAAGGCTGATGCGAATCACCCCAATGGGGATGATTCTTCAGCGAGCCGGTTTTTCCCTATCTTGGGCGATACGCTCCGATTCCGCTCATATCGTCTCCGACGCGGTAAGAGAACACTACGAGGACCGCGATACGCTCTAATTACCGCAGTTCCCCGTCCTCCATCGCGAGCCTGACTATCGCGTTCAGCCCCACTTCTATGAGGGTTTCCTCCGCTTTCACGAACAGCGGGTCTTTTTGGTGGTGGGCGATGTTCAGGTTTCCCGACTTGACCGAAACCTTAGGGATTCGCGGGCCGTTATCCAAGACAAACGCCGCCCCACAGCGGAAACGCCTGTACAACCCCACGATGAACTGGGTATCGGATTCCATCTCCAGAGAGAGGATTCCGCCGCGACGGAGGAGTTCGTTATGCTCGTCGTTGTCGGGCCGGTAGAAGGCATCCACAGAGGCGACGGGTCCCACCAACGCGGGAACACCTAAATCCCGGGCCGCGTCAACCAGCGCCCGGGTGACTTGATAGTCCGCGACAGCCGGAAACGGCTTGGGAAGATACTCGTCGCCGGTGCCGCCTCCCCGGTAGGAGCCGGTCGCGATAACGATGTCGCCGACTCCTGTCTTCGGAGATATCCCTCCGGACGAACCGAGGCGAATGAACGTGTCCGCTCCCATGTTTCCCAGTTCTTCCATAGCGATGGCTACCTGGGGCCCACCCATTCCAGTCGAGCAGACCGTCACGCGGACTCCGCGAAACGTCCCGGTATGTACGAGATAACCCCGGGTGTCCGAAACGAGCCGGACGCCGTCCAGCCTCGAGGCTATCTTCTTGCCGCGGACGTGGTCTCCTGGAATGAAACAATACCTTGCGATATCCTCATCTCGAGCCTTGATGTGATGCTGGGTGAACTCGTCAGCCATCGTTGCCTGGCCCCCTCCATGCGGAACGTCTTTCCTAGGCATACCGGTCATCCTCGACGTCCTTGACGATTTCTTCAGCGAAGCTTGTCCCGTCTCCTCTGTAATCCACTCCGAGAAGGTCGGCTACGGTGGCACCAAGATCGGCGAACGTGGTTCGTTCGGGCAGTATGAGCCCTCTCCTAAGCCGCGGGCCCGCCATCAGCGCGGGTACGTACTCTCGCGAGTGGTCGGTGCTTACAGTCGTGGGATCGCATCCGTGGTCCGCTGTTATGATTAGGACATCCTCCGGGCCCAGGCGGTTCAGGAGAGACGGCACCGCCCGATCAAAATCGACCAAAGCCCGGGCGTAACCTTCCGGGTCGTTTCGGTGACCGTACAGCATATCGAAGTCAACTAGGTTCGCTATGACCAGTTGGCGGCCCGGCGACACCGCCGCGACACCGGAAGGCTCAGGGTGATGCCCTTGCCGCATCTCGCTCAGGACCGCTTCGACGCCATCACGGTTGCTTTCGGTATGGACGGCTCTATCGATGCCCCGGCCCGCGAAAATGTCCTGGATCTTACTAATGGCGGTCACGGTGACTCCGGATTCCTGTGCGTAGTCGAGCAGTGTGGGGCGCGGAGGAGGAACGGAGAAGTCCTTTCGGTTGGCGGTACGCACGTACCCAGACCTGGCAGGCTCAATCTCTACCGGCCCGACAAACGGCCTGGCGATCACCCTGGCCAAGGAGGTCGGCTCCGAAAACAGCTCACGCGCGGCGCGGCACCACCGGTAAAGGGTATCCAGAGGTACAACTTCCTCGTGGCAGGCAATTTGAAAGACGCTGTCCGCCGAGGTATACACTATGGGCCTGCCGGTGGCCACGTGCTCCGGACCCAGTTCCTGGATTATCTCAGTTCCCGAAGCCGGCTTGTTACCCAGAATCTTCCTGCCTATACGCCGCTCGAATTCTAAGACAATCTCCGGGGGAAAACCGCCGGGATACGTCCTAAACGGCTCCTCCAAAGTAACGCCGGCAATCTCCCAGTGGCCGGTTGTCGTGTCCTTCCCGGGCGACCTTTCGGCCATCTTGCAGCATATCCCCAGAGGCTTCGACGGCGGCGTCCCAGGTATAGAAGTGAGATTCCCGATACCGAGAGCGCCGAGATTAGGCAAAACGAGCCCCTTCTCCAAGCTCCTTGCTACGTTTCCGAGGGTGTTCGACCCTTCATCGCCATACAAGTGGGCGTCCGGCAGCTGCCCGACGCCCACACTGTCCAAGACCACCAGAAAGACGCGTTGAACTCGTTGGAGCTTCCCCTTCTTCTCCACGGCTTACTTCATTCCTCCGGACCTCACGCCTCTGTACTTACGCTAAGCCACGTACCTAGACAATGCTCCCAGTCCGTGTTACTGGGTCACATTCCTAGTTCAACTTCCTAGACCACGTTCAAGACGCAGATTACTACCGGCCGCCGTCCTGTCTCGCTCTTGAGATACCGCTGCAGGCTCCCCGCCAGTTCCTCTTCGATGACTGATTTCCGGGCCAGCGACTCCCTCGCCAGGGCGCTCAAAAAGTCCTTGGCGCGGAGAGCCACTTCGGCGGAAAGTTCCTCACCGCGCGTATCCCTGCTGTAGCCTGCCGTACGGACTATGGGGTCCGACAGTAGCTGCCCGGTTTCTTTGGACACGCCGCAAGTCACGAACACGGCGCCCGACTCGCTGATGGACCGACGCTCCTTGAGCACGGAATCTTCGATCTCGCCGGCGCCCGCTCCGTCTATCATGACCGCCCTGGTCTGTACGGAGCCGATTATCTGTCCCTCTTCGGGAGTCAGACGGAAAATCGAGCCGTTCTCTCCGATGAGAACGTTGGCCGGCGGAACACCTGTCGCCACTGCCAGTTCGGCGTGGGTGATCAGGTGCCGGTATTCTCCGTGCACCGGGATGAAGAACTTGGGCCGGGTAAGGTTCAGCATGATTTTCTGCTCTTCCTGGCTCGCGTGTCCTGACACATGGACCTTGGATTCAGGCGTGTAAATCACCTTGGCGCCGCGCCTAAACAAGTTGTCGACCACCCGCGACACCATGGTCTCGTTGCCGGGCACTGGAGACGCCGCCATGATGACCACGTCGCCCTCGACGATCTCGATTTTCCTGTGCTCCGCGGCGGCCATCCTGGCCAGCGCCGACAGAGGCTCTCCCTGGCTGCCGGTGGAAAGCACGACCATTCTAGACAGGGGGTATTTGCTTACGTCCGCGACGTCGATCATCGTGCCCATGGGCACCTTCAAATGACCCATGGCCAAAGCGACCTCAACAACAGTTTCCATGCTCCGGCCGACTACGGCCACTTTCCGCCCGTACCGGTACGCGGCGTCAATTACCTGCTGAATCCTGGGAACGTTGGACGCGAAGGTCGTGAGGATAATACGACCTTGAGCTCTGTAGAAGACCTCCGACAAGGAATCACCGACTACCCGTTCCGACTCGGTAAACCCGGGGCGGTCGGCGTGTGTGCTGTCTGACAAAAGGGCGAGGACTCCGCGCTCCCCTGCCTCAGCAAGCAGGCTGTAGTCGGTAGTCTGCCCGTCCACCGGGGTCTGGTCCAGCTTGAAGTCGCCCGTATGGATTATGGTCCCGGCGGGCGTGCCAATAAGCAGACCGACCGAGTCTGAAACCGAATGGGTAACCCTAAAGAACTGAACTTGGATGCTTCCGAAACTCACGATGTCTCTAGGAGCCACCACCCGGAAATCGAAGTTCCCCTCAAACAACTCGTCCATCTTCCGTCTGGCCAATCCTAGAGTCAACCTAGTCCCGTAGACCGGTACGTTTATGTCCTTCAGAACATAAGGCAAGGCGCCCACGTGGTCCTCATGCCCATGGGTCAGGACAATTGCCCTGATCCGGTCGCGCCTCTCCAACAGGTAGGAAACATCGGGGATCACCAAATCGACGCCCGGCATGTCTTCTTCAGGGAAAGAAAGCCCGCAGTCAATCACGATGGCGTCGGGACCGCACTCGAGGAGCATCATGTTCTTTCCGATTTCCCCGAGTCCACCTAGAGGGATCAATCTAACTTCTCTCATGTTTTTAATCACCAATTAGGTAGTATAGCCTGTCTTGGTTACAAGTGCCAGCCTGCCATGTTCCTCCAAAATCACCAAAGCCTTGTCAACCAAGTAACGAATGAAGGCGGTCCCGAAGGACCGCCTCCAGACATCCGCTGGTTAGTGAGACTCGACGTCCTTGGCTCCGTTCCTGCGGAAGATTTCAGATGCCTCTTCGACCTTGTCATCGTCGGCTTTGACCATGGCCACGATCTTGCCGGACTTGACGTGCTCCTCGTAGCGGCGTCCGGCCTCTTCGGGAATGCCCCAGTCGATGAGGCCCCCGGCGATTCCGCCGGTAACCGCTCCGCTAAGAGCGGCCGCGATCGGGCCGGCAGCTACTATGGGACCGATGCCCGGAATAGATAAGGCACCTACTCCCGCCAAGAGTCCCGCGGCTCCTCCGATAGCGCCGCCTGTGGCAACGCCGCTCGTAATGGAAGAACCGCCATGGTCACGACGGCTCCCTTCGTGGCCGCGCGCTGATTCCCTGGCGACGATGGATATTTCCTTCCTGTCGAACCCCCTTCTTTGGAGTTCGTCCGCCGCCCGCTCGGCCTGATGGGTATCGTCGAATACTCCCAGAACCGTCTTGGACATAAGCTCTAGCACCTCCAAAGCGTGATGTCCGAACTATTGTCTCCTTAAAGACCCGGCGGAATTCGCCAAAAGAATAAAGCGGAAAACAAGGCATATGTACAAGTAGGAGGTGTATGCCATGCTAAGGACAGTTCTGATAGCCGCCTTGGTTCTTTTGGCGTTGTATCTTTCCATGGGGCTCAGAGTAACCAGGATTCAAAACATGAGAAAGCGCGCCGCGAGCTACGAAGAAGTCTCCTCGCCTCTCGGGCAGGCAATCAAGGATTTTGTCGCGGTGGCGGGCGGAGTGTACCTCGGACTCATGGCCCTGGCTGAGTTTCTCAAAGTTCCTGTGCCGATTACAGCGAATCTATGGGGTACGACCCTGGACCCGATAGCTTTGTTCGCCGTTTGCCTGGCAATCATAGTGCCGGTGCTCCCCTTCGGAAAGGGCAGGTTCTGACGGGAAAGGCCGGTTCAACCTTAAGTCGCCACTAGTAACCAAGTCACTACTCGTAGGGAAGTCTAGAGAAGTCGCCTGCCTCAAGAAACGACGACAAACAAAAAGCAGGCTGTTTGCCTGCTACCTCGTGTTTGCTTTTACCTAGTGCTTACTTGCGGTACCTTCTTCTTCGCTTGGATTGTGATCCATCTGATGATCAACTGGTCCAACGTCGAACTTGTTGCGCCCGCGGCCTGGATCGTCTCTCTACTATACTGATCCCCGATTTGCCTACTCAGCTCACCGCGCAGCGCTTCGATTTGAGCATGGAGCTCTTCTTCGCTACTGCTTGGCATTAATCCCGTCAAACCCCCTAACCGCTCCGTTACGCTACCCCAAAATTATACAATCCGATTGCCACAAATGGAAGCTTTACGACAGGATTCTGACGGGTATTTTTAGGCCTTCTAGCTGGCGTTTAATGCTGCGAACCAGCGTGTCGGGCTCGCAGATTTTTGACAGTCTCCACGCTACTCTTGGCTGCCGCCAGACTATCGAAAGGCGTCTCGAGAAGCCCGGGAAGGTCACGAGGCAGTCTAGGGTTGTTGATCAATGCCTCAATACCCTCTTCGCCGATACAGCCTGACCCGATCATCTCGTGCCTGTCCAAGTGCCGTCCTAACTCGCTCTTACAGTCGTTTAGGTGTACCGCTCCAAGGTTCGACAGCCCTATGGTGGCGTCGAATAGGTCCAACACCGAGTCGACAGAATCTTTAGTCCTGAGATCGTACCCGGCGGCGAACGCGTGGCAAGTATCAAGACACGCCCCTACCCTGTCCTTCGGTAACGCCGCCATAATCGACGCCAGGGCTTCGAAGGACGCTCCGATTTCTTGCCCCTGCCCCGCGGTGTTCTCAAGAAGGATCTTGACAGGCCCCGAATACCTGCTGAGGACGTTTTCCAGGCTAAGCACTACCCTGGTTAGAGGCTCTATCGAGTCAGGAGCCTCGTCTTTCCCCTTGTGGCCTAAGTGGGTAACCAAGTACTTCGCTCCCAACACCTGAGCCCGGTAGAGGTCCTCGACGAGCACATCTCTGGAATACCCGACCTTTTCCGGGTCAGAGGAAGCCAAGTTGAGGAAATAGGGGACGTGCACCACAACCGGCCAGATGTCGTTCTCCTTGAAAATGGCCTTCATCTGGGCTACATCCGGCTCAGAAAACTCTTTGGCCTTGCCGCCCCTGGGGCTGCGGGAGAAAATCTGCACTGCCTCGCACCCCAGGTCCAAAGCGGTCTGGGCCATCTTGGCCATTCCGCCTGCTATCGAGACGTGAATGCCCAACCTCATGAGTTAGTGATGGTTCCTTCCGCCGCGCTCGTCTTTCCTAAACGGCCGCCTCGATTTGTCGCCGTTTCTATCCCGTGGCGCCGCGGGAGCTCCGCCCAAAGCTTGGCGACGGGACAGGTTGATCCTGCCCATATGGTCAATTTCTATGACCTTGACCACAACCTCGTCGCCCACGTTCAGAACGTCTTCAACACGGTTGATCCGCTCTTCGGCTATCTCGCCGATCCTGACAAGCCCTTCCTTGCCCGGCAGGATCTCGACAAATGCTCCGAAGTTGGTCACTCGGGTTACTTTTCCGGTGTAAGTCCGCCCGACTTCAACGTCGCGTGTCAGGTTCTCCACAATTGCCCTGGCCCTTTCTCCGCTCGCCATATCAGGCGCGGCGATGAACACGCGTCCGTCCTGCTCAATGTCTATCTTCACGCCGGTTTCGGCCGTGATCTTGTTTATGGTCTTTCCACCCGGTCCGATCACGTCCCGGATCTTTTCCGGGTCGATGTTGACCACCAAAATCCTGGGGGCGTGCTCTGAGAGGTTTTTCCTTGCCTCCGGAATGGTGGCGAGCATCTTATCCAGGATAAAGAGCCTGGCTGCCTTGGCCCTTTCCAGAGCCGTACCCAGTATCTCCCTGGTGACGCCGGCGATCTTGATGTCCATCTGGAGCGCCGTAACGCCGTCCTTGGTGCCGGCAACCTTAAAGTCCATGTCGCCCAGAGCATCCTCCATGCCCTGGATGTCAGTGAGAACAACGGCTTTGTCAGGCCCCTTGATAAGCCCCATAGCGATCCCGGCGACAGGCGCTTTGATGGGCACGCCGGCATCCATCAATGACAACGTGCTTCCGCAGACCGAAGCCATCGAAGTTGAA
>Ga0134099_1000545_pt1 | contig 43603 bp, 39 predicted proteins | sample 10_taG_2_FD_105482 | JGI IMG/M metagenome (GOLD analysis project Ga0134099, IMG submission 105482) | Switchgrass degrading microbial communities from high solid loading bioreactors in New Hampshire, USA - 10_41_5_180_A2 metaG | ecosystem: Engineered > Bioreactor > Semi-continuous > Anaerobic >...
GTCTACAATCTGCTGCTTGAATTCTGGTGTATAGGATTTTTGTTTTTTTGCCATGATTGAACACTCCTTTGTTATATTATAGAATGTTCAACTTTCCGTGTCCATAGTTATATACTAACACCAAACCTCCGTATTTTTTCAACTCATCCATTCACACGAATGATAGTATAACAGTAATAACTTCATTAGTGTTATATTTAAAACTAATTAACAAAATGACATTCATAAGGTATTACCGTTCTATAAAATCTCATATATATTTATATACTTTAGTATACAAAGTGGCTTTTATTTGCTCAAACATGTCCTCATCCACTTTGCTGCCTAAAGTCATGATACATAACGGAACAGCTTTCCTTCCAGTGGAAATTGGAGGCTGTACGTATGGGTATTCATTAATAAAAAAACCGTTTCGTTCATAAAATCCAATACGCCTGATTGCCATTTCTGTTTCAGGAGGTTCAACTTCCAGGCAAACATTCTTACCAATTCGTTTTACAATTTCACTTAACACATATCCTCCAATCCCGCAATTTCTGTATCTGGGATTTACAGCAAAATGCTCAATAAAAGCAAATTCATCAAACTCCCAGACAGCTATAAATGCCTTTATATCTTTGGGTTCATTATGTAAAACATAAATTGAATAGTCAGGATTATTAAGGAGTGCTTTTTGTTCATCATACGGCCTATATTCATCTTTTGGAAAACTCATTTTCATTATGTCATATATAGTATCAAAATCATCAGCTCTCAGTTTATCCAACATAGTAATATATCTCCTTAGTAAAATCATCAACCTGTGTTTGTATATAACAATTATTCTGTTCTACAACATATAACATATGTATTAAAAGCTATTTGCCTATTTAAATATAAAATGCAGACCAATTCCACAATGTGATTTTTGAGTCTGCATTTCAGATTACATTCATATTAAGATAAAGTTTTTAATACGCATATCTCAACATGACTCCAGTTGTTGAAATTGATGTCTGGATAATTTTTATAAATCTGTTCGAGGAAACAGTTCAACAAAACAAAAGTCATACTAAAACTTCATATCAATAAGAATCACGACTTTGCTATATGTTATAAATTTGGCTTGAATTTATTTATATAGCAGACCATCCACCATCCACGCCAATAATTTGTCCATTGATAAATGATGAATCATCGCTGGCAAGGAACAGTGCACAGTTTGCAATATCAATAGATTCGCCCATAGCTGGCATAAGAGCATGTACACCTTTGATTCTGCCGAATCCGTCCATGTCAAGTTGACCCATTGATGTACTGATTTCTGTATTAATTCCACCAGGTGCAATAACATTACTGCGAATGTGTTCCTTTGTATATGTGAAAGCTGTATGCAATGCCAGTGCATTTACAGCTGCTTTAGATGCACTATAGATAGCACCTGAAACGGGATGATAAGCGCCAAAGGAAGATATGGTAATGATATTTCCTCCATTTCCTTGCTGTAAAAATACATTTACTGCTTTACGCATAGCAGCCATTGGACCATACACGTTAATACCCATTACGTATTCATACTTTTCATCAGTACAGTTAGCGATGGTTGCCATATTATCCATAACACCTGCATTGTTTACAAGGACATCCAGCTTACCGAATTGCTTTACACATTCATCAATCATAGCTTCACAATCCTCGCGCCTGGATACGTCACCAGTAAAAGGAATGCATTTTCCCGCTTCACCTTTCAGAGACTCTGCCAAGGATGCAAGTCTTTCAGCTCTTCTTGCTACAGCGATAACATTTGCTCCTTCTTTTACAAAAAGCTCTACAATTACTCTACCCATACCTGAAGAAGCACCAGTCACAACAATTGCTTTGTTTTTTAGTTTCATATTTTAAGTCTCCTCTTTTCTAAATTTGTTATTTTTTTAACATTCACTTATATTGTACTATTTTTAATACTTAAAATCAATCATGAATTGCTTAAGCAACTGGATATATTCTTCCCGGTAAACAATGAGGCAATACCTTATTCCCATCAGGATTTTACAGGTTATGGCTACAGGGTAGCTGTAAAAGCCATGTACCAGGCAGGCATCATTGTTGGGGGAACAGACAACAGTTTTAATCCCAAAGGCAGTGTAACCAGAGCAGAGGTAGCAGCCATGATCTACAATTATATTAAGCAGATCTCCCCTGAAATCCCTAAGAAATAGGTGATGAGCATAAAGGTAATTAGGTAAATAAATAGAAAGGGATTTCATATAACAGAAAACGGGAGTGCTTAATTTAGGGGCACTTCCGTTTCTATAGAATTTATTCCTGCTTAAATCAATCCTGATTTTTCCAACAGATGTTAAACTATGACAGCGACCTATACTCCAGTTACATAAAACTTCGTAGATATTGAATAACTTAAAAGCCAAAGCTGTTCTGTGTCTTTACTAATAACCTTAAGTGATTCAATTTCTTTATATTCCAAACAGTTCAGCTATCTTCCGCATTCTGTCTGAAATACCAACGCTAAAAGGACATCTGCTTTCGCATCCCTTACAGCTTATACATTCTGACGCATGATGTTCAAGCAATTCATAATGAGATCTTATGGTTGCAGGAACCTCAGACTGCATAGTTGCCAGATCATAGTATTTATTAACCATAGCAATATCGATTTCTACAGGACAAGGCTTACAGTGTCCACAATAGGTACACTGACCCTTATAGGAATGCAGAGGTGCTGATGCAATTACTGAAGCATAATCCTTCTCATCCTCTGATGCAGTCTCATACTTCACTGCCTCATCTACCTGCTCCCTGGTATCAAAACCACACATAATTGATGAAACCGCAGGTCTTGTAAGAGCATAGTGAATGCACTGGGTTACAGAAAGACTAACACCAAAGGGAGATCTCTTCTCATCAAATAATCTGCCTCCAGCAAAGCCCTTCATCACAGTAATGCCGATATCTCTCTCTTCACAGATCTTATACAGCAGTGCTCTGTCAGGATCTATACCTTTAAGGCTATTGTCAAAAGTCTCTGCAAACATTGCATTAATATCTTCACTAGCCGGCAACATGTCAAATGCAGGATTAATGCTAAAAAGAATTACCTCTACAAATCCCGATTGCGCTGCCTTTATAGCAACCTTTGGATTATGGGAACTCATTCCGATATGTCGGATCACACCGGAGTTCTTAAGTTCCATGATATATTTTATGTAATCAGAAGATTGAATCTCATCCCACTCTTTTTCTGAGTCAACATAATGGATCATTCCCAGGTCTATATAATCTGTCTGGAGTCTCTCAAGCAGATCATCAAATGCAGGGCGGACATATGCCATATCTCTGGTTCTGTAATACTGTCCATCTTTCCATGTGGAGCCAATATGTCCCTGTATAAACCATTCCGAACGATTGTGCTTTATACCTTCTCCAATAATGTTACGTGATTTAGGATCAGGCATCCAGCAGTCAAGAATATTTATTCCTTTTGAAGATGCATATTCGATCAATTGGATACTATCTTTCTCAGGATGTCTCTCCAACCATTCTCCGCCAAATCCAATTTCGCTGACCATAAGGCCGGTCATGCCCAGTCTTCTTTTATTCATGGCGTTCTCCTTTATTCTCAAGGTTTATTATATAAAAATTATAGTATATTCAATGTTATAAATAAAGGAATTTTGCTTTATAAGCCTGGTTTATCTATCCTATCAAATATAAATGTGACCAACCTGCTATCACATGTTAACAGGGAGGTTTTATTTTCCACTCAAAGCTGTAAGCTTTCCGGAATCACGTGTAGAACGTATAGTTTCCGTTGCACAAAAATCAGAAGTGCCTCAAGTTTATATTTGAGACACTTCTATTTCTACACTATTTCTTTGCTTATTTCAATACTATTTCTTTGCTGCTTCTTTAATAAATTTTTGCAGAATGGCAGCCACCTGTGCACGTGTGGCATTGCCTTTTGGCATCAGAGCACCATTTGAACCAGCTATAATGCCGTGTTCCAACGCCCAAGCCATGGCATCTTCAGCATAGCTTGCCACGCTGTCCGTGTCGGAGAACTTGCTCAGATCGCCGCTGGACTTTGGTGACCCTGCGTACTTCCACAGGATTGTTATCATCTGCTCCCGTGTAATACTGTTTTTAGGGTTAGTGCCGTCGGTGATGCCGGCGCTCATGGCCCAATTGCGGGCGGCATCAAATACGTTGCTGCCCGAGAGGGCTTGTCCGTCTAAACGTGCCAGCACCGTCCAGAGCATAGCACGGGTCATGGGGCTGTTGGGCGAGAATGTGTTGGAGCCGGTGCCTGCAAAGAGGCCATTCCGGTGGGCAAATTCCACGGCACCATAGAACCAGTCGCTCTCAGCCACGTCGGTAAATGGATTGACCCAGAGAGCGACATTGTTCACACCCACTACATAAAGTGAGAAGTGAGTAACCTTAAATGTCGCCAGCTTTGTCAACGGGTCGTAGGTGCAGGGAATTTCGGTCCTGGTGCCGTCGTTAGTGAGATGCCATACAGTCACATCCTGGACACGTTCTCCCTCCTGCAGTTCATAAGGCAGGGATACGGTAACCGCACCGCCAAAATTCGAAACAGTACTTCCACCGGAGGAAACTGTCAGAGAAAACACTTGTTTTCCGGGAAGATTTTCCTGATGCTCGGTGGAAACATCCTTAATTTCCACCTTGATATCCCCCGAAGCCTGACCGTTGATGCCCTTGAGAGAGTCGGTATCGAATACCAGCTTTGCACCGTTGTCTGCCTTCACTGTCAGAGGTTTACTATTGGAAATCAGCTGATCAAGGCTTGATTTAGGGACACTGCCACCGTTTTTGATCTCAGCAATCGGGGCGGACGGGGACTGGTTGTTTCTGCTGCCACCTCCACTGCTGCCACTGCCTCCGCTGCTGCCACCTCCACTGCTACCGCTGCCTCCACTGTTCCCGCTGCCTCCGCTGCCACTTCCGCCGCCAGAAGAGGGTGCGCTGTATGGAGCAATGGTAATGCTCTGTGGGGCAGATGCCAGTGTTGTACCATTCGCCTTAACACGAACATGATAGGTTCCGTTTGCAAGGCCTGTAATGTCGCTGCCGGTGCCGTCGGTCCAGCCTGAATCGGTAGAGCGCTTATACTCCATCGCTGATGTTACGCCAATCAGCTTGCCGTCATTATTTGCAAGGGTAGTACAATCGGCCTTGCTCACCGTAGGTGTTGCCGCTTTGCTAACCGTTATGGTCTGTTCTTCGGAGTCAATGGTGGTAGTGCCATTGCCTTTTCGTACTATCTTAATAGTACATGCAGTAAGCTCGGTCAAATTCAAGGTATTGCCATCAATATCAATCCATTCTCCACCATCAATCCTATACTTCATGCCGCTGGTCACACCTGACAGTGTTCCTGTATCCGGACCGGTGGCAATAAAGGTAGCTGTTGGCTGTGTTTCCTGTGTAGCACCATATGCTACAATGGTGATAATCTGTGGGTCAGATGCCAGTGTTGTACCATTCGCCTTAGCGCGGACGAGGTAGGTACCTGCAGAAACTGTAGTTGAACCGGAAGCCGCCTCCCATGTAATACCACCGTCGCAACTGTATTCATGAGCAATCGTCATAGGAATACTTCCTTTTCCACCAATGGTACTTGGCTGGGTTGCCGTCAAGTTCGGTGTTGCCGCTTTTGTAACAGTTATAATCTGTTCATCTGAATCAATGGTGGTAGTACCATTGCCTTTTCTTACTATTTTAATAACGCATGATGATAAGTCAGTCAAACTAATGTCATTATCTGAGGAATTTTCCTTCCATTCTCCATCATCAATTTTATACTTCATGCCGCTGGTCACACCTGACAGTGTTCCTGTATCCGGACCGGTGGCTATGAAGGTAGCTGTTGGCTGTACTTCCTGTGTAGCACCATATGCTACAATGGTGATAATCTGTGGGTCAGATGCCAGTGTTGTACCATTCGCCTTAGCGCGGACGAGGTAGGTACCGTTTACAAGGTCTGTGATATCACTATCAGTGCCGTCGGTCCAGTCTGAATCAGTAGAGCGCTTATACTCCATCGCTGATGTTACGCCAATCAGCTTGCCGTCATTATTTGCAAGGGTAGTACAATCGGCCTTGCTCACCGTAGGTGTTGCCGCTTTGTTAACCGTTATGGTCTGGACATCCGAATCTGTAGTTGTGGTCCCATTACCTGGCTTATAAACCTTAACCCCGTTTTCTGCGGTCACACCTGTTATGTTAATGGTCGTATCGCTTATGCCCTGCCAAGTTTCTCCACCATCCACGCTGTATTTCATTGTGGTAGTAACATTGCTAAGCGTTCCTCCGTTCTCACTTGTTGCGGTGAAGGTCGCATTGGGTTTTTCCTCTTTTCTACCTAAAAATGGTTCAATCGTAATACTCTGTGAATCAGATGCCAGTGTTGTACCTGATGCCTTGACGCGAACATAGTATGTACCGTTTACAAGGCCTGTAATGTCACCGCCAGCACAGGCTATCCAGTCTGAATCGGTAGAGCGCTTATACTCCATGGCTGATGTAACACCAATCAGCTTACCATCATTATTCGCAAGGGTGGTACAGTCAGCCTTAGCCACCGAAGGTGTTTCCGCCTTGATAACCATTATAGTCTGGACATCAGAGTCTAATGTTGTTGTCTCGTTACCTGGCTTATAAACTTTAACCCCGTTTTCTACGGTTACACTTGTTATATTTATGGTCGTATCACTTATGCTTTGCCAGTTTTCCCCACCATCCACGCTGTATTTCATCGCAGTGGTGACATTGCTTAGCGTTCCTCCGTTTTCACTTGTTGCATTGAATGTCGCATTGGGTTCTTCTTCCTTTATTCCTATGTATGATTCAATCGTAATGCTCTGTGGATCAGATGCCAGCGTTGTACCTGATGCCTTAACACGGACATGGTATGTACCGTTTGCAAGGCCTGTAATGTCACCGCCAGCACAGGCTATCCAGTCTGAATCGGTAGAGCGCTTATACTCCATGGCTGATGTAACACCAATCAGCTTACCATCATTATTCGCAAAGGTTGCGCAGTCGGCTTTAGCCACCGAAGGTGTTGCCGCCTTGATAACCGTTATGGTCTGTTCTTCGGAGTCAATGGTGGTAGTTCCATTGCCTTTCTTTATAACTGAAATAGTGCAAGTAGATAGCCCAGTTAAACTTAAGTCAGTGCTTGAGGTAATATCAATCCATTCTCCACTATCAATTTTATATTTCATGCCGTTGGTCACACCTGACAGTGTTCCTGTATCCGGACCGGTGGCAATGAAGATAGCTGTTGGCTGTGCTTCCTGTTCACCACCATATGCTGCAATGGTGATATTCTTTGTGGCAGATGCCAGTGTTGTACCATTCACCTTAACTCGAACATGGTAGGTACCGTTTATAAGGCCTGTGATATCACTACCAGTGCCGTCGGTCCAGTCTAAATCAGTAGAGAACTTATACTCCATCGCTGATGTAACGCCAATCAGCTTACCATCATTATTTGCTAAGGTGGTGCAGTCGGTCTTGCTTACCGAAGGCGTTGCCGCTCTGCGAACCTGTATGGTCTGTTCATCGGAGTCTTTGATTATGGGATCTCCGCTTTCGCTTTTCTTCACCACACGGATATCACAAGCCGAAAGTCCAGTTAGACTTATGTCGGCGTTGAATGTAATATCACTCCATACTCCGCTATCATACTCGTTTTTATAAATCCTGTACTTCATTCCTATATCCACACCTGAAAGTATACCGGTATCATAGCCAGTCGCAGTAAAGGCCGCAGCAGGCATGGGTTCCCTATCAGGTGTTAAGCGACTTGCATACTTATTCCAATCGTTTGTGTCGTATCCCACCCCGTTTCTAGGATAGTAAATTTTGTAATCTCCGGCAAATGAGTTGGTACCACCCAAGCTGGGTGCGTTGTTTCTTAGAAGTATGACATAATCCAGATTGCAACCATCAAAAGCTCCAGAACCTATAAAACCCATACTTGCAGGAATGGTCAAAGGACCGGTTATACCGCTGCAACCATAGAATGCTGTTTGCCCAATATTAGTAGCCGAATTAGGGATGGTCAATGAACCGGTTATATTTCTGCAACCATAGAATGCATTATTCCCAATTTGAGTGACCGAATCAGGGATGATCAAAGGACCCGTTATATTGGTGCGTTGATAGAAAGCCTCATGTCCTATAGCAGTGACTTTATAGGTATTTCCATCTTGGTCCTCCACAGTTTCAGGGATTACAATGGTACCTTCGATAGTTTTGGAAATTGCTCCTATTACACCATTACCAATCTGAACTGTTCCTGGCTTTCCAGCACCTGGGACGGTCAATATTTTAAAAGTACATTCCACGGTATTGCTACTTCCCACGGTAATATTTGCTGTAAATGTATTGCCGACAGATAATGCAGATAGGGAAATTGCCGATGGCGTAAGAAAACTAGTGCCAATCCGTACTGTTTCGGGCTTTTCGCCATCTGATTGGGTCAATATCTTAGAGGTACTTTCCGTAGCATTACCACTGCCCTCCGTGATATTTGCAGTAATCGTACCGTCGTCAGTATCAGCCCAAACAGACACTGGCAGCTGGTAAGTAACATACATGCCATTAATAAAATACTGATCCCTCGTCTTTTCATGTCTCTTTTTCTCCCCTTTAATATGAATAAAATGTTCATAAATATAAACTATATGTCTTCTTCTCTATAGTGGCATGTCTTTTCTTAAATATCGAAAGCCCATCAGTAATGTTTGAACTCGGTTAATTGGCTTTTGTAGAATTTGTTACGGCTTATGGACGCTTCACGGCAGATCCTCCGGCTGCTTTCCAGCATTCCTTTGGCAGACGGCACATTGGGTCCATTCCTTGACTGGAATACATATAGTTACAAATCCCGCCAAACAGATATCTAAACTAATGTAAACCATAAAAAATAGACATAAGTCGTTACACCTATTTATACAATATAACAAAAATTAAGTAAAAACTTTTTTTTTGCCCGAAATGTATTAATTTCTGCCTGAATGGTAATAGAACGGTTACCAACACGGTAAGACAAGCTGGTATAAAATTGATTAATGTTTTGAACAGACAACAAGTTCAATCCAAAAGTCAGTGTAACCAGGGCAGAGGTATCGGCCATGATCTAAAGTCACATTATGTTGACTAAACCTAAAGCCACTCAGAAATAGATCAGTCCAATACTGAATATCAGGTTCTGTAGCTAAAGAGATTAGTTAAGAAACCAGTCTTAAAAAGGTTACTGCTGCACTGCTTTCTCTGTATTTTCCATTTTCAACTTGATTTCAATGATAAAAGTAACAATAATTGCACTTACTCCCAGAAGAATGGCGGCTGTACACCACAATCCAGAATACTGTATTTTCAATATTAATAAACTGCTCAGGAGGGACGCGCAGAATGAACCTATTTGTAGTATCAGGGAGTTCATTGATAGAATACTTGCCCTCATAGAATCAGGGGTCATTGAATTGACTAAAATCGTTTCACCAGTATTTCCGGCGCCAAGCATCATATATACAAGCATATAGCATACAATAAAGCCTTCACTTCCACTTTGGACAGAGAATATGTATATGCATAACGCAAAAATCATCCGACATCCATTATAAACAGACCACCACTTATTTGAAAACTTCTCCAACAGATGTTTTGCTATATAGTTTCCGGCTATTACCGCCAAAAAACTGAGTGCTGAAATAATTCCCAGTACAGTGGTATTCCCTTTTCCGGCATCCAGGCTGATAAAAGCAGGCTGCCAGTAAGTCTCAATGGCACTTAAGAAAAATCCTGTAAAAAATACACCAACAAGGATACATAATAATCTCGGTGTTGCCAGGAGCAGCTTTTTCCCATTTTGCAGATGTGTCCGTAAAGATACATGCTGCCGGTCCTTCTCCCGGACCCGTGCTTCCTGTACAAACAGCATACAGCATAGCAGCAGAAGTGCATTTAGTGTAAAGCGCAAGACGACATTAACCATATAGTTGCCAGCAAGGTTACTGATAATGCCACCCATCACACCACCTAACGCCAGCGCACCACTATCCAGAACCGATATTCTGGTGGTCACTCTGATTAAACAACCTTCACCATGGCGTTTTAGTGCATCGTCAATAAATAAAGCCTCCAGACTTCCTGAAGAAAAAGCCCGTCCAATTCCCATAAAAAGTGCAACTAAAATCAGTCCAGCCAAATGACTGGTAAAAAACAACAAAATACAGGAAAGAATATTGCAAACACAGGCACATTGAAATACAAACTTTCGGCTAATAATATCAGCTAAAATACCGCTGGGCAGCTCCAAACAAAAAACTGTCACCGAGTAAATTGCTAAAATAAGCGGCAGTGTTTGCAGCGTTGCTCCTTTACTTAAAAAAATCAGGGTTAACACTGGCAGCATAATTCCCATGGAAAGGCTGTTCATTGCCAGAATGCTTTGTTGTGTCCTTGTCATTTATGCCTCCCCCTTTGCATTGTAAGCAATGAGGGCATATTCCCAGGGTTGAGTATTGGGCTGTGGTATGGAATGTTGTTGAATAAACTCCTCAATCATCTTCATTAATTTAGTTGACTCTTCCGGAGCAAGGTACACAACTCCGGTCATTACATCTCCCATTGAGCTGTTTACAGGTTCAGAGGCCGCTTTTACTTTGTGTAACCGCTGCTGAAATCCAGATAGTATGTTAAAAACTGAATTCTGCATCAAAACCTCTCTTTGCCAGTTTAATTCATCGTCTTTCTCCAAACCTACCTGCACCTGTACCTGTGCAAGTTTATAAAAGCTTGCTGTAATCCCATTAATTTTTTCGGTATGATCCAATTCTACCAGCCCTAATGAAACAAGCTTTTTAAGATGATGCTGAACTCCCGACGCTGAGATTTTAAGCTTATCAGCCAGCATTTTGGGTGTCATTGATGTGTCTGAAAGACTTAATTGTCGAAGTAGCTGCTGTCGTGTAGGATTCATATAAATATCCAGTTCCTGCTTTGTGGTAAGTGAAATTTTTTTCATATACAATACCTCCATAATCATTACGTAAATCGTAACATTACACGTTACGTAATGTCAAGAGATATTTATAATTTACATAAAAAAAGAGCTAACCTCAACTCATGGTGAGATGCTCTTATCGTTTTTCTTTTTTGCAGGAAAATGCTGTATCACCAAATAGCACAGTTTTTGCAGAATCTTTCAATATTCATCAGCTTCAAATCCACAACTCTTTCTGCTATGATGGCCATTCTTATAAGATTTTTATGTACATCTAAGTCGTTTTATAACCCGCGTTTTTCCTAAACAGTACTGCAAAAATTAAAACTAATAATGAATTAATTGCCAGTACTACCAGGCTGCCTTCTATTTTGCAGCTGCCACCTGTCATAATACCATTTCCTGAAAAAATGGCATTCAAAACATGCGGGTAATCATCTGCAAGTGTGACAACATTGCATATTATGGCTCCCATACCATTCCATACAAAATGCATGATAATGGGCGCAAGTAAGGAACCACCATATTCCATAACCAATGTCATTGCTATGCTCATGGTAATTACACAAAGAACCGGAATTATTCCTTCTTCAAAGGCACCTCCATGCATTACAGTGAAAAGTGCTGTCGAAACAAATATTGCCACGGGAAAATTATAATTCTTTTTAAGCAGCTGATTAAATGTATCCTCTTACAAGCAGCTCCTGCATAATGACATTGAGTAAGCAGGAAAATAACCATACAGGTAACATATTTATGCTATTGCTTCCTGTAAAGGTAATTGTTCCAGTTATTTTTAGAATCAATATCGGGATTAAAATCCAACAGGCTCCAGCCAAAATACCAATTATAATATTTTTTACCGGACTATTCCATTTTATAATTGGAACATTTCGTTTTTCAATGAGCCAGAACAATATAGAAAAAACAACCATCACCATAAAAGGAATAAATTCTGCCCAAAAACGCCAAATTGCCGGTTGGTTGGAAGGTACATCTAAAACTCCTATTAAGACAGCCCAACCTATAAAAAAAATAATAATTTTCAATAGTGTAATAAGTAACTTTTTCATGTAATCACCTCTCAACTTCAAAGATAGCTCTGATTACAGCAGCTTCCCTCTCCACATGGCTTGATATTATTCTCGATAATATATACTTCTTTTTATATCTATTTGTTTTATAACTCGCCCTGATATAACATATTTTTCTTTATTTACAAGATATGGTACCATGTATTTCCATATCATTCAACACTTTAGCCTTTAAGCTGTAAAAATACAATATAAAAAAGAGCCCTGAAAATAAAGGAGGTGTCTGAACCCATCCCCAAAAGTCAGACCAAAAAATCTAACAACTGGAGATCACCTTATTTTCAAGCTCTTACTGATATCTGTCAATATTAACAATCAATTTTCAATCATATATTTTCTCGAATATGCTTCAAAGTACTTTGCATAAGTTTCACTCTTTAGCCGTTTTACACTGTCAAGATATTCATGTGTATCAAAGAGATCCGATTCCAACGCAATCATAGCCACGGCAATATTGGAACAGTGGTCTGCCACACGCTCATAATTGTTCAAAATATCATTGAACACAAAACTGGAATTGAGGGAACAGGTACCGTCTTTCAGTCTTTGAACATGATGGAGCTTCAGTTCCCCGCACAGATTGTCTATAAGCTCTTCCAATGGCTCAATTTTTTCCGCAAGCTGCAAATCATTATTAATGAAAGCATCAATTGCCATTGTCACAATTTCTTCAACAGCATTTCCAACTACACGCAGTTCATGCCTGGCATCCTCCGAATGAACGATTTCTTTATCGTGGATTTCTTTTGCGGCTTCGGCAAGATTGACCGCATGATCTGAAATACGCTCAAAGTCGGTAATGGTATGCAGGAACCTTCCGGTGCTCTCGTTTTGTTCGTCGTTCAGTTCGTATTTTGTAACCTTTAAAAGATAAGTTCCCAGTCTGTCCTCATATCTATCCACAATGTTCTCAATATGCTGCACATGTTCATAATTTTTCTGTGTAAATTTACTCATTAGACCAAGTGAAGTGAAGAGATTTTCTTTTGCCTGGATTGCCATATCATTTATAGCCTCCCGGCATTGCTCGATAGCAAGGGAGGGGTGGCCTATAAATCGTTCCTCCAAAGGTTTCAACGGCAAGTCGTCAACTTCGTTTCCTCTGCCAGAACGAACAAGCCAGTTGGAAATAGCCTCAAGCTGTCTGGTCAAGGGGGAACAGAACGGTAACAACCAAAAGACGATAGATACTGTTGAGAGCTGCTACCGTTGTCATTGACATGGTTTTGCTCATAAAGAAAATTTAAAAAAAGCGTTAAGCCCATAGAACAACGTAGCACACAGAACTACACCAAGCACGTTACTGGTCAGATAAGCTTATGCAATACGTTTTCCATCCCCGGTTGCACCTATTGCAGATAATAGGACTGGAACAGACGCTCCAATGGAAATGCCCATGATAAGAGGAAGTACCATATCAAACTGAACATATCCCGTCATGGCCAGAGCCTGTAAAATCCCCACAGCGGCCGAAGCACTTTGTAGAATACTTGTAAATGCAATTCCCACAAGAATGCCCAGCAAAGGATTGGAGAATTTCGTAAGAATGCTGATAAAAAGTTCATTCTTCTGCAGTGGCTCTACCGAACCGCTCATAACGGACATTCCAAACATCAATACAGCAAATCCAAGCAGTACGTTGCTCAAATGGTTTTTGAAGCGGTCTTTTGAGAACATGCGAAAACCTATACCGACTAATGCAGTAAGGCAGGTTAGTGTAGCACTGGAAAACAGCATGAGCCATCCTGAGCCTGCATCAAGTGTGGACAGACAGATAATCCATCCTGTGATACTTGTTCCGAAAATGGCGCCAAGCACGATAGGAATAGCCTGTCTGACCTTCATAATCCCAGAATTTACAAATCCTACCACCATGACCGATGTGGCTGATGAAGATTGAATTACTGTGGTGACTCCTGCTCCAAATAAAAGTCCTTTTATTGGCTTTCCTGTGAGCTTGTATAGAATAATCTCCAGCTTATTTCCGGCAACCTGTTTTAAACCTTCTCCCATCAACGTCATTCCAAACAGAAACAAAGCTATGCCAGTAATCAATTCGACAATATTAGAAATGTTCATTTAAGCACCCGCCTTATAATACATATATATAGCTATATATATCGTGAAGCTCTATCCAGTCACTGGTATCAAACCCGATACCTGCTCCCGGATACCATTTCACTGAGCTGTTTCCTTCTTCATCCACTCCGGTATACTGCCAGGCCAGCGATTTTCCCACGTGAGCCGGACATCGGCAAAATCTGCTTAAGATCACCAGAATGGATATCCTCATAACGATATCATAATTTTAATTAAAAGTATAGACCAAACTGAAGTTCACTTTATTTTAAAGGCTCTCTTTCGATCATGTTTTTATTCTGTCGCATATATAATATAAAACGCATATCTTATTTCATTGTTAAAATTTACTATGATAATGATATTTGTTTAGTCAGAAATAAAAAAATCACTATATATATTATTACAATCAATTAACAAGTAATAAAGATGGACTGAGAAAACTACCTGGTGCTGAACTTATATTCATTGATTAAGATAAAGAAGTTTGTTTTGAATAGATGTGAAAATGATAAATGGAAAGAGTACGTCGAGAATTGGTTCGAAGTTTTCACGCTCTGGCCCCCTGGGGTAAAATTAAATTTTAATGCTAGCCGAAAAGTGCTGACAATTTAACTGAAGCTATTAAAAAGAAGCCGCCTCAAAAAACCGACCTCCAATTGTTAGATTTTAAGGCTAACTTTTTGGGGTCGGTTCAAGACAACCTCTGTTTTTTCTCTACTATATATTATAAATATTAAAAAATTACCTAAAATATTCCTGTCCCAACAAATCAACTGCTAATAAAGCATCGTATAACTGATCCGGGGTAACATCTCCTGCCATATTATGAATTGATTCGCCCGGAGCACATGCTTTTTCAGCTGCAATACGCACACGTTCCACATCTGTTACTCCCACTTCCTTCAGTGTAACCGGAAGGCCTACACTGAAGCAAAAATCCATAACTTCCTTAATTTCTTCCATTGGTGCATTTTCCAGTATTAACTGAGCGATGGTACCAAGTGCTACCAGAGAGCCGTGCATGGTACTTTCGCATTCAGGTAATGCAGTAAATCCATTATATACCGAATGTGCAACAGCAAGACCGCCGTTATCGGCACCAACACCACTTAAGTAGGTATTTGCTTCAATGATTGCTTCAAGAGCCGGTGTCACCACATTTCTATCAGAAGCCAATTTCGCCTGATATCCGCATTTTAACAGTGTTTTGTAGCACAGTTCACAAAGTGCCATGGATGACAACATAATTCCACCGTTTTCAAGGCTTGGGGAATCGGTTCTCAGGCATGCTCTTGCTTCAAAATAAGTTCCAAGGGCATCACCCATTCCGGCTACCAAATACTTAGTTGGTGCATTTGCTATGATTTCACTGTCAACAATAACAGCTTCCGGATTCCTTGGATAGAAAATATAGGAGTCAAAGGTTCCGTCATCATTGTAAATTACAGAAAGTCCGGTACAAGGTGCATCAGTTGCACATACGGTAGGAACGATTGCAACCGGGCATTTTTCATAATAAGCAGTCGCCTTTGCTGTATCAATAGCCGAACCACCGCCAACGCCAACAACAACCTGAATATTATATTCACGTACAATTTTTCTCATTCTATCAATTTCTCCGTTGGAACTGATTCCTCCAAAGATTTCAAAATACAGTTTGCAGTCGGTACCTTCAAAGCTTTTTTCTATCTTACTTTTACAGTTTTTATAGCCACTGTTACTGCAAATGAATAAATAGGATGATCCCAAATCCTTTGTCTCTTCATAAAATTTATACAATGCACCTTTTCCCTGTACATACTTTAACGGTGCTCTGAACAATTTCATAACTGCCATAAAATACCTTCTTTCTTATATACAAAAATCCTCATTATTTTCTTGACAATGTTATGATAACAAGTTTATACTATAATCTCAATGACACAATTGAGTTATTTTAAATAGGGCATTTACCCTATTTAAAATGTGACATAATAAAAAAGTAGGTGAAATACTTGGACGTACCCGATTACAAGAAATTATTGACGCTTTCAGCTGAGCTTGATCCCCTTGATCCTGACTTTACAGAAAAAACTTCCTCTGCATTAAGAAATTTATTTGGGTTTTCTAAAGCAGAACTAATAATTCTTTCAGACAACAGTTGTATATATTGGAAAGCTTTTGAGCCTGATCTAAAAGAACCCCATCAAAAAGACATTATCCAGTTAAAAAACCAAAATAGTGATTGCATAGGACTACTTTTCATTTATCAGGATAAAAGCTACTTTCACTCCAGTAATCAAAAAAACATTATGGAAATAACAAAACTTGTTGAACGTGCTCTGGAAACTCATATTCATTATTACAGACTTAAATCAAACATAAAAATTCTGAATAATGTAGTGTCCCATCTGTCGGTTGCAATAATTTTGTGTGATGATAATTTTCATATTCTTCAGATCAATGAATCAGCTAAGAATTACATTAATTTATTTCATATGAGTACAACCAGGATTGAAGCAGAAAATGTCCTTAGAAATAACCTTCTCACTATATTTATTAATTCAGGAGAATGTGAATACTCTGTACCTGTTGGCAATTATCAACTGAATCTTTCTATAAAAAGTCATGTCATTTATGATATTCGAAAAAACAATTATACCACCTGCTACCAAATAACAATGACCTGTATGGGTGTTTCAAATGATATAAAATGGTATGAGTTTTTGAGAAAGAAAGAGCTAACAAAGCGTGAATGTGAGATCTGTAATCTTCTACGTCTTGGCAATACCAATGATGAAATTGCCGATAGCTTGCACATCAGTATTAATACCATAAAAAGGCATAGAGAGAGTATTTACCGTAAGTTAAATATCAGCCGTATTAATCAGCTTTATGCTTTCTATGAAAAAAGTATAAGTTGACATTTCATGAACGATGATGTTATGTAAATCATACTTTAATTATGGTAGTTAAAACAACATTTAAAATGAAAAGCAATGATTTTTTGGAGCATGCTGGCTCCAATCCGGTTAGCACCCACCTTTTCAAATAACCTTGTTCTCCAATTCATACCTCAGATACTGATACCGGAAAATAAAAAGAGAGTATCACGTGCTGCTTTAAAAGCAGTTTGCGCTACTCCCTTCTTTTCAGCATTTAATGTTATAAAATCCTTGCTTTATGAAATCCTGATTCATATATAATATTGGTATCATTTTTGATATTTGCACCTGAGATAACTACATTGGCACGTTTCCTACAATTACTTATACTCATTCGGAACTGGAATCTTAAATCTCTCGCACAGTAGTCTTACATCATGAACATCATTTTCATCATGCTCATAACCCAAGTGAAATAAAACTTGATCTTCAGCATTAATACACTTTACCACTTTATCACCTATTTTCCCAATACCACTGAATACGCTTGCGGGATATGTTTCTCCCTCAAAAATAAGGTCTCCTTGTTTGTTAAATTCAAAAATATGTAAATCAATTATCCTGTCTTTAGCGTCTTTCCAAACCGTGTGAGATGTAGTTGTATACGCTTCTGTAATTTCAGCAAAGCCTTTCTCTTTTATTATATCTATAAATTTATTACTATTGATTTTTTCAACAAATAAATCAATATCGTTATGCATCCTTGTTTCCATTTCTAACAGCGCATCAACTCCCCAACCGCCGTCCAGCCAAATATCAATGCCGTTATCTTCTGCATATGAAATTATCTCAACGGCATCTGCTTTATTTACCATACAACCCCTCCGTTCATATTCGACGAAAATACTTCATTTTGCTATTATTGTGAAATCATAATTTACATTAGTCATCGTGCCTGATAAGCATTTCAGTTTATTTCGGTAATGTTGGTCAGCCTGTTTCACACTTAATTAAACATACATTCAACATATACATTCAACCTGACCACATAACCCCGACAAAAGCCAAAAAAGTCTAAATAAACCACTCACAAAGACCGCATCACCATACCACATAATATCCAGGTACTTTATGTATACCTAAAAAGAATAATTATGTGCAATATTTCTTCTGAACTAAATTGTCATACATGTCAAGCATTATACTTCCACTCAGGGAAGTTAAAAAATCAAATCAACCTAGTGAAGAAATTAAACCGTCCATCGACTTCCGTACAAAGTAAGGTGCCCAATAAGTCTGTAATCTTTTTAGTCAGATTTATATTATATGCGAAAAAACGATTTGATTCAACAAAATTTGGTACTACACCCAATCTAATCAATTTCTATGCGATAATATTCCAATTATGTATTTCTAACCACTCAACTCAACCCCATTACTTATTAAACTTCCATTTAGTTAGGAATTTTGTTCAAAATATTATACAGGTCTACAAAGCCTAAAAACTTCTAAAAATCTATTTTTTGTATTATTATATATCTGTACCGCTGTTAAGGTCATGACGGCTTTCATAAACATTCTGGTACAGGAACATTCAATGTCAAAACGTCAACATATGATTAAGCATAAATTCAAGGAGGTCTAATAATGGGCGAATACGGAATAGTCTTAACAACATTTGAAAATGAGCAGCAGGCAAAGCCTGTAATAGAAGAAATTATTAGATGTAAACTGGCAGCATGCGTTCAGGAAATTAAAATTAAAAGTCATTATACATGGAAAGGCAATCTTTGCCATGAAGATGAGGATTTAGTATTGTTCAAAACCAGAAAGGAATTATATTCTGAACTGGAGAAAAAGCTACTGGAAATTCATCCCTATGATACACCGGAAATTTTGTTTGTAGATGTGGAACAAGGAAGTGCTGCATATTTGGCATGGATAGATGAGCAAACTCGTAAGTGATTTACCAGGGGCCAATCATCTTTTATTTCCCGCATTGCTGCTTCTTGCCATAAAGAAACCTCCAAACTGATTAATTTTATCTAACATCAGATTAGAGGTTTACGCAAACTTTAGCATATTTTCTCTCCCGATTTGCTTCAACCCAATAAAACATATATGTAAATATAAAGCATTTTAATATCAATACCCTTTTGTATGTCAAATTTCTTACTTCCTTTTTCAGATGTAACTTCCAATACATCATCAAAAACATTTATCTTTATATCTATTTCATAATGACTTTCTATGTCCATTTTTAGCTCTTCCTTTTCGGTATCTATAGGGACTATTAGAAAGTCAGGATCAAAAACTGTACATATGCACTTTAACTCTTTAGCCAATCCATATTTTTCAATGTTAACTTCTGATATTGGAACTATTCCTTTTATACAGTTTGCATAAAACTGATTTGATACAGCAGAAATAGTATTGTATCCCTCTTTTCTAAATAACTCGGTAAGTTGTATCGCTATTTCGTATATATCTACGTTATTCAAGCTTTCACTGTTTTTAGCAAAATTGTATAAAACCAAAATCGGTATTTCTATATTTTCACTGTCATATCTACCCCTATAAATTTCACGTTTGAAAAAATTATCCTCACAAATAGGATATTTTACTGCCTTTTCCTTTAAATTTTCCTTTATCTGATCTATTGTTATCCTTTCATCTTCTTTTATCATGTTGTAAACCAATGCTGTTACTGCAGGTGTGGCAAAGCTGTTACAGGCCGGAGTAATTTTTGATTCCCCTTTATAATTAACAAGTTCGTGACTTCCACATGCTGTTATCTCTATACCATCCAGCGCATCAGTGTTATACATATACTTTTGCTCTTCTAATATTCCACTATGATCGCATTTCACACCAATAACTTTTTTTAGCGATGCCGGACAAGTATATATATTCCGGTTATTACATGCTGCCACCACAATAACACCTCTGTCCGCTGCATAGTTCACCAATTTTTCTATTACCGGAAAATCTTTGAAGTCAATAGTCCCAAGACTCAGATTTACAAGCCTGACCTTGTTATTTGAGCACCACTCCAGAGCCTTAACAAGTTGTTCCTTCATACCCTTAAGTGACTCATCTCCCAGTATTTTTATACTGGATAGAATTGCATCAGGGGCATATTTTTTTATTATTGCTGCACAAGTCGTTCCATGGGACGGTAGAAAAGGATCGTAACCTACCCTTTCGCATATGTCAAGTTCTGATGTTATGTGCAGGTTATGCTTGAGCTCACCTACTTCAAAAAAGTTTTGGTTTATGCCGTCGTCGATTATGGTAATCAGGTGCTTATTCATTTAGACGTATAGCTCCTATACATAATTTATTTATGTTTACTAACACATAATTTATATATAAATAATTTACTCATTTAAATACAGTGTTACTTTTTGGTCTATTTCTTTTGCAGTTTGCTGGGCTGATGCTTTGCCAGCAAGGAAATCCTCCAATGAATCTGCTATTATTTTTTTTATCTCTATATCCATGCCTTTTTCTGGTTTAGTTTTTTCAAGTAATAAATTTAATTTATCAGCAATCTTCTTAGGTAATTTCTTTGCAGGATATTTACTGCCAAATCCAGAACTATCGTTTGCCAAAAAGTTGTTTATATCTTCGGTAAAAGCTTGTTTATTAATTGGTAACATTAAATTTAAATTATAACTGCCGTAGCTGTCTGATGCTTTCTGTAAATCCTTTGATAATATTATCTTTACAAATTTGAACGCTGCATCTTTACTCTCGCAGGAAGAGTTTATTCCTATACAATCCCCAATTTTTGCGTAGCAAGTTCCATTATTTGTTATTGGAATTATATCCATATCATCGCCTATTTCTCCGTTATACATGGAGTTAAAGGTCCACAGCTGCCATGGAGATTGATTTGAAAAATCATAAGCCATAATCAGCTTATCTTCTTTAGCCATATCAACATATGAATTATACTTCACACAGGTTTCGTATGAAGCTATTGATGGTTTTATATCTTTATACATTTTTAAAAGATTGATAAACTCTTCTGTATTAAAATGGCTCTTTTTATTTTCAACATCAATAAAATTATCTCCACTGATTTGAAGCATAGTTATAAATCCAAAATTACACCAGAATAAACTCTTGTTTTTATTATCGTTATTTTTTATAAAATCCTGAGCCATCGTATGTATGCTGTCAATTGTTAATCCTGCTTGATCAACAAATATATTATTCTTTTTTAATATTGAATCAGTTGTTCTAAAAAATGGTATAGAGAATTCCAGCGGTATGTAGAATCTTTTATCATTATAAACACCACAATCCAAAATGCTTTGATAATAATCACTTGCTTTGAATTCATTATCTTTTCTTATTAATTCATTTAAATCAGTAAAAACTCCGCTGTTTGTAACCTTATATAATGATTTGAATGTATTATCATCAAAAATAATAATATCCGGACCTGCACCAGCCATCAGCTCTGTGCTTAACTTAGTATTCATGTCAGAGTACTGCTCGCTGTTGAATACAGTTTCAGAAAACTCAATTCCAGGATATATATCCCTGCATTTTCTCAGAGCATTTTTCACCATACTATTATAATCTATATAAAATATGCTAAGCCTTGCTTTTATGTTATTATCCGCAGCAACAGTCTTATTTGGGTCTTCAGGAACTGTTGTCGTCAGAGTTTCTCCAAAATAATTTTCTACTGTTTCCATTAAAATTTTTGCTATTTCATCATCTTTATCATTTTTTGATACACACTCACGCATTTTAGTGTCAATCAAATCAAAAAGTCTGATATCCTCAATTCTACATGTATCAAGTATGGCTAAATATTCATCTACCTGTGTTAGAAGTGGTTCAATATATTTATTTGACTTGTCCTTTAAACACTTTTCTTTATCTTGTTCATACGCACTTTTACTTATTGGTATACCATATAAAGAATTATCCACCTGATAATCCTTTGACAGTAAAGTACTAATAAATTGGTAAGCTTCTTTTTTATAAGTACATTTTGAATTTATTGCTGCAAACAAGGTAACTTTTGCAGCAATCTTGTTTTCCTTAGTACGTGCAATATAAACTTTTGGCTGCATCTCCCTATCCATCGAAGAATAATTATATTGTAAATTCTGCGGTGAGGTTATTGCGCTGTTTAGGAAAACTGCATCTTTATCTCTGAGAATAGCGGATATATCTCCACTTTGTATCTTCTCATAAAACACCTTATCTTGTATTACAGATTTATTTATATCCTTATAAATTCTGATTGCCTCTTTAACTATAGGCGAATCAAGCTTTGCAGTTTTGTTTTCCAAATCAATTATGTCATTTCCAAGCCCTCTGATTAATGAACTGAATTCAAGATTTGAAATTAAATATTGGCTTGATTTTTGATTCCTGTTTTTATAATCAACGCATATATCAGAAATATCCTTCCAGCTTAGAGCACCATCTAACCCGGTGATTCCATCTTCATCAAGGATTCTCTTAGTTGTAAACAATCCATCTATGGTAAAACTAAGAGGGATAAGATACCTTTTTCCTTTATATGTTCCATAATTCATAATCTGGCTGAAATATTCTTCCCTGTTTATGCTTTTATCATTATTAAATAAGTCATCCAAATCGTAGAAAAAACCATTTTCAATATACTTGGACAGCATTGGCATTCTCACAGGAGAAGTTACAATAATATCAGATCCCGTTCCTGATAAAAGATTGGCCTGGACATCTTCTGTATATTTTTTATATTGATCGGTGAAATATATATTTTCTTCTATAATAATATCTTTATGATCCGAATTGAACTTCTTTATGGCATTTCTAAGAAATGTATCGTTTTCCATTACGTCAATTTTAATTTTTACACTTGCAGTTTTTTTATTTACATCTGAAAAACAGGCTGTACTTAAAATCAATCCAATTATTAAGATTGAAATTGATATTGCTTTTGAAATTTTCAAAATGTCCACCTTCTCCTTAGTATTGCAATAAATATTATATAATAAATCCTTCTGATTATTTTAATAACGACATTTTGTTTACTATTTATTTACAAATTGTTTATAATATTTTATTTGTGTATCATTTTTCAATCCGCTCATCTGCTTAACCACAATATCAATTAAGCCATTTATTGTAGAAAATTTACCTTGTAAAATATCTTCCTCCGGTATTGTAATATTAAATTCCTTTATTATATCAAAGTAAATATATAATAAATCTCTTGCTGCCAGCCCTATTTCCCTATCGAGAAGATCTTTACAAAAGTACTCCCTTCCTAAATCCTTAAAATCAATATTAAATCTGGACTTTATAATCCTCAATAAATCTGATTCAACTTGATTCATTAATAAATTATCCATTTCACTGCTCCCCCGATATGCATACATTTTATTTATACAATTTCTATATTTCCATATTCGCATAGTTTTTCTATGGCATAGTTTGCCATCATATCAGCATCACCGTCATTTAATACATTTAATACAGTCTCCCTGCTCTGATAATGTGTCATAATTTTTTCGCTTACAGCCTGGGAATCTATTGAGATATGAGAAAATATATGTTCTTCATACGCCTGAGTCCAGTCAAATTGTGAATTGGCAATATTAAACAGATCTGCATTAAACCCCAATTTAAATCTAAGCGAATTATTAAGAACTTCAAAAGCATCAACCTTATAATCCTCATAAAGCAAACTATATATTACAAAATCTGGTATAACAGCCTGCGAAACCTCATAAGCAAATATGCCAAAATTGTTGGTAAATTGTCTGTTATAAGGCATTATTCCACCCGGAATGCCTATTATGATAACATCAGGTTCTTCCACTTTTTCTATCATCTTTATGAATCTGTTAAACATCAATATCTTATGTACTTCTGAAAAATTATTGTTATACATAAAGGAAGGAAAAGAGTGAAATCCCAGCATCTCACAGTAGGGTCTTGTTCCCACCTGACTTATTTTGTAGCCAAAACTTTGAATTTTTTCTCTTAACGCTAACTGTATTTCGAATTTATTTGTTCTTTCACCCATACCAATTACAAAAATAACTGGGGTATTTACTTCTTCAATTCTTTCATTATCAACAATTATTTCTCTGTCTGTCAGACTTTGAGTTCCACCATAGTAAGTGAATTTTACTCCTTCATAATTGCAAATTGATCTCAATTCCTTAATTACTTCGCTTTCTAAGTCTATTAAACATACTATATTCTTTTTTGCTCTTATTGCGAGCTTAATTTTGCTAAGCACATATTTTTGGAAGTCAAATGGAAAGTAAGAATCACTAAACATTACCGTATCACATAAATCCAATGAATTAACAAAATCTGATGATACTATTATGCCTATATCAGGACCATGATCAGCAATACCTGCGTCCTTCCCAGTCAACCCCCATCCATTAGGTGATACAAGACATGTAATTTCATATTCTTTTAATAAAGATTTATGTCTCAAAACGGGACTAAATTGTAAATTATATGGATAAATCAAAAGCCTCTCATTATTTCCCATAACATATTCTCCTTTGTACTATGTTTTCCAATCAGCTGAATCAATATTTTCAAACAAATCCAACTCATCGCCAAATTCTCTTAATGTACAAATATCTTTCAATAGATTTTCAGCAGAATCCCTTACAGAAGTGCAATACGATACCTTTTTTTCCATTGACAGATTACTATTATCATCTGCCGCTGCCGCACAAAGGCTGCAGAACCTGAGAGCCCAGCAATTTATGCACTTTTTTTCACTTATCGTCCCAATATTAAGTAAAGTTTTTATTTTTTCAACATCAAATCCAGTATCTACATTTCCTATTTGCATCTGTGACGACGTTTCACTAACCCTTTCACACGGATAAAAGTTACCATTAACATCCATGAATAATCTCTGTACTCCAGGTATACATGGCCCCCCATGATGAATTTTATCAGCTATTTCTTTAGTCAATTCCATTCTGTTATACCTATCTATTATTTGACCATAGTACCTCCAAATTAATTTGGAGGTGTACTTTTTATCCAAATAACCAAGTTTAGATAAAAATAATTTGAAATACTCATATCTGAGCTTGCTGACATAGGAATCAGAATATTTGATATCATCCTTTTTGTAATATTCAGTTATTTGTGATGCAATGAGGTTAGATTGCTTAAGTTCCTGAAAGTCAGCAAAAAAATCATTAACACAGCTAAAATCATTATCAGGATCCAATACAGCATTAAATAGAACTCTATTATGAAAATAAGACGGGAATTTATCTTTTATCATTTGTACGCTGTCCATTACCTTCTCAAATGTTCCTTTGTCCTCATTACAAAAAACCCTATTTTTATTATGAACTTCTGAGGGCCCGTCGAGACTAATAAGTATATTCACATCATGCTTCTCAAAGTACGAAATTATTTCTTCAGTAATAAGTGTTGCATTTGTAGTCAATGTGACATGAATCTCTTTTCCTTCACCCTTTTCTTCATAGTACTCAATACATTTCTTTATCAAATCAAACTCAATTAGCGGCTCTCCACCGTAAAATGCCAAAAAGATTCTTTCATTATCTTTTGAGTTTTCAATAAGAAAATCAATTCCTTTTTTAGCTGTTTCAAAACTCATTTTAGTACTTTCATGACCTCTGTTATCATAGCTGCCGGAGTATACGCAATATTTGCATCTCAGATTACATTGGCGTGTTACCTGTAGTGTAATCATCTTGACTTTGTTATTAAGATGATATAACAATGTCTCGTTTACGGGATTATACATTTGTTTCGGTCTCTTAGATGATAAAAAACCATGATCACACAAGTTTTTAACTGAATCAATAGCGTCATTACTTATTTCCGAATTATCCTGATTTCCTAACAAATTATTTTTAATAACTTCATATTGTTCTTTATTTAAGCTAAGAATTGCATTTTTGTTTACATCATATAAATAATATCCTCCGGGAGTAGTAAACAAGTGTATAAATGAATCCTTCACAGACTCTTTCCTCCTAATCTGAAATTAACCGGAATATAATATGAAATTATATTCCGGTTATAATTATTTAGTTATATGCTATTGCCTTATTTCTAACTTCAACTGAGCCATAACTTGTAGCACCTATGTTTGATGAACCTGTGGTGGCAATCGCTGAAGTATATCCTCCACAAGTTGTAGGATTACAATTACATGAGCAGGTGCTGCATCCACATAACATATAGCAATCGTAAGCCTCTATAGTTTCTATAACTTCATGCATTTTTTTACCTAGTTTTCTCATTTTTTCACCCCCTTAATTTAAATTTGAACTAGAGTATAAAGACGCGCATCCCTTCTCTGTATTTTTCTTTTTGTACCTAAATATGTATCCATGGATTTTAGGAACAAAATTTATAACATTATTCAGCTTTCTCTTCTTTTAACAAATCATCTTCTATTTCATTAATACTCCTATACTCCCTTACGCTACCTTCCTTTAATACCAAAATCTTATTCACCTTTTTCAAAATATCTGGCTTATGACTTATTACTATGACTGTAGTGTCTTTGAAATCAGTAGTCAGTAATTGATTTACATATGCTTCCGACTCCATATCATAATTTGCGGTTGCTTCATCAAGTATAAGTATTTTTGAATTCCTTGCAAACGCCCTTGCCATTGCTACCTTTTGTCTCTGTCCCCCTGATAGTTTAGAACCATTTCTCCCCACTTCACTTTTAAACTTTAAAGGCAGATCATCTATAAATTCATATGCTCCGCTCTTAACCGCAGCCTCATTTATTATTGAAACATCTCTGCCTGAACCGGCAGATATATTTTCCTCTACTGTTGTGTTGAAAAGATATGGATCCTGGCTCACTACAGATATCAACTTTCTGTAATCCCTTAGATTAACGTCGTTTATATCAATCCCTTCTATTGTTATTTTTCCTTCCTGAGGCTTATAAAATCTCAGAATTAGATTTATAAGTGTACTTTTACCAGAACCATTTGCCCCAATAATTGCAACTTTCTCTCCACTACTAATATTGAAATTTATGTTATTTAAAATCTTTTCTCCATTATCATATGAAAAACTTACATTCTCGAAGTTGATATTTCCATGAACATCAATATTGTCAAGCCTTAATGTATTTTTTTTATTCAGGTCAACTTCGGTTTCCATATCAAGGAATTCAAAGAACCGTTTTGCAGATGGGATTATATTTGAAAAATTATAACCTAAATTTAGAATGGCTGATATCGGACCTATAACATAAGTGCTATATGTTATGAATGCGAATAAGCCCCCAATAGTCAGTCCATTATAAAATACAATGTATGCCCCAAGAATATACATTAAGCAATTAATACCTTGATACACTATTGTTTCTGAGTACTCATTAAACTTATCTAAAAAAGCCATTTTTATATTTATTTTTACTATATTTCGTTGCTTCCTGATAAACTCTCCTATTTTTATTCTTTCTATACCTAAGAGTTTAATTTCCTTAATCCCACTTATTACATCACCATACCACATGGCATAATCGCGATTGTACTCCAGATATTCACTAAACATTGCTTTTCGCTTTTTTGCCATCATCTTAACTGTAAAATATCTTATTGGCACAACCAGCAGAACAATCAATGTAAGCTTTACCTCAATTACCAAAAGTCCTATCAGGCCACCGACTATTCTCAATATCTGAGATAGTATAATAAATGTGCCTCTATCACAGATCATTGATATATTTCCAACATCCATTCCAATATTGCTCATAATTTCTGAAAAGTTTGTATTATTAAAATATTGAAGTTTGAGTTTTTGGAGATGCTTAAAAGCCATTTTTGTGAGAGTGTACTTAAAAACAGAATTGACATACGAATAATACCTGGTCTCAATCAAGCCAATTGCTTGTTCAATCATAACAATTAAAAAAGTAAATACTGAATATTTAACTACCAAATTAAAATTCTTTACAAGTAGTCCATTATCCATAATTTGTTTGCTAAGTAACGGTATGAGCATATTAATTCCCGCAGATACAATTATGCAAACAAATATAATGCTGATTTTTTTGAAGTATGGTTTTAAAAGTTTAAACAGCCGTATGTATAAGTTTTTTTCCTCTTTAGTCATTATCATATTAACACCATCTTACTTACTTATTAACCATTCCTTCTTAATAATAAATTATTGTAAAATATTAACATTTTTGTCCATCAATGACATTATATTGTAAATTTTGAGTAATGTCAACCATCATTACTAATTTTATCCATTTATTACTCTTTCATATTACCTTTATGGGCAAAAAACGCTGTCAAAGTATGTAGACTATGATATCAGTATTAGCACTTTAGCAAACATTATCATACTCACCGCATAGGTTGGCCGTTGTGATTGAAGATTTGTCTATCATTTGAACTGTCTCACTAAAGAGAAAGACCTGAACTATGAAAATGTAATAAAGTGAACAGTTTGTTTTAAATCAAAAAGGAGGCAGGTGATCAACTCACCTGTGGTTAATGCATTTTGCTGGAAAACTGCTTCCAGCTATCCCAATCATCAATCAGATTATCTTTAAGATTCCTTTGTCAAGATTGAAACTTTTGGTTCAATAGTGCCTTCACGCTCGTACCTCACAATAATAACACCCTTCGGAGTAACATTGCTTTCTGCAATCTTGAATGCTGTCGGAATGGTGCCACCAGCAAATAATCGCTTTCCACAACCTAACGATATAAGGGTATATCATCAGCCCAAAACACCTCCACCAAATCATGCGTCAGAAGTGTCTGAATAAGATTGGCACTTCCCCACACATGTAAATCCGGTCCTTGCTGTTGCTTAATCCGGGTGACTTTTTCAACGATATCTCCACTTAAAAACACCGACGGCTGCCAGTCACTGGATGTTATTGTGTTTGAGGCGATGTATTTGGTGGCCTTGTTGACCTCAGGCCATACATCTCCATGTTGTGGCCAGTATGGTGACCAAATTTCAAAGGTTTTACGCCCTAGCAACAGATCGAATGTCTTGTGCATCTCTTTTCCCAGAAGCCTTCCAAGAGTCTCATCAGAATATGTGGTGAAATACAAAAACTTTGAATTTCCTCATGCCCAAAACACACCACAGAACGTCTGCTACTTTAAAAATTTTAATTACAAAGCACCTGCTGATCCAGACGACAAAAACTATTCTATTTGAACTACTGCCTATTAAATAAATTTATAGGAATAATTATGAATAGCAAAACACATCCAAAAGGTAGATGCCATTTTAACACTGGGGAGGTGTTTTATTATATTATAAAACAAACGTTATATTACGACTTTTTTAGCCATGCTGACGATTATACTGATGTCAAAGGAGGATAAGTGAGGGTAAGAAAAAGACTTTATTTATTTGGGTTCTTTGGTTCGCAGCGACATGTTAATGTGATTTTGACTGCTTTATAGGAAGCATCTGTCTGTGGAATCATGTCAACCAACTCTTAATTAGCTTAGAATAATTTCTGTTCAAGAGAACACATGGTTAACATAATATCAATATATCAGTATATCAATCTATAAGTCGGTTTTAAATTACTTCATTTTTATGTCGTTTTGTCCACGGACATACTGAAATGCAAATACCACAAGTACCTTCGGTTACATTAAACACCCTGCCTCTTTCAATTACCGCTTTTTTACAGCTGAATGCATCCAATAAGTTATCCCTGTCCATATTTAAATTCCATATGTTTCCTTTGACTGCATGCCCAGGACAGTGCTTAACACATTCATCACACTTTCCGCAAAATGACTCATTAATAGGTGTTCCTACTTTTAGCGGCATATCTGTTAATACACCATTAAGTCTAATCGCACTTCCATATTCCCTTGTCACAAGAGCGGCCGATTTTCCAATCCAGCCAAGACCAGATCGTGTAGCCAGTGTCTTATACGGCAGCCGGGTTCTAAATACTTCATTTTGCTTTTCATGTGCAAGTGAATAGGCATTAAAGCCTCGCTCTTTGATTTTTTCAGCAAGAAAGTTACTTGTTTCCCGAATCTTATTATTTACAGCTTTGACCTCTTCATAATACTCTCGGGTTGGCTCGTTTGTTGTGCTGGGAAACACCTGTAAAGCAATAGCTATGCAAATACCATATTGATAACCATAACGGATTTCGGAGTCAATTTCCGATAAATCAGCGAATCCTATCAAGGCAATATTTCTGTCTTTAAGAATTTCCTCTACCCATTGATTATTTTCCATCACAGAACCCCCTTCATGTCATACTATATATTACAACCATATATTGCATAATTTATTTAACAAAATTTGGTTCACAGCCTTGTCATCAATACCTTTACTGTATTTCAATTCAATAATGTTATTGTCAGTGGTAAGACATATAGCAATGCTGCAAAGAATTCTAAAACCAGTTATGATATTTGCCGCGTTCGCATTTATTTTTTCTCTTTTCTATTTATTTGCAAATTATTTACAAACCTTCTTTATAGTATTTGCCGTTCTGATTGTAAGTTTCTCAGCAACACCGACACTGGCTGTCTTTTTCCACCAGTTGCATTTCTGATATGCTTTTCTGTCAAAAGACCAGAAGATTACATCTTTGTAAATTTGTGCGGTTTCAAGTCCTTCAGACAGTTCTCCAATCAAAGCATATATATCTTCCGGAGTGTCCGAAGATAAAATGAAAATAAGATTGTGGTACTTCTCCTTGTTGTCAAGCCCCCACCAGTCAGGCGAATGTGCCAAAATATCCTTCAGATAATCCATTCGTATAACATAGACAGGTACTTCTAAATCGAATTTGTCTTTTATCATTTTTTCTATAATTGGTTTTGCATTATCTGTTTCAGAGGAAAAAGCAATATTTCCACTGTTCAAATATGTTGATACTTCAGAGAAGCCTAATTCTTCAAATTCAGATTTTAAATCAGACATGATGATTTTATTTTTACCGCTTATATTTATTCCTCTTAAAAATGCAACATATTTATCCATCCACTTTCTCCTTCATAGTAATATATAGTTCACTGCCAGCTATATAACCAACATCGAGTGGCGGTATTTGTTGTCATCTAATCCACTCATTCAAATTGAGTTTGCTTCCTGGATGACATCTATCCCGGTGCCACAAGTTACAATATGTAATCCATGAAAAGTCATTTATTTAAGATTTTAACAAAACAATAGCTCATTAAATTATCCTATTACCTGGTTTATAAAATTAATCACATTATCTGAGCAAAAATAATCTTCATGAGCAATATTATCGAATATCTTTATTTTAGGATTTTTGAAACTGCACGAAAGTTTTTCTTGTAAAGAAAAACTTAAAACTTTATCACCGGTAGATCCAATAATGTAAACCGGACATTGCACATTTTCAGCATATTCTGCAGTGCGGATGTTATTTGAAATAAATATCTTTAATGGCCCCCAGAATATAGGGATGATTCTGTTATATAAATCAGATATGTCTCTGTATCCTGCAGCGATAATTAAAGAGTGGCAATCCCTGACACTTGCCAGATAAGTTGCAATTCCTGCTCCGTAACTATGTCCGATTATTATAATCTCACTATCGGGATAGTGATTCCTTACCCATTCATATAGATCTTCCGCAGATTGCTTCATCGTTTCTAAATTCATTCTACCACTGCTATCCTGAGTTCCGTAATAATCCACTGAAATAAAAGGGTAAACAAATTTAGAGGAATATTTACCAACAGAATTGTATGCAATATAATTAGATCCGCCAAAAAACAATATAACCTTATTGCTGTTTTTCAAATCAAGGTTATTGCCATAGCCGGTTAATGTATCTTTAAACTGAATAAATTGCGGTGTGCAGGAAATATCTGCCATCTTTTTTTGCGTTTTTATAAAATGAATAGCTTATTGCTTGCATAATAAAATTACATCCAAACTCCACTATTAAGAACCACATTATGATCTTTAATAAAATCCTGATAATATCCATATTTTTCTCCATTTCGTACCCCCATATTTCTTTTATCAGATGATATGATTTTACTATTTTTGCAAGTTGATTTTCAAACATTCCGGAAGTTAATTTTTCAAGCACTCCATTTCCATTACCGGGATTTTATAACCGAGCGTAAGTAAGTAGGTAAATAAGTAAATAAGTAAGTAAGTGAGTAAGTGAGTGAGTAAGTGACTGAGCATAATTGAGTGAGTGTGAAAGCCCGCAACACAGGCCTGTGAACTAACAGGTAACTATGATATACGAGCCTGTCAGTAATAGCACTTGTCAGTCTCTCATCATAAAATACCATTCCACTTGCAAAACTGCTGGTTGGTTATAATTTATTATGCTCTACCTTTTATAGCACTCGGAATTACCCTGGAAGATCAGCTGACCAAGCAACTGATTGAAATAGACACCATCTCTCGAGGAGAAATCCAAAGTGAAATTCAAATCTAAAGACGGTAGATATAGAATAATTCCAAAAAAGGCATTCTACACGAATTTGAACGCTAGGATGCCTTTTTTATTTCCTATTATCTATAAGTCGGTTTGAGCAATCTATTTTGATTGCTCATTTACCCTGAACCTGACAATTTCACGAATTAAGTCTATTGGAAGTGGTTTGTTGTGCGGAAATTGCACTGTTCCTTTCGAGGTTTTATAGCCGGATAACTTTTCTTTGAATGCCTCAATACCTTCAGGTTGTGGATAAAAGCCAATGTGATTCTTAAATCCGGCAAAATGAACCAACCATCTTCCATTTAGATCATATGTGGGCATTCTCATACAAATTCTTTCGGTAGCCTGTGGAGCTAATTCATGAATAATATTTCTGATTTCAATTAATCGTTCTTGTACTTCCGCCGGAAAGCTTTTAATATATTCATCTACTTCATTCATTTAGAATATCCTCCACTCTTAGTTTTATGTTATTCGTCTCAGTATACCAGATTTCATTTTACACTACATGTATTCTGTTTGATATGTGTCCGGTCATCACCCTTGTCCAATTAATTGGTCGAACCACTTGTTTCCATTATCCTCAGTACAGTTTCATCAATAAATAAATCAGTACCATCAATTATATAAATATTATCAAATCTGTTAATATAAGCCATTCATCAAAACGAATACAGGAGTCACACTATTGTTGCATGTCCTTGTATTTCAGCAAGATATAGCCGCATCAATACCAGGCTTAAGCTGGAAATGTCTGCATCTTACATCGCGCTTTAAAACATGCTTTATACCTGTTCTGATTTTCCGGAAGAACTATGTGAGATAACACTACCATATGTTAATAGCAGTTAAAATATCTATTTCATGCCAAATTCATCAATAACTTTGTCAGAATTGTACAAGCCTTAATACCTAATTTAAACCGCAAACTTGCAACACATACACATATCCCAGTGTTCTGCCGATATAACCGATTATCTGTGTTTTATCATTAAATAAATATTTAGGTGTTGCATATATACCAAAATGTATACCGAAATTTACTTAAAATGCTTATTAATACAGATTGTTTTATATAAATATATAAATTGGAAATACTGATAATAATTATCGTATATCAAAGAGAAAACTTAGTCAAGACTGCTATATACTTGACCCAGGACAAATGTATAAATATTTTCTTTTTTCATAATAAATGGGTAGCTACACAAAACTTCGAAATCACCGAAAAGACAAAATCACGACACCGGTGTTCTATAAAGTAAAAGCTAGGATTTGATCCGTCTGTAATATCTCCTGCATAAAGATGTTATTGCTGCAAATCGGCTTGAGTTATACCATACTCGTTATTTATATATCCAACATGTAAGGAGTTCCATGAGCAGGATATATAGTTTTTGCACCTTTCAGCTTCAAGTCATACCAGCTTTGCCTGCTCTTTTCATCGTCTTCCATTATTAAATCCGGAGGATATAAGTCCCCAATAAGAGCAGAGCCGTCTTTAAACACCATTGATATACTATCATCAGAATGCCCGGTTGTTTTTATTGCTTGTGCAGGAATATTATTTTCTGTAAAAAATGTCTCTGATTCATTGGCCATTAGATTCTATAGCTTTGACTCCCAGTTTATTTGTCAAAAACAGTGCAGGCAGAATACTAATCACCATAAAGATTAGGCTGGTAATAAAACCTGTGTGATAAGCACCAACAATGTTGGCTACTGCGACTTCTTTGACATTTAATGCGTTGCTGACCACTGTTGCCAAAATTGCAGAACCAAAAGCGGCCCCAATGTTTTGGATTGTGCGGGTAGCAACACTAGCTGCTGGTACTAGCGACTTTTGAAGTCCCACATAAGAATCGCTCATGACAGGGATCGTGATCCCTCCAACGCCTATTCCACGAACAAAAAGCACAATCCATATGAGCCATCGCACCGTACTGACATCAAAGAATACAAATGGAAGTGTTCCGATGATTGTTATAACAATTGAAGGCAATACTACAAAGCGAGCTCCAAGCTTATCAGTCATTTTGCCAACCAAAGGCCTTGTTACCAGCATCCCCATACCTTGTGGAATTAGCCAAAGTGCCGATGTTATTACATTTAGGCCACATACATTTTGAAAAAACATTGGGAAAAGGATCATTGGCCCATTAGTGGCAAATCCAGCTAAAAACAGTGAAAAAAATGCCGCACTGAAATTTTTTGATTTAAACAAATCCAGCGGTATCAATACCTGTTCTTTTTTCTTCCACGCATAAAGCAAGTACACAACCAGTGAAATAATGCCAATTACAAATGACAATATTCCAGTTGCTCGCCTGTCCTGAGCTCTGATTTCCGTCACACCAAAGATAAACATTCCCGATAACAGTGCCAGCAACAGAATACCAAACCAGTCCAGTTTTGCAGATTTATCCATAGCTTCAAACTTCGGCAGTTTCCATTGCATAATGAATATTGCAATAACTCCAATAGGAAGATTTACAAAAAACAACCACTGCCACTGTAAATGCTGCAAAATTAATCCTCCGATAATCGGTCCGACAATTGGACCAAAAACAATTGGAATCCCGACAATTGACATGATACGCCCTATGTTCTTACTGCCGGCAACTTGGGCAATCAAAGCTGTAAGCGTCGGGATTATGATGCCTGAAGCAAAGCCCTGTAACACGCGAAATGCGATTAAGCTCTGTACATCCCATGCAAGGCCGCATAGCAGGGAGCCTATTAAAAATAGCCCCATTGCACTCATGTATACTTTCTTTCCATCAAATCTTCGCATCAGCCAACCGGAAAATGGGACAGCTATTCCCAAAGCCAGGACATATCCGGTTACAACCCATTGCATAACGGCAAAAGTGACCGAGAACACTTTTGCTAAATCGTTCACTGCAATATTGACGATGGTACTGTCAAGCATTGGTGGGAGCGCACCGAGTACTAAAATCCACGCAATGCTGATAATTCCTTTAGGTAATTTTTCTTTTTCCATGTTTTCATCTCCTTAAGATACATTGTGTACCTTATAAGTATACACAGTTTTTATATAGAGTACAATATGTACCTTATATTTTCTTAAAAAAATGATATAATGTACTAGAAGAAGTATGTAAAACTTTCATGCAAAGCTATTTTAAGAAAGAAGGTGGACATAGATATGAAAAATACAGGTAGTAGCATGCGCAGACGTGGAGACGCACTGAGTGAAAGCATTTATAACGCCACTATAGAGTTAATTAAAAAAGTCGGCTATACCAATCTCACTTTTCAGCAAATTGCACTCGCTGCTAAAACAAGCCGTACGGTAATGTACCGACGTTGGAAAACTACATTTGATTTAATTCATGAAATAATAATATATAAAACGACGAATGCATTGGGTGGTGAATTGATTGATAAGATTGAGGATACAGGAAGTTTGCGCGGGGACCTGTTACAGTTGCTTACACTCTATCAAAGTATTTATGCAGAAGTTGGTTATGAGATAATGAATGCGGTTATATTTGAGATGGGGCAAAACAAGAAGAAAATGTCTGAAATTGAAGTTAATGCAACAAATAAAAATATCCTGATCATGCATAAATTGCTGGAATTTGCAAAAAGCAGAGGTGAAAAAATAAAAAATATAAGCGATGCAACGCTGACACTACCTTTTGATTTGATCCGTGTAGAAAATCTTCTGCGTAGAGACGTTATTGATGCAAAACGGATAGAGTTGTTAGTTGATGAAATATTGCTTCCTGTTTTTCTTGCATAATGACATTCCATCGAAAATTTATTAATTAAATTCAAACTTCCATCACCGCAAGGAGACGACTTATCAGATGTGCATACTGGAAACCGTTGACCTTGACAGTTACCGTGCTGAAGCTCAAGCTATGGTTTCAATACATCCCAGATAATTCTATAAGGAAATTGCCCCCATATGTAAATATATCTCCAGCAATGAGTCCTTGAAAAAGTGAATCCAAAACATGGTATTTAACACGACCTATAGATCTCCTTCCAAACGTGATGAGCTTATAAATAAAAATCCAAGATAAAGAAGGGTAACACCATCCCACTGGAATATGCTTTGGTTCCCGCAGCAGCAACTACTTCTTCAAAATTTGGTGCAGCCTCAATAATGCCGCGTACAGTATCAAACTCATCAACTGACGTGTAGTAAAACAAATCTGTACATATGGAGTCGGTTAGCTTTAGTTTTGCTCGTATGCTAATCGGAATATGCCACCTTGCAGTCAAGGGGTTATTACTGACCACTGAAGCAGGAACACACCGGCTTTCAACTTGACTTCAGGCTGAAGAAATGTATCTCCTATTTGAGCGTTTTGTTCTATCATACTATCAGCAACACCATCCTGAGTATACTCCCTGCTCATCATATATTGAATGGGACTTGTGGAATGATGCAGACAGAACTTATTTGTCAGCAATGAAAACGGACATAACTCTGTCAAAAGGTGACAAGAAGTTAATCATAGATATAAAATTCTATAGTCATACAATGCAGGTGAATTCCCTATTCAATAGTACTACTTTTATATCCAGTAATATTTAACAAATATATGCCTACGTCAAGAACAGTGACAAAAATTCAAACGGAAAAGTAGCTGGTGTTCTGCTATATGCCAAGACAGATGAGGAGATAACTCCAAATAATGACTTCAATATAGGCGGAAATAGAATCAGCCTAAAAACCCTTGATCTGAATAGAGAATGGCATAATATCACTGATGAATTAGATAAATTGTGTGCTTGGCTTGATTCTGATATATAAGCTAAGGTTTATTGGAGGAAAAGCAATATGCTGAGTTGCTTAACATCTATTTTGTCTCCTCAACCCTATAAAAACTGCGTTATTAATCAGTCAACTCACCCCTATGAATTTGCCTGCTATCTAATCCATCAACTTACCCTATAAAAACCGCACGTTATCTAATCTGTCAACCCAGTCCTATCGTTCTCATGCGCCTTCATGACAGTTGACATGTTCATGCAGACGATAAAATAAGGGTTTCCAGACATTAACACCTCAGACAAAGCAACGGTGAGAATATCTCATTGTCTGGAAACCCTTTATTTATAACCTTTTTGTTCCTTTTATCTTCCTACCCTTGATATCAATACTAGACTCAACATGGGTTGAATTGATGGAATTGATGTCAAGGGCAATTTAGAAACCATCTGTAAGCTGTTACATGTCAATGTAAATAAACCGTAAGTTTTCCCAGAAATACTTTCATTCAACCGTCACAATATGTTCTATCCAGTAATTAGGTCTGCCCAGATAATCAGTATTGAAATCCTGGATTTACATCATAAGGTACTACTACTCAGACACAAAATTATTAACCTTTCTATACTTTTAGCTACACTTTTAAAAGAAGAAACCCATCCGACATAATCTCCATTACCTTTGAAAATAACTTTGGCAGTTCATCAGTCTTATCATGTTCCCCGATAAGATAAGCCACAATAACCTCCTTGATTTCAGAGATGATTATAGCTCCTTCTGCAAAATACTTTGATGCATCTATCCAGTTTTTATTATCATACTCTCTTCCGATATCTTCAAGAATGCGGCTCATTTTATCAAAACCACCGTAATAGTTTATTTTGTCTGGCTCACTAATTCCGCGAAGTGCGTTGGGGACAGCCGGTACTGTACCGAAAAATGTCACCATGTTTTTTAGAATTTTATTGTATTCCTCTTTTGTAAGCTCGTATTTTAGTTTGGGCAGCTCTTTTATGAATTTTTCAAATCCCTTTCGCCCAGCAAAACTCACTGGTGAATTAAAGAACAATTCACGCTTTTTCGCCAGTGCCTCCTTTGCAATCTGGTATTTGTCTTTAACTGTGTTCATTCTAATCGTACAAACGGTATTTGGCTTTGAAAGGCCTGGATAACTACAACTCCATGCATTACGAAGTTCCTCATAGGTAAGTGTCATAACTTCTTCTCGTCCGCAATCAAGATGATAAATGCATTGTGCATCGTCATCGTAGCCAACCATTAAAACATAGTGAAATGGAATATGCTCCCTATGATACAGTTTTGGATAGTACGGGAGATAATACATATCCAATGCACCCAAGACAGACGGATACCCCATATCAATTTCCGCTTTTGCTTTTTTGATGGACTGTTCAAACGTTTTATACTCGTAATGTTTAAATTCAAAGCCTACAATGGGTGCAAGGAAATTATACATTTGCTTTGTACGTCCGTCTCCAAATGCAATCATTCGTTTCAGGTCTGATTTGGGCGTTTTCATATAGCAAAATGTTCCAAATGCAGAAAGAATAAAAAAGAAACTCGGCGGCAGTGTCTCGCCAGCAGCCTGGATATATAAATCCTCTATGCCGTTCCACATACATTCATAATCGTGTGCATGGTGCTTTAATGTAATCAATTTACCTCTCACATCAAATCCTCCTGTCGTTAACATCTTTATTCAACAGGAGTATAAACCCTAGTATTGTGCGAGAGTCAAGAACTATGTTTGATAGGATAGCAGATTTCAGTAATATAGTTTTCCTCATTTGATTCATTTTCCGGAGACTTGTAATAGATATTGAATACTTTTCCAGCTATTCTGTAACCATTTTTCTCAATCCACGAATAAACGTATTTATTTATGTTACCTATTTGACTATATGCTCCTTTAAATGCCACGACAGCAGCTTCAATTTCAGGCATTTCTGAAAATCTAATTCCATCAGCATTTGACCCAATCTGCTCGACAACTTTAAATACTTCGGTATCGATTGATTTTCTCTTCAAATCTACACAATGCGTTACTGCCATGCTATAAGGTACATCGGCAAATTTGACTTTATTTACTGTGCAAGCCTTATTCAGACGCTCCCACAGCAGTCCTTCTTCATTGAAATCTTGGATAATATCACGCAGACTGACAAATTTGTGCGCTGGAAACCTTTTAACACTAACAGACAGTGTTAGTTCGTTATGTGCATCAAGCTCATATAAGGCCTGCTGCATCCGATTGATCTGTCTTTCTATTATGGAAAGGCTTTCTTGCTTTTCTTTTATCTTGTCTTTCAGGAAGGTATTGATTCTGCCGTCCAGAGTATCATCCTTCAGAATTTCGGATATTTCATTAAGACTAAAACCAAGACCTTTCAATACTTGAATACGATTTGCCCGGATAATCTGCCTTTCACCGTAAAATCGATAGTTACTCATACTATCCACCTTTTCTGGCTTAAGCAAACCTATCTTGTCATAGTTTCGGAGCATATTAATACTGATTCCAGTCAGCGCAGAGAACTCACCAATTTTTAGCATAATTCACTTCCCCCGGTAAACTGAATACTTTCGGAAACTCCGAGGCCTATATAATCTATATTATACCGATGCTGCAGTAAGTCATCAACATTCATATATTACTTATTAGAGTAATGAGATATACTTTTATAGAAATGTACATCCTTCCTCTCCCTTCAGCCTTATGTAAGAAATGCATATTATCTAATCTGTCAACTCAACCTGTCTATATAAGGACAGTTGATATGTTTCTGCGAACAATGGTTTTCAGACATTAATAACTCAGGCAAAGAGGAAACATGTCAATTTTCCGGTGATTTTAAAAAAAATGCCGTTCACGGGAACATATCCACTGAGTAACTTTAGGAGAGTTCTCTCGCTTCATGCTTCCATGATAATTGCTCTGCTTATCCTTTTGAAATATCAAATTGTACAGCAGCAGGGTCAGTTCTATTTTCACACGATTATTTTTCATCGTTGCCGTCATCGCGACAATCTTCCTCACTGTTATTGGCCTTAATATCATTCATCTTATTAGAATGTCCTAAGGCTATTCCCTAACATATGCCTATAGCAAGACCTACTGACATCCATAGTCCAATATTATCAGTTGCGGATCCAATAGCCGTTCCGATGGATAGCCCAAGACAAATTCCAATAGACAACCCGCTTAGTTGAGTATTATCTTTTTCATATTTCATGCTATTTCACCTCAAATAATATGTTATGGTTTATCTCTCATTTGTCTATTTTAAATAATTAGGTTCTTATGTCATACGCCGGGACTTCCAATGTCTACATGATGGATTATTTCCTGAAATTTGCCCCATAATAAAATAACTGTACACTGTGTTATTTTTTCTGGTATATCTGTTGAACAGTAATATCTATTTACCTTAAAGTTTTGATATTTGGTGTATATATTTCAATGTTAGTTAAAAACAATCTTTCTTTTTTATCCATTTCATAGCAAGTTCAGTTTCATTTGTATTTATATCAATTTGTTCACCCTCGATAAAAAACCCTTCTCTCATATAAAATCTAATTGCTCTTTTATTCTTTTTATAAACATGTAAAATAAGTTCTTCATTTATTCCCTTGATATAATCTAATAAAGCTTTACCGATTCCTTTTGATTGACTATTCGTTTCAACAAATATTCCTGCTATATAGTTTCCACTTAATCCAGTAAATCCTTTAATAGTGTTTTCTTCATAAACATAAATAGTTGCCTCTGGCATCATTTGTCTTACTTGTTCATAGTTACTTCGCCAATATTTTTCATCAATAAAATCATGTGCAGAAATATTAGTCTCAAGCCATAGTTTCATAATACTGTTTAAGTCAGTTTCTTTATATTTTCTAATCATTACAACCTCTCAATGGCAAAAATTTATTAGTATGGTTATTATTGAATTTTTAATTTTCATAAATTGACCTGATGTAATGCTTTTTAAGAACCATTTAGCTTGTATTCCAATAATAGTTCCATCATTTATTGTTGCAAAAGACTCTACACCACCATCTCCTCCTGAGTCATTTACAATTGTTACTATTTTTAAAGACTCAGATATGTTTTTCTACACCATAGCTCGAACAATTGATTTCACATAGTTTCGAAAGCTCGTGTTGGCACTCATCATATGTTTAATAATGTTGCCAATTCAAATTCTCACCCCTTTTATCTACCGTACCAGCCACCCATAATCCTGCCTGCAATCCACAATAAAATCAACAAACACTATCTGATCCTTAATTTGATACAGAACCAGATAATATTTTTCGACGAACATTTTATGGTACTTATTTAAAGGAATAAATTCTGCTGTAAGAAATGGGAATCGTTCAGGCATTATAGAAAGAGAGCGAATAGCATTCATAAGATCGTTTTTTGCTTTACGTGCAGCAGCAGGGCTTTTCTGTGCCAAAAACCGTACGTGGCCCGCCAGCATTTGACGGGCACGATCGGAAACAATTACCTTATACTCAATCTTCTTTTCCATGTTCCACCTCGTCAATAATGCTTTCGAGATAGCTGTCCAATTCATCTGGTGTAACTCCGGCACGTCCAGCCAAACGGTCTTCCTCAACAGCCAGCAGTTCTTCCCTTAGCTTCAGCATTTTTTCTCGACGGGTAAAGGCCTCTATATCCATAACCACGAGATCACCCTCGCCGTTCTTGGTGAGAAAAACAGGTTCTCCGGTGGACTTGCACAAAGCTGCAATTTCATTGTAGTTTTGCCGGATACTTGCGGATGGTTTAATCTGCATGGTATCAACTCCTTGTAGTAACATTCTAACCATATTATACTCTTTTCATGCTATTATATCAATTATCAATTGTGTTATCTTTCATATCTCTGTGCGCACTTCATCCCTATATTTATTTACAAATAATCATAATAATCCTTACTGCTCATTTTCTGTCAGGTAAGACCGGGGTAAAGATAATTCGCTTTTCGTCCACCACAAGAATGTATAGTATAAGCTCGGTTAAGCTGATGTTAAGAAATATTTGGGTCCCACTTTCACCAGACTGTTTTGCCAGAATTTTTCTTGATGATATTCTTATTAATTTCTGTTCAGACTGAACAGAAGTTAAATCCGTCTGTTGTCCCTGCCTGTTCATGGCTTCCAGCTTCATCTTATACATAAAAGCTTTTTCGCTCGGCAGAATGCTTTCACACTGCAAATTGCTGTCAACCATGAAAATTGTCGCTTCATCATCCATGTTCCGAACAATACATGGCATAGTTTTACGGCCTGCAAACTCGCTTGCTTTTTTGCATCGGTGTCCGGCTATCATTTCATAGCATCATCTGCTTTTGGCTGCACAAAACCTGCAGGTTTTATCAGAGAAAACATACTTATAGATACTCAAATTACTTCCGTTGCAACAGTGGCACCAAGTCAGCGATATAGGTTTGTTTCAAACCTTAGCATTTAGACTCCTACCTAAATGTATCTTACAATATTATAATTTGCCATTTTTCAACTAATAATAATATAGCTATAAAGAGATCGCTTCACAGTCAAAAATTTAAAACAATCGGCATATGCCTTGCTTGTGTTGTAACACAGCTTGACATATGCCTTTGCTCAAAGATATCAATTGGGACTTTGTCCGTTCTCGCTTTACTTTACAGCTTCAAATATGTAATATTGACTCTTATCGTTAGCTTCTGTCCAAAGTATAATATAGGTGCCGTTTTTCATTTTCGCTCCCGAGCCACCTGCATAAAACCTGCGTTTCAAACCATACAATGATAGGAGTACCGTCCTTTTTTTCTCTCCTTCAGCATATACATACAGATTCGGGAAGTCAGGCGGATAAATTTTGAAGCCACCATCTCCGGCAGCATAAGGATCCGTTTCGTTTATGTACGGCGACTTTGGGAAAATGTGAATGTGTTGTCATCCATAAAATTACCGTCGCCATCCCATAATTCTCTCAAAATCATGTCCCGTATCACAATGCGGTTGGCATTCCGTACCAACAAACAAAGCAGACGGTATTCCGCACCTGTTAAATCCAATTCCTGTCCCTCGCAAAATACTCGGCTTCCCATCTGAATCTTTTTATGGAAGTTATATTAATGTCATATGGGCCATCTTTTAAATTACGCACTCCACATGGCTCGAGCGGTTCAGATTGATGTCTTGAACTATTTTGAAAACTATCTGTTTGCGGAAACATATCTACGAACTTTCGACAATTTCTTCAAAAACCATCTGTTATCGGAAACATATCCACCGCATTTTAGCATA
>Ga0134099_1000550_pt1 | contig 43298 bp, 40 predicted proteins | sample 10_taG_2_FD_105482 | JGI IMG/M metagenome (GOLD analysis project Ga0134099, IMG submission 105482) | Switchgrass degrading microbial communities from high solid loading bioreactors in New Hampshire, USA - 10_41_5_180_A2 metaG | ecosystem: Engineered > Bioreactor > Semi-continuous > Anaerobic >...
CCAATTTAAAATCCCCAGCATAAAACAACACACTGTGGACTCCCCCAATGGCCTTGTAGATTTCGGATTGTTCGATAAAGTCATTCATGATTGACAGGATTTGGGAAGCGGAATAGGTGGAAGTGGAGGTACTGGGAGAATAATACCCCTGCTTAAGCGGATTTATATAAGTGTAGCACCTGCCGCAACCGGAAGTAATGCTTCTTAGACTTTCCTGCCTGTCAATCGTTATTCCTTCCTGCAGTTCTATAATAACCGCTTGCATTCTGTCATTATATTCAATGCTTTTAATATCGGATGGGGAATTGACAACCCCCTCATTATAGAGAAAACCAAGAGCCAGTTCCTCTTGATTCTCATTCAAACAGAGCAAGGAAACGAGTTCCATTCCGTTAACTATTATTTTTAGTGATACTTCCATAACAACTTTTTTTTGTCCTTCTTGCAATTCTATGCGGTCCTTTTCCCGCTTGATAGTTATAACATCCAGTTCCTCATAAACGGTTCCTTCTTTATCTTCAAGCATGTTGCCTTCACTTCCCAATTCTGTAATTTGACCGGAGTCTAAGCTCCAAACAGTCCGTAATTGTAATTAATAAAAATAAAAATGTTATGGTTAATTAAAAAATTAACCGCAACATTGGCAAAGAAAATCAATATAAACTTTTTAATATGTCTTAAAATTAATATATTAAAATTAATATCTTAATATATTTAAGATCTCGATAATAACCCTGCTCTTTTCGTATAGCAAATTTCAGTTCAATGCAACTGACAGTTAAATGCAAACGGAATATTTATATAATTGATTGTTATTTTGTTAATGACTGTTGTTTGTTTTAGTTTACTACGGTCTTAAATTAATTATTTACTATTTTTTGTATTTTAAAAAGCTTGGGATATCCACGTTATCCTTGAAAGGATTACGGTCTCCTTTGCCGCCCTTTTCCTGATTAATTACCGGCTTGCGTGGACTTAGTTTTTGATCAAATCCTGTGGCAATTACAGTAACCCGCAATTCATCTTTAAGGCTGTCATCAATAACGGCTCCAAAAATGATATTGGCGTCCTGATCCGCCGCCTCGGCGATTATTTCGGAAGCTTCATTCACTTCCATCAGAGTCAGATTTGATCCTCCGGTAATATTTAAGAGAAGACCTTTGGCCCCTTCGATGGAAGTCTCCAACAACGGGCTGGAGATGGCCTTGCGGGCGGCTTCGGCCGCTCTGTTTTCACCTGAGGCTTGTCCGATACCCATGAGAGCGGAACCGGTTTCAGCCATTATGGTTTTGACATCGGCAAAATCCAGGTTAATCAAACCGGGAATTGTAATTAAATCTGATATGCCCTGAACCCCTTGCAGCAGTACATCATCGGCAATTTTAAAAGCTTCTTGCACGGTGGTATGTTTATCAACAACCTGCAATAAACGGTCATTGGGGATAGTTATTAATGTATCCACCTTTTCGCGCAGTTCCATAATGCCTCTCTCAGCCTGCATGGCTCTTTTTCGACCTTCAAAAGAAAAAGGCCTGGTCACTACTCCAACTGTTAAAGCTCCTAATTCCTTGGCGATTTCGGCTACTACCGGGGCGGCACCCGTACCTGTACCCCCGCCCATTCCTGCAGCTACGAAAACCATATCGGCCCCCATTAAAGATTTGGCAATTTCTTCCCGGCTTTCTTCAGCCGCGTTATGGCCGATTTCAGGATTGGCTCCGGCACCTAATCCTTTGGTCAGTTTAACTCCGATTTGTATTTTTTCAGCTGCCCGGGACATTTGCAGCGCCTGGGCATCTGTGTTTATACCTATAAATTCGACCCCTTGAAGGCCAACAGAAATCATTCTGTTTACAGCGTTGTTGCCGCCGCCTCCCACTCCTATAACTTTGATTCGAGCAAACTGGATATCATCGTTAGCGAATTCGAGCATTCTTCCCCCTGCCTCTCTTTAATCAAATTATATAACATTCAAAACAACAAATCCTAGATCCCGAGACTTGTTAAACGCAGTTAATTATCTAAGCGTAATAACATGGGAATCATGTTATCTTCTAATTATTAAAGATATAATTTCTAGATTAATTATCAATAATCCTTTTTTCTTTTTAAATTATTGCTTAAAATTATGTTTTTTTATGGCCTATTAATGATATGGCGACGTATTATACTGATGTTTTGGAACAACCTGGTACCGAAAGCAACAATGGCAGCCAGATAGAGATCCACTCCCATTCTATCTCCGATAAAAGCCAAGGCACACGCTGTGACAATATTAACTAAAAAACCGCTCATAAAAACCGTAGTATCAAAATTACCTTCTTTATAGGCCCGGATTCCGCCCATAACCGAGTCCAGGGCTACAATAATCGCTACCGAAATATATTTGGCATACTCTACCGGAATAGTAATTGGGCTCACAAACCCGATTATTAATCCTATTATTAATCCAAAAATCGGCAGCCACATAAAAAATTTACCTCCTTAACGGCCCAAAACAGGTTTCCCGGCTGTGAGATCTATATACTTTATCGCCTTTTCCATTATTTTAAACTCTTCACTATTAAGCAGTTCTTCAAGAAGTTTTAATTTCTTGCCGTAGTCATCACCTATACCCATCCTTACCTCTATACCGTTTGTTAAGTAAACAAATATTTGCCCGTCTTGAACATAATGAATCTCACCAAATATGGCTTTCAAATCGGGAGATGCTTGTCCGACAAATTGTAAACATGTTTTCAGTCCGGGGTCTTCGATTTGTTGTCCCGGACCAATAGTTTCCGGAATCTCAATTCCGGTTAAAATTGGACTGTCTTTTTGCGGCCAAGTATCGTAATATCTTAAAATAACTCCTTGTGAATCTACCTCAACCATTTTGTCTTTATTCAAGATCAAAGCGGCCGGCAACCGTTCTTGGATTTGAATGACCAAGGTTCCAGGATATTTTTTAGTAATATGGGCCTCGTTGATAAGGGGATGAAGTTTTAACTTTTGAGCCAAAGCCCCAGTATCCACCAGGAAAATATTTTCTCCCTTCACCGTCCCCAGCAATCTTTCTACCTCATCACCGGCAACGTTATTAAGGCCTTCCAAACTGATGCTGTCGATAAGGAAAAAATCAGACTTGGAAAACATAAAGATCGCTACCGCAAGCAAACAGATCAGCGCCACGAGATAGACAAAGGAAGTGTTAGACTTGGTTTGAGACAAACTCATGCTCTCTCCTCTATAGTATTTTTATATTTTACAATATGTAAGGATTGGGTTGCAATGCCCTTTTAGCACCGTTTTACAACTCTCTGCAATTTTGCGCCTAAAGTCCTATATTTTTCTTCCAGGTTTTCATATCCCCGGTCAATATGGTCCACCCTTTCCAAGACCGTACCTTCTTCCGCGGCCAAGGCCGCTAAGAACAAGGCCGCACCCGCTCGCAGATCCGTAGCTTCTACAAATGTGCCTTCTAAATTAGGCACGCCGTAAATAATGGCCGTACGCCCTTCTACAGTAATTCTGGCCCCCATCCTGACTAATTCGGCCACATGCTGGAAGCGGTTTTCAAAAATCGTTTCCGAAACTATGCTTGTTCCATCAGCAATGGTCAACAAAGCCAGAAACTGCGGCTGCAAATCTGTAGGAAATCCTGGATAGGCCAAAGTTTTTATATCCATGGACTTGAATCTGCCCTGATGTTTAACCCTTACACTGTCTCCGTCGATCCTGACATCCGCTCCTCCTTGACGGAGTTTGGCAATCAACGGGCTGACATGTTCCGGGACAACATTCTCCACCACAACATCTCCCTCGGTCATGACCGCGGCAATCATATGAGTGCCGGCTTCAATGCGATCCGGAATAACGGTATGTTCCGTACTGTGCAAAGACTTAACGCCTTCAATATAAATTACGTGTGTTCCCGCGCCGCGGACTTTTGCCCCCATTTTATTGAGCAAGTTCTGCAAATCAACAATTTCCGGTTCTTTGGCGGCATTGTGGATAATTGTGGTACCCTCGGCCAAAACCGCAGCCATCATGATATTTTCCGTTGCACCTACACTGGGAACATCGAAGTATATTTCAGCCCCCCTAAGCTTGTCGGCTGCAGCTTCCAGATACCCGTGTTTTTCTTTAATAGTTGCCCCTAAAAGCTTCAGTCCCTTTATATGTTGATCCATGGGCCTTGTTCCTATGGCACAACCCCCGGGCCTTGAAATTTTAACCCTGCCGTTTTTGGCTACCATCGGCCCTAAAATAAGGTTGGAAGCGCGCATTTTTCTCATCAATTCTTCATCAACCGTATCCTTTGCCAAGGTTGAAGTATCTATGGTCATTTCATTATTCTCAAATTTAACTTTGCACCCGAGATTCCTTAAGACTTCGATCATATTTAGAATATCGGTTATATTGGGAACCCCCGTCAGAACTGTTTTTCCTTCAGCCAGTATGGTCGCAGCCATGAGGGGTAAAGATGCGTTCTTGGACCCGCTGGTTTTAACCGTACCCTGCAATCTTTGTTTTCCTGTAATAACATAACGATCCATCGTCAAGTCCCCTCCTCTTTATTGCCCTTATACAGTTTTATTTCCGTTTGCAGTTCAACGCCAAACTTGGCTAGGACATCTTCTTGTATATTTTTAATAAGCTTTAAAACCTCCGCTGCTTTGGCATTGCCGCGATTAACAATAAAATTGGCGTGTTTTTCCGAAACCTGAGCTCCTCCCACTCTTTGTCCTTTCCAGCCTGCTGCCTCGATTAAACGGGCTGCCGAATCCCCGGGAGGATTGCGGAAGACACTCCCGGCATTTGGGAACTCCAAAGGTTGGGTGTTTCTTCTTTTTAAATTGTACTCTTTAATCCTTTCCAACAAGATAGAACTGTCATGGACTTGAAGCTCTAAAGTAGCTTCCAAAATATAATAGGTCTGCAGAGAACTGTACCGGTAACCAAAAGTAATCTTGTCACCGGACAGGGTAATTCGTTTCCCTTCCGGGGTCAGTACTTTTACTTCCTCGACCACGGACCCGATCTCCCCGCCATAGGCCCCGGCGTTAATCGCTAAAGCACCTCCCACGGTTCCGGGAATACCTGCCGCAAATTCCAAGCCCTGCAAACCGCGCTTCGCCGACTCGCGAGCCAGGCGCATCAGGGGATATCCGGCCTCAACCCGTACTTTATTCTCTTGCCATGAGATTTTCTTCAGTTCCGTGCAAACAATTATTACACCCTTTAAACCCTCATCGGGCAACAACACGTTGGAACCCCGTCCCAAAAGAACAAAAGGTTTGCTATAAGCCCGGCACCACTCAATGATCTGCACCAAATCCTCTTGCCCTTGAGGCCAAAAAACCACTTCACCCGGACCACCGATCTTAAAAGTGCATAAATTTTTTAAAGGGTAATCTCTTTCCATCCTACCCTTTACAAGGGGCCAATCCATTATGTTCACTCCAGTCAATATGTAAGTATGCCCTACCCTCCTTTCTTCCTCCTTATGGTATGCAAAAAAGAAGGGTAGTGTGCAAGAAAATTATCTCCAGGCGGTTTGCCGGCAAAGTTCCAAGATCCGCTCCAAAGCCCCCGGCTTAAATATTTCTTTTGCTTTGGTCGCCATTTCTTCCAACAAGAAGGGATTGAAAATAAGTTTTTGGATATGCTCGTTGAGCAAGGGCCCGTCCAACTCCCTATCCAAGATAACACGGGCTGCTCCTTTATCCTCAAATACCCGGGCATTATATTCCTGATGATTCTCGGCCGCATAAGGATAAGGGATGAGAATGCTCGCTTTGCCTGCAGCCGAGAGTTCAGCCAAAGTAGCCGCCCCGGCCCGGCAAACGCAAAGATCCGAACAGGCCAAGGCTTCGGGCATGTTCTCAATATATTCGACTATCCGCCATTGCTCACATCGCCAGTTTAGTTTATTCTTGTCCAATTCTTCAACAATCTGAGCATGGGTTGCCTTGCCTGTAGCCCATATCACTTGAATTTCAGGATGGGCCGCTAATTGAGACAAAACATGGACCATGGCTTTGTTGATGCTCAAGGCACCCCTGCTGCCTCCCGTAACCAGAATGGTTTTCTTTAACGGATCCAGCTTAAAAGCTTCTGCCCCTTCCCTTCGTTTGACCCGGCCGATTTCCTCCCGAACCGGCAAACCCACTACTTCAATTTTTTCTTTGGCCGGGAAAAAACGAGCGCTTTCCGGGAAGGTAACCATAATTTTTTTAACCATACGGGCTAAGATTTTATTGGTAATCCCGGGGAAAGCATTCTGTTCATGCAAAAGAGTAGGTATACCGAAAAAAGCCGCTGTCAAAAGCACCGGACCTGAAACATAACCGCCGGTGCCCACCACCAGATCGGGCTTAAATTTTTTTAAAATTTGTTTGGCCTGCCATAAAGCCAAAACATTTTGGCCCGCAGTCTTTACTGTTTCCAAACTTATTTTACGAGGAAGCCCCTTACCGGCTATTCCTTGGAAATCCAACCCGTTAGCCGGAACTATTGTAGCTTCCATGCCTTCCTTCGTTCCAACATATAAAACCTCCACATCGTTGTATCTGGCCAAAAGTCCCCTGGCTATGGCCATGGCCGGATAAATATGCCCGCCGGTTCCTCCCCCGGTTACAATAATCCGCAATCAAAAAACCCCCCTAGAATTACCGGCCGCCGAAATATTAAGAAGCAGCCCGGCGCTTATCATGGTAAATAAGAGCGATGTTCCTCCGTAACTTATAAAGGGCAGAGTAATGCCGGTTACCGGCAATACTCCGGATACGACACCCATATTGATCATGGCTTGAATACCGATTAAAGAGGTAAGCCCTACGGCCAATAGGCCTGTAAAACTATCAGGAGCATAGAGTGCCGCCCGAAAACCTCGCAAGATAAAAAGCGCAAAGAGCAAAACAACTAAAGTGGCACCGACAAAACCAAGTTCTTCACCAATCATGGCAAAAATAAAATCAGTATGATTCTCAGGCAGATATAGAAATTTTTGCCTGCTTTGTCCTATTCCCAAACCGAACAGACCCCCGGGTCCCAAAGCCAACAATGATTGGATGGTTTGATATCCTTTGCCCGAAGGATCGGCCCAAGGATCCAGGAAAGCGAAAATCCTGCGCATTCTATAAGGTTCGGCAATAATGGCCGCTACCAACAATCCTATTCCGGCACAGCCCAATCCTGCCATATGCCACAACTTAGCACCTATGGCCAATAGCATGAAGAAGACAGTGGCAGCAATAACCAAGGTTGTCCCCAGATCAGGCTGCAGCATAATAAGGCCGCAAATCAGACCCAGAAGAACCAAGGAAGGTATAATACCCCGCCGGAATGACCTTATCCTATAGGGATCGGCGGAGAGAAATCTGGCCATTACTAAAACCATGGCCAATTTTATCACTTCGGAAGGCTGAATTTGCAGCGGGCCCATTCCAATCCAACGGGTAGCCCCATTCACCGTTTTCCCGATTCCGGGAATTTTTACCATGATCAAAAGTACTATGGCTATATAAAGAATCGGTTTCGCCTGCTGATAAAGCCAACGGCAATCAACCATTAGGGCAACAGTCATGGCTATTAAACCCAAAGCAACCCATATCAACTCGGCTTTAAAGTAATGATAGGGATCTTCATAATAGAGATAACCTTTAATCGCACTGGAGCTATAGGTCATCACAATGCCGATTAAAAGCAAGGCGATAATGACGCCCAACAACACGGGATCAACTTTACGGTATTCGGCCAGCATTAAGCTCCCCCCTTAAAAACTTTTGGGTTCGCTATAATGCTTACGCACCAACTCCTTAAACAATTCCCCCCGTTCCTCATAACTTTTAAACATATCCCAACTTGTACAAGCCGGCGATAAAAGGACAACATCTCCCGGTTCGGCTTCCGCAATGGCTTTTGCTACACAGTCCTCAAAGCTGCTGGATCTTAGAACTCTCTTAATGCCAATCTTTTTGGACAAGATTTCCAACTCGGAGGCCGCTTCTCCCACCAGCACCAAACTTTTCACCCGCTTTTTTGCCTCCAGCAAAAAAGCGGTCATATCAAGTCCTTTATTTCTGCCCCCGGCAATAAGGACTATGGGTTCTTCATAAGCCTGTAAAGCCCTTATGGAAGATTCGGGATTGGTTCCTTTGGAATCATTAATAAATAAAATGCCATTGTATTTGCCCACAATTTCCTGGCGATGTTTTACCGGCTGAAAAGAACGCAATACCCGGACGATTTGCCCTTTCTTAAGCCCCAATTCTAAAGCGACGGCAACAGCGGCCATGACATTTTCCAAGTTATGTCTGCCCCGCAACAAAAGCTCGCCGCTGCTTACAATTTTCCAGCCTTTTGTTCCGGCCTGATCCTCCGCCAGGCCAAAGCCTTGTCCACCGCCGCCAAACTTATAGTCGCGACCGATAATTATGTCTTCGCCCTCCACAAAAATTCCATCATCCAAAGGTTGACCGGAACTGAAAAAAACCACCCTGGCCTTAGTTAGAGGGGCAAGCTCCCTTACCTTTAAGTCATCCCAATTTAAAATTGCCAGGTCTTCCGGGGTTTGATTTTCCAGGATGCGGGCTTTGGCCGCTATGTAATTCTCCATAGTTCCATGACGATCCAAATGATCAGGGGTCAAATTCAAAATAACGGCAATATTAATCCTTACTTTATCTATAAGCTCCAGCTGGAAACTGGAAAGTTCCGCCACAATAATTCCCTGCTCATCCAAATGCTCGACTTGGCCACATAAAGCCAGTCCGATATTCCCGGCCACCACGGTATCCCTGCCGCTTGCCTTGGCCAGTTCACCGCACAGGGAAGCCGTAGTTGTTTTACCGTTGCTGCCGGTAATGCCGACTATTTGAGCAAGGGATCCTCTTAAAGCCAGCTCCACTTCGCTCCATATAGGAATACCTTGAGCCGCGGCTTGTTGAATAAAAGGCTGGTGCGGTGGTACTCCGGGGGAAAGGACCAGTAAATCCGGCCTTATCTCCGCAATGGGCGGTTCCTGGGCCAGCAAGAGATGTCCCGGATCAAGTCCCAGTTCTTCCAACTCCTTGATCCCGGGCAGTTTATCTTTTTCCTGGCGATCGGTAAGAAAAACCTCAGCTCCCAGCAGCAAAAGCTTTTTCGCCGCCGCAATCCCGCTTAAACCTCCTCCGACCACCAAAACCCTTTTGTCCTTATAGTTCATAAATTATTTCCTCCAACTCAAACAATACATTTCCTTCCCCATTGTTTGATATGATTAAACAACCATGGCCGTATAGGCCAGGACACCGAAAAAGGCAAACAGGGCCGACATGGTCCAGAAGACAATTACCACCTTGACTTCACTCCAACCGCCCAGTTCAAAATGGTGATGCAAGGGAGACATGCGGAAAATCCGCTTTCCTCTGGTTTGAAAAGAAATTACCTGGATAAGTACGGATAAGGCTTCCATTACGTACACGCCACCCAAAATAATCAGGACAAGTTCACTGCAGGTTAAAATCGCCAATCCGGCCAAAGCCCCTCCCAAGGCCAGCGAACCGCAATCACCCATAAACACCCTGGCCGGGTAATAATTAAAGCGCAAAAACCCCAGGCAACCTCCGACTAAAGCTGCGGCAAAAACCGTCAAGTCCCCGCTGTTGACGGCCAGCCCTTGCAACACTCCCGTATTGACAGCCAAAAGGGAAATCAATATATAGCCGATAGCTGAAACAGCCACGCATCCTGCGGCCAAACCGTCCAGCCCGTCGGTTAGGTTTACGGTATTGGTGGCTGAAACTACCACCAAAGCCAGCAGAGGATAATACCAAACACCCAGGTCAAAGGTCAGATGAGAAAAAGGAATGCCTATAATCGTTCCTCGGCCCAAAAGTTTAACCGCTACGAAGGCAAATACCAAAGCGATCAAAAACTGGGCCGCCAGCTTTTGTTTTGCTTTTAACCCTAAGTTTTTTTTATGCAAGATTTTAAGAAAATCATCAATAAAGCCCACCAAGCCAAAAGCCAAAGTTAACCCCAGCAATGATATTATACCCAGGGAATAGGGCCTTTCAGCCATAACCAAAACCGCCACTACAATACCGCACAGGAAAATCAACCCGCCAATAGTCGGTGTTCCCGCCTTGGCCAAATGCCGCTGAGGGCCCTCCTCCCGAATATTTTGTCCGAATTTTAGTATTCTGAGCACCGGAATTAGAAACGGTCCGACAAGCAGACTTATAAAAAGGGCAAGAGCTATGGTAAAAAAGATTCGTTCCATCACTCGGCATTTATTCCTTTCTTAACAGCCAATTGTTGGCTGATCCTTTCCATTTTCATCCCCCGTGAACCTTTGACCAACAACCAGGTTCCGGGACCATATTTTTCAATCAATGTTTGAGCCTTGGCGGCCGCCTGCTCACAATTATCACAACAATGCAGCCTTGATTCGGGAAAGCCGTTATTCTTTGCCTCCCAAGCAATTTCCCGGGCCAGAGGCCCAACTGTAATTAATTCTTTTATCCCCAAAGAAGCAACGGTTTGTCCCACTTGCCGGTGACCTTCGCTTGCGGACTCTCCCAGTTCGTACATCTCTCCGAGAATAGCTATGGTTTTCTCCCCTCCCCGCTCGGCCAACACTTGCAGGGAAGCTTGCATGGAGATGGGATTGGCATTGTAAACATCGTTGAGCACAGTGCTCTGACCGGTGCCTTCCAAGAGCTCCAGCCTCATTTTGGATAGTTCAAGCTCCTGCAAAGCCCGGGCCCCCTCTTCTAAAGAAACTCCGAGTTCCAAACCGGCGGCCAAAGCGGCCAGAGCGTCAAGCACATTGTGTTCTCCCGGCAAAGGGAGAGTAACATTCGCCTTCTGTTCACCGGCCAAAACTTTAAATTCAGTCTTGAGCCCGGAAGCAGCCTTTAGATTAATCCCTTTAATGTCCGGCGGGCCATACAGGCCTTTAAGGCCATAGAACACTTTTTTTATTTCGGTGTAGGCTGCCTTTTGCACGCAGTAATAATCATCCCCATTAAGGATTGCTGTCCCTTCCCGGGGCAGGCTGTCAATTAATTCCCATTTGGCCCTGGCGATATTTTCTATACTTCCCAATAGTTCCAGATGAGTGGTGCCGATATTGGTAATAATGCCAAAGCGTGGCCGGCAAATGTCACAAAGTGCTTTAATCTGGCCCAACCCTCGCATGCCCATCTCCAGGACCATAATCTCGGTACCCGACGGAGCATTAAGAATTGTCAGCGGCAATCCTATCTCGTTGTTGAAATTCTCCGGATTTTTGTGTACGGAATATCTGGCGGACAGCACCGCAGCCACCATGTCTTTGGTCGTGGTTTTCCCATTGCTGCCCGTTACGCCTATCACTACAGGGTTTAATTCCCGGCACCAGGCAGATGCCAGTTGCTGAAAGGCCTGCATGCAGTTATTAACGCAGATAATGGCCCGGTCTGCCGGAACATCGCCCTTTGTTATTCCCTGTTCTTTAAGGCCGGAAAACTCGGCCAGCACTATGGAGGCACCGGCTTCAAAGGCCTGCTTAATATAACAATGCCCATCTGTATGTTCACCCTTAAAAGCCACAAAAGCTTGGCCGGGAATTATTTTCCTGCTGTCCAATGACCAGCCTTGAACAGGGACCGCCGTCCCTCCCCAAAGTTCTCCACCGCTAAGGGCTGCGATATATTCACTCTTCCACATATCCCATTCTCCTTAAAGCCTTTTTTACCTCTTCCCGATCATCAAAGTGGATCTTTTCCTTGCCGATTATTTGGTAATCTTCATGTCCCTTGCCCGCTATCAGCACGGTGTCGCCCGCCGTGGCGATTGAACAGGCATGGACAATGGCTTCTCGCCTGTCGGGCATTATTTTATAGTTGGCGTTCTCCAGACCGGGAATAATATCCTCAATAATTTTTTGCGGATCTTCCGTGCGGGGATTATCGGAGGTGACTACTACATAATCACTCCAATTTCCGGCTACTTTGCCCATAAGCGGTCGTTTGGTCCTGTCCCTGTCCCCGCCGCAGCCGAAAACAGTGATGAGCCTGCCGGAGGTAATTTCTTTTGCCGTGGCCAACACATTTTCCAAACCGTCGGGAGTATGGGCGTAATCGACAATTACCAAAAAAGGTTGGCCTCGGCGTATGCTTTGAAATCTTCCCGGTATGCCTTTTATGTTTTGCAGAGCTGTAAGAACCGCATCCGGCTTATACCCGGCTGTAATTCCCCAAGTAAAAGCGGCTAAAGCATTATAGACGCTGAATTTCCCCGGGACGGGATAAAAAACCCTAGCTCTATGCCCATTGTATCCGACTTCAAACTCCACTCCTTGCGCCGAAAGTTTGACATTATAAGCCTTAAAATCCGCTTGGTTATTAATGGCATAAGTTACATACCTGCAGGCCGTTTTTTGCTGCAAGTATTGGCAAGCCTCATCATCCCCGTTCAAGACGGCAAATTGGCTCTGAGGATTTTGGTGCATACCGGAAAACAAGAGAGATTTTGCTTCCAGGTAAGCCTGCATATTATGATGGTAATCCAAATGATCCTGGCTGAGATTGGTAAAAATGCCCGCCCTGTAAATGCAACCGTTAACCCGGCCCAGGGACAAGGCATGGGAAGACACTTCCATTACTGCCGTATTGACGCCGGCATCAACCATAGCCCTAAGCAGTTTTTGAATTTCAGTCGCTTCCGGGGTGGTATGTTGTCCGGGAAAGCTTAAATCGTTAATCCTGGAACCCAAAGTACCGATCAAACCCGTCTTTTTCCCTTCCCGGCGGGCAATTTCCTCTACCAGATAAGTAACAGTGGTTTTGCCGTTGGTCCCTGTTACCCCGACCAATTCCAGTTTTTTGGATGGGTAATCATAAAGGGCTGCCGCCAAATAGCCTACTGCTTGCCGAGTATTCTTCACTTTTATCTGAGGCACGTCGAGATCGAGATAACGCTCTACTACCAGGGCTCTGGCGCCTGCTTGCACAGCGTTCGCAGCATAATCATGGCCATCTGTATTAAAGCCGGAAATACAAACGAATATATCCCCTTGCTCTATTTTTCGCGAATCATGGGTAATGCCGCTGACTTCTATTCCAGCGTCCCCGCGTATCCCGATAATATCCGATCCGGCAATTATATCTTTAAGGGTTTTTTTAATTGTGCTCATATTTTCACCTCTACCAGCCTATTATACTATTATTAACATTTTAGATGGAGAGCAGACCTAAAATATTTTTTAGGTCTGCTTTTTTTATTCCAAAAGCCTGGCATCCTCGCTTAGAGGAATGCGGGGACTGAAATCTTCGATAGCGGCTATATCCGGATCGCCCATATGTTCTAAAATCCAAGGGGCAATAGCCGGCTGTCCGGCTTCGGAACCAAGGTAAAGTATGACCGTTGATCCTTTTTCTACCTTGGCATCCCCATGTGGAATCTGATCAACCACACTCGTTCCCTTGCCTTCAACTATAACTTTAAACCCGGCCTTCTTCAGCGTTGCCTCGGCTTCTTCCAAGGGATATCCCAAAACGGAAGGCACTGTGGCCGCTTCCTTTACCGGCGGGACTTCCAGACCATACATCGGTTTAGGAGCCAAGGGAGCACTTAAGTCCGGTTTAACTCCCAAATACTTGAGAGAATCGAGCATAACCGCCTGCACAACAGGCCCGGCTACCACTCCGCCGTAAAAAGGAACTCCGTCGATTACCACCAAGACGGCAATGCGTGGATTATCGGCAGGGGCAAAGCTGACAAAAGAAGCAACATATTCACCTTGAACATACTTTCCATCGACAACTTTTTGAGCAGTACCGGTTTTACCGGCCACACGGTATCCCGGAAGAAATGCTCGGCGCCCGGTGCCGTTGGTCACAACCGACTCCAAGATCTCACATACCTGCTTTGATGTTTCCCTGGATATCACCCTGCCTACCTCTTGTTTTCGAAAAGGAACAAGCACCCTGCCGTCAGAAGCCACAATTTCCTGTACCAGCTGGGGCTTCATCAATACTCCGCCGTTGGCCACCGCACATACTGCAGTTAGAAGCTGGATAGGAGTGACATTATTGGTTTGACCTATTGACATGGTGGCCAAATCCAAAGCAGTAGCCCTCTTCTTATTGGCTATTATACCTTTGGCTTCTCCTGACATTTCAATTCCTGTTTTCCGGCCGAAGCCAAAAGCGGTAAGATATTTATAGAAACGGTCCATTCCCAAACGCTGTCCCATTTCAATAAATCCCGGGTTGCAGGAATTTTCCGCTACCTCCACCATAGTCTGGGTGCCATGTCCTCCCGCTTTCCAACAGCGCACCCTTTTTCCCAAAACTGTATAAGCCCCGGTGTCAGTAAAGGTTTCAGTGGGTTTAATTACTTTCTCTTCTAAGGCGGCGGCCAAGGTAACAATTTTGAAGGTCGAACCCGGTTCATAACCGTTCTGAATGGCGATAATCCTACGGGAACTAGTTGGGAAATTCTGGTAGTTATTAGGATCAAAAGTCGGTACCGAAGCAATAGCCAGCATCCTCCCCGTTGAGGGCTCCATAACCAGAATGGAGGCGCTTTTTGGTATTCTACCCTCCATATTAACTCCTTGTCCGGCCATAAGTTTGGCCAATTCCCGCTCGGCTATAGCTTGAATATTTTTATCAATTGTTAAGCGGACTGTATTCCCCTGAATCGGAGGGATAAAATCCTGCTCGGCGCCGGGTATTTTAATGCCGTCAGCTCCATACTCGGTTAATATGCTGCCGTTAATACCGGTCAATTCTTTATCTCTGGAAAACTCGATACCTTCCAATCCCTGATTGTCAATTCCCGTAAAGCCAAGTATATGGGCGGCCAAAGAACCATTAGGATAATAACGGGTACTGTCTTCGACAATACCTATCCCCGGAAGATTGGCATTTTTAATGGCTTTAGCCGTTTCCGCAGGTATTTTTTTCTTCACATATTCGATAGAAGTCCGTTTAGTAATCCTTTGCAGGACGGTATCTTTTTCCATCCCCAGCACTTCCGCTAAAAAAGCGGCAATTTCTTCCTGGCGGCCCGACTTTCTGACTTCGGCGGGAATGGCATATACCGTCTCCGCACTGACGCTCATGGCCAGGACATTGCCGTTGCAGTCCTCGATATTACCTCTTTTTGCAGCTACCGGAACTCCCCGAAAATGCTCCTCCCGAGCAAGGTTCTTAAAGAAAGGGCCTTCCCTGAGTTGGACATAGCCAAGGCGAATAATTAAGACTGCTATAAAAATATTGCATAAAACCAAAAGCAAGACAATTCTTTTACGGAGAATCAAGAGCTGCATTAAAAATCTACCCCCACTATAGGGGTAGATTAAACTGCCAGGAAACCGCTACCTTTGGGTTGAGGCAAAAAAGCTTGTAAATATCTTAAATACATCTTTGAGTACGGAGTTAGTTTCGTCTTGGGCAGGCATGGATGCAGTCTTCTGAGTTTGCTCTACCCCTACCTCTTCTTCAGCCGGTTGTAGCACACCGCTGGCAACGTAGATAGTTCCCTCGGGTTTCTCCATACCCATAGCTAAAGCAGCTTTTTCAATCCTCGCCACTGAGGCAAGCTGATCGACTTCCACCTGGAGCATATCATTTTCCGCCTTCAAGATTTGCAACTCTTTTTCCAGAGCTTTAATCTCCGCTCCCTTAACTATGGTAGTATGAATTGTTTGGGCTCCAATAAAGCCAAACAAACCGATAACTATCAACATAACAACCAGAGTTTGAAACTGGAGTTTACTCCTCCGAGAAACTTTTCTTACCTGTTCAGGCTTTCTCCTATATGCATCAAAAGTCTGATCATCCTGGTAAGCATAATTTTCATTTTCGGAGGGCAAAGGATTATAATAATCCAGGTTTCTTTGTGCCGCTATCATCATATTCCGCTCCCCTCTTGTTTAGACCTCAAGTTTCTCGGCAACTCTTAGTTTCGCACTTCTGGCCCGCGGATTGATTTCTATCTCTTCCCGGGACGGGGTAATAGGTTTTTTGTTTACCAATTTAATTAAAGGTTTGACTCCGCATTGACAAACCGGAAAAGATGGCGGGCATTTGCATTTTCCCAACCAGGATTGAAACTTATCTTTAACAATCCTGTCCTCCAGGGAATGAAAAGTAATTACCGCTATTCTGCCGCCGGCTTGCAGGCAGTTCAGAGACTGATCAAGAGCATCGGCCAATACATCCAATTCCCGGTTTACAGCTATTCTTAAAGCTTGAAAGGTCCTTTTGGCCGGATGTGGCCCATCGCGGCGAGCCGAGGCCGGAATAGCGCTTTTTATGATTTCCACCAGTTGTCCGGTCGTATGAATAGGTTTAGTTTTACGGGCCTGGTCAATGAACTTGGCAATGCGCCCAGCCCATTTTTCCTCCCCATAATTTTTGATAATTTCCGCTAGGTCTTCAACACTCCAATTATTGACTATAAATTCCGCTGTTAAGTCCGTTGTCCTGTCCATTCTCATGTCCAACGGAGCATCCTGCATATAACTAAATCCTCGTTCCGCCTCATCCAACTGGGGCGAAGATACTCCAAGATCAAACATAATTCCGGCTACGGGCAAAAGCCCCATTTCTTCAAGAGTCTCTTGAAGCCGAGCGAAATTTTTCCGGATAACAACAACCCTGTTATCACCGGCAAATTTCTCCCTGCCATATTGAACCGCAGCCTCATCCTGGTCAAAACATATCAAACGGCTTTGAGAACCTAATTTTTGCAGAAGTAGTTCGGAATGCCCTCCCGCTCCCATGGTGCAATCCACATATATTCCTTGAGAAACGGTAAAAACCAGGTTAACCGTTTCCTGGAGCAAAACGCTTTGATGTTGAAAAACCACGATATGCCATTTCCTTTCTAAATGCCTAAATCCACCAAAGATTCCGCCGCTTGTTCATAATTGCTCTGGGCCTGGGCGCTGTACTCGTTCCAGCGCTCAGCATTCCAGATTTCTATTCTGTTCATAACACCGACAACCACAACATCTTTTTCCAAAGCCGCATATTCTCTTAAATTAGCGGGCAGTAAGATTCTCCCCTGTTTATCGAACTCGCATTCAGCCGCTCCGGAAAAAAAGAAACGAACAAAAGATCTGGCATTCGGTTGGGAAAAGGGCAGTTTCTTTAACTTTTCTTCAAGGATTAACCATTCATTTTCAGGGTAAAGAAAAAGACAGTTGTCTAAACCCTTGGTGGCAATAAACTTGTCCCCGAGGGCCTCTCTGAACTTGGCTGGAATTATCAGCCGGCCTTTACTGTCAATTGTATGAAAGAATTCCCCCATGAACATGCTCTGCACCACCACAAGGGCTTACTTTATTACCACTTTACCCCACTTTTCTCCACTGCCACTGTATTCTACGCAAAATCTATTTTTCCTTCTTTTTATTTAAGAAAATAAAAAAAATGGGAAGATATTCCCATTTCGCAAGATCCTTCCGCCTGGCGCTTGAACTTGCTTTAAATTTTAACTTTAATCCGTTTGTTCAACGCTTTAAAGACGTTTAACCTGTTTTTTGGTTAAGGGATTATATCCGTAGTTTGCAAATAGTCAGAAAAATATTCCGACGCCAATTCTCGGGCCAGTTTAACCCTTACCGTCCTGGATAAGACATCGCTTTGCAGGACAAAGACGGGCAGGCGCTGCTCCAAAGGAGTGAAAGCCGAATATGTTTTTCCTTCTATGAGTTTTGATTTTATGGTAGAAAGAAATTCCCTTAAGCTATATATTCTAAAGCGTTCAACATTATTTTCCGCCGCTATGATTTCCAGCATAGCGATAACCAGATCCTCGTAACTGCTTTCTTTATGCAGATCCAAGAGTAAAGTCAGCTTGGGAACAAGATGCTCAAAAAGAAGCCGGCGATAAGGAATTCCTTTAAAACCCATAATTTCTCCAAGTTTTAAGATTGTCTTTTCTCCTGGGGCCTGCAGAAAATTAAAAAAGTAATCTTCGTCATCAGTAGGTTTTATATAATACTTTCTGCCCTTTAAACCTTGGAAATATCGTAAGGCGTCATAATATCCCAGTTGAAGGTTTAAGCGGGCCTGTTGCCGGTTAAAATCCAACATGCCTCCCAAGTTGTCATTAGGTGAAACAACGTCCACCATAACCTGAGTATCGGCCACCTTCCTGGTCCTGCCCAAGGCTTTGGTTCTAATGGCCAGGATTTTTTTATATCCTCTTTTTACCAACATGTTCAAGGGCAGATTATCATAAAAAGCCCCATCCACAAATCGCTTGCCGTCAATTTTTTCATGCTTAAAAGTCGGCAAATAAGCGCTGGCCAGGAGGTAATCAACCACCTTGCCTTCCGGAATATCGTCCAAAAACAATTCCAGCGGCTTCATATCGGTAAGGGAGACTGTAACAAAGCCAAACTCCATGTTGGAATTTCTAAGCTTTTGTTCATCAATAACCTCCCATAACAATTTTTTAATTAAAGACGTATCCAATCCTTTACTGGTCAAAATATTCCAGGCTTTCTTCAATCCCTCTTCTTCCAGGTTAAAAATTTGAGCCGGAGTTATGTTATACCAAATTTCATAGGCCTTATCCAACTGGTCTTGTACAACCATGGCCCCGTTCAAAGCCCCGATTGAAGTTCCGGCCACAGCGACAAAGTCTATGCCCAGCTCCTTTAGCGCTTTACAAGCCCCTATCTGATAAGAGCCTTTGGCCCCTCCGCCTTCCAATACGAGGGCATACATGATTTATCCCTCCAAACAAACGTGATTGGCTTAAATATGACTTACCAGGGAATATATTTCAACACTAAACTATTCTTGATATGATCGATTTTAATATCTAGAAGCCAACCTAAGTATGCTATGTCCGGGTAGTGCCGCAGCAAAACTACCCCGGCAACAAAAACAAATGTCAAGGGCAATAAAGACAACCTTGAATATTTACCGCCTGCCCTGCGCACCCTCCTTGCCCGCCAAGGCAAAAACAGGACAACGGCCAACAGGTAAAGTGCAAACGGAATAAACCAATAGTAATTATATATCATCAATACCCAGGTAAGGCCAAGCAACAGCATAGAGCTATTCTTATAGTCCAGCCAACAACATAAAGCCGCAGTCCCGGGTTTTCCGGGGAAGCCAGTGGCTGCCAAGCCGACCTGAAAAAATCTTAGCAATAAAAGCAAAGCTGTCAGAAAGAGCCAGACAAGCAGGGGCTGCTGTTGTCGAAGAACGACCAGCCAGCTTAAATCATAAGGAAACCACGGAGGCGGACTAAAGGACAGGAAAATGATGGAGGTCATTAGTCCGGCCCAAGTTCCATACTTGCCCAATAACTGAAGGCAACACCAAAAAAAAGCCCTGCGTAATCCTCTTTTGGGCTGGGGATTAAATAGGTCCCCGTATTTCCATCTTGGGGCCCTGCGGTTCTGAATCCATAAAAGAAGCAGCCACCCCAACCAACAACAGGCTATTATTTTTTGTTCGGGCCAATTGGTATCCCCGGACATAGAGCCCAAAAGATCTTGGTCTGGCAGGTAATCAGCCTTTCCCCAACTGCCACTAAAGCCTACAAGCCCCATAGTAAGCCGGGTGTCATCATTTATTGCCTGCTTTGAATCCAATAAATCCAAGTAATAAACGGGCTGAGGGGAAAGCCGCTGCTCAATTTCCTGCAAGTAAGTTTTAATTGAGCCGGAATTCTGGAGGCCTTGACCCAAAGTCCAAGCCATAACACAAGGATGACGCCCAGCCATTAAAATCAGGCTTTCCAATTCGGCCCTTGAAGGTATTCTTTGTTCAGGTACGAAAGAAACAGGCAATTCCAACCATACTCCCACACCCAGCTTATCAGCCGCAAACAGCCATGATTCATCGGGAAAGAAGCCCATGAAATAAACAACATTATAACCTGCGCCTTTAACATCTCGCAAGAAACTCTCAATTTGCTGTTTGTTTCGAATATCGTAGTCCTGTTCGCCGGTAATAATCCGGGCCCGAACCGGTATCTTTTGCCCGTTATAGGCCCAAGCCGAAGTTGTTCCGGTGCTGTAATTTAAGCCGATGGGAACTTGCACTTGATCAGTTTGACCAAGCTTATTGGTCACCTTTAGCTCCAACTGATAAAGGAAAGGATTATCAGGACTCCAGAGCTTAACTTCAGGCATGTCAAAAAGCAAATCGACCGTTTGTTCGTATTGACCGTTGAGATCAATAGGCAGAACACATTCGGCCACTGTCCTGTTCTGGTCTTTAATTACACCGCTTAAAGACCATGGCCCGTTCTTCAAAGTTTGATGATGTTTGAGGCTGACATTTACGGCAACCTGTCGCTCCTTTGCTTTATAATTCACTGTTGTCTTGGAAACATCGATTGTGGTCTCGGGAATTGCTTCCAGTTCAATTCGGCCTGTAATTCTGCCCTGTTCAGGCCACAGCCAGCCCAAAAATTTCCGTTGCCGCATACTGCCGGGCGACATTTCAAGGTAGAAAGTGTTTTCTCCTCTGTAATCGAACATAGTAGGCGGAATGTCCAGACTGCAAGTATTGCCCCAGCCTTCCAGTTCTCCCAAATAATTTACTTCGTCAATACCGTTTAAGAAAACCCTGACTTTGCCCCGCAAACCGTTGAATACCAGCTGAATAGGAGAAGTACCCCAAGATCCGGAAACTTCAAAATGCTTGACCGCTACCTTAAACCCCTGATTGGAAGGCAAAATAATACTTTTTCGCTGAATGTATTCCGCCAAAAAACCGGCGTCGTCCTTATTAGCTTCGTTACTGTATACCCAGGCTTCCCTGAGAGAAGAAAAGCTTTCCCAGCTGCCGCCCAGATTCTGGCTGACCCTATATACCGTTGTAACAGGGTTTGGGTTGTATAATTCCTTAGCGGCAACATCCTGCCAAAATACCGTTAAAGATACAGCAGCCCCTATTAATAAAACAACAACAATCAAGGCAAATTTCTTGAACATTTCATTCCCTCAACAATTATGGTCAACTAAGAAAGAGATTCAATACAAAAAAAGCCGGACTTTATCCAGCGTCTCAGCTCTCTGCCAGTCAATTGCCCCTCAGAGGCAAACTCTCACCATTTAAAACTCTCACCATTTATATATAAGATATCTATAAACTCTTAATGTTTACGACAATCCGGACATACTCCATAAAAAACGAGATTATGAGTATGAACATCAAAACCGGTTTGTTCCGAAACCAATTCATCCATATTAATTAATTCGTTATGAAAATCCACAACTTTGCCGCATTCCGAACACATAACATGATAATGATTATTGGGGTTACCATCAAAGCGACTTGACATATCCCCACAAGGTAATTCCAAAATAAAGCCGTGCTCTTTAAGCATATTAAGTGTATTGTATATTGTTCCCAAGCTGACGCCGGGGAACTTCGCTTTAACCTGTTTGTATATTTCTTCCGCCGTCGGATGATCCCGGGTCGCAAGTAAATATTCCAATATGGCTTGTCTTTGGGGAGTAAAACGTATTCCCTTGCTTTTTAAACCCTTTAAAATTTCAACAGCATCCACCGTACTCAATTCCTTTCAATTATTAATTGGGCTCAATAGCATATATCTCATCTGTAGAATTTAGATGGCAATATTTAACAATTAATTGCTTAAAATTATTATAATTACTAATTTTATTATATTACGCTCTCAAATTTAAGTCAATTAAAAAAGAAGAGTATCCTTTCGGCAATACTCTTCTTTTTTGTTGACTTTAAATTAAGCCTTAAAACTTATTCTTCAATAATAGCACCGATAGGACAAGCATCGGCACAGGCACCACATTCGGCACAAACATCGGGATCAATTACGTATTTGTCTTCGCCTTCGCTAATTGCCTCTACAGCGCATTCTTCAACGCAAGTCCCGCACATTGTACAATCATCGGTAATAACGTATGCCATAATTATTGACCTCCTATTATCCCATTTCAACTGAAACTATATCAAAGTAGATAAGAAAAGGCAAGATATATTTTATTATTTGGATCTAAAATTATCCAGTTTTCTGGGGACGATAGGGGACTTTATACAGCCTTCTCATACAATAGGAGCAATAAGGAAGCATACGGTTGCTTACATGATTACGGCGAAATACAACTTTGGACATATCGTTGTGCTCGTGTCCACATGAACGGCATTTTTCAATCAATTCCAATCAACTCCTAAAACAATTTTGCAAAATTTGTGTTCTTGGGCACAAACCCCCCGTTTGTATGTGCATTCCTAGTATTATACAAAATTATAAATATTAAACATTTCATTAAGCATTTCTTATAAAATATTAAACATCTTGCAAATCAAATTTCTCCATACGACGCTCTTTAAAGCCCACAATTTTCTTAACCCCAAGTTCATTCAACCATTGACAGGCTTCTTTAATATCTCGGCCTACATATGGAGCAGCGTGGGCATCAGATCCAAGAGTAAAAAGGATCTCCATACGACTCGCTAATTCCACCAGTTTGTATTCCGGGTAAAATTCTTGGACAGGTTTATAACGTCCATTGGTGTTGATTTCCAATACCAAGTCACAGTCCTTGACCGCCTCCAAAGCTCTGGCTGCCAACACTCGGACATCGGTACGAGGCCGAACTTTATAAATCTTTATGAGATCAAGATGCCCGATAATATCAAATAAACCGCTGGCTGCGGCTTTTTCCACCAGGCGGAAATAAGCCCGATAAAGATCATCAGCTTCCCATTGCCAGTGCTTGGGCTCTTCTTCCGAAAAATCAAAACACCAATCCCCGATTTGATGTACCGAACCAATTATATAATCAAAAGGATAAGAATTAATCATTTTATTAATTTCCTCTTCTTTTCCTTCCCTGTAATCTACTTCCAATCCCACTCTAACCTGTAATTGCGGATAATCTTTAGCCCTTTTCCTTATCAACTCGAAATTTAAATTTTCCCAATATGTATCATGGTCCGCAAAGCCGATTTGTTTAAGCCCCAGGGCTTGGGCCCTGTCAAGAAATTCCCCGATATTTTCCGGAGTGGCTTCCCGGTCCAGATGTCCCAATAAATGCACATGCAAATCCAACATATTTTATCTCCTTAAAAACTGTTTTTTTACAAAGTCATAGACAAGTTAGTAACACAAAGCAGCGTCTATTAAGTTTTTCTTCAAGAATATGAATATATTTTACATCTAAAGGAAACACTTTTAATAGTCTAAGGTTTTCCAATTTTATCCCCACTCCTCTCTTTTTTAAATTTGCGGCTGCAAGCCGCAATTTTTTTTTGGGGGAAACCAAAAAGGAATTTATTTTCCGGTCTTTGTATAATTGCCCTTTAATAGAATTAATTAACCGGCCCGATTTTTGCAGCCGGTTAAATATCTATTATAGGAGCATTTTGGCAATGCTTAAAGCCATTTTAATTACTTTTTACGGTTTAGCTCTCCTTTTGGCCGGAATGTTTGTACTTAGAGAGGGGTTAAAAAAATACGCCGGATCCCATTTTCAAAAAACTGTTCAAGAATTGACCGCTACTCCCGCCAAAGGGTTATTAAGCGGGTTGTTGGCGACCGTCTTTCTGCAATCGAGCACAGCTTTGACCGTCATGGCCGTATCCTTTGTCGATGCCGGGCTGGTACCCTTTGAACATACCCTGGCTTTAATTCTGGGAAGCAATATCGGGTCCACTGTAACTCCTCAACTTTTAGCCTTCCCTCTGGCCGAATTCTCAGTCTGGCTTATCAGTATTGGCTTTGGCGGTCTCTTTATTATTAAAGCCCGCATTAGGTTTTTGTTTCTGTCCTTAGCCGGAATAGGTACCATGTTCTTTTCTCTTTCGCTGTTGGAAAAAGGAATGACTCCCATAACCGCCACGCCATGGTGCCTGTACTGGTTGAGCCAGCTCCATAATAATTATATTTATTGTATTACGGCAGGTACCTTACTTTCCGCCCTATTGCATTCCTCAAGCGCGACCATCGGTATAGCCATGGTCTTGGCTGAAAAAGGCTGGCTAAGTTTGCCCGCCTCCTTCGCTTTTATTCTGGGAGCCAATATTGGAACTTGCTTTACGGCACTCCTGGTTTCCATATTTGCTTCCCGAGCCGCCCAAAAAGTAGCCATTTTCCATATGCTGGCCAATGTTTTCGGGGTCCTGGTCTTTTATCCGTTTATTACAGCTAGTGGTGGGATAATGGTGTTATTGGGAGAGGGCCCCAGCCGTCAAATAGCCAATGCTCACACCATCTTTAACATGGTGGCCTCTCTTATGCTTCTGCCGCTTTTACCCGCAGCAACCCGGCTCTTAAACAGATTAAGATGATACATTCCACTTCAGCTTTTCCACCTTCAAGATACCTTTGTCTCGATATATCTCCAATTGCTGGGAACTTTCATCAATTCTGACCACTTGTTTTCCACAGTGAAACACCACATTGGCATGACAAAAGTCTATTTTTATCCGACTGTTTTTTTCCGCCCGTACCGTTGTAGCGCTTATGGAGGAGCCTCCCAGTTCGCGAATATATATATCACCGTTGCAATACAATTCTCCGCCGCGAAATACGCCTGTTACCTTGGTATTGCCTTGAACCCTTATATTGGAGTTATATACTCCCCTGCTGCAGCTAAAATCCCCTGCACAATTTATTTCCGAATTTTGAACGTAACTGGTCTCACAAAGAACATTGGAAGGAACAACATCTTCTTTGGTGGCCAGAAAACTCTCAATAATTTTAAAGGCGTTTTTTAAATAAATAAGATTTGTTAAATTCAAAGGACCTGCACCCAGGCAAAAATGCCTAAGGGTATCAACGGCAATCCTTAGTTCCTTCGTAATAATTCCCGGGTCGTTATTACTCATCAATTTGTCGATCTCTTGGATCTTTTTAGGCAACTGAGGGAAATTTTTTTCCAGTACCACCTTTAACAGTGACCCCACAGGAATTCGGCTGGAAGCTTCCTGGAGTCTTTCCACCTGAGCAAGACAGAGCTCAAGTTCTTCTGCAATTTCCTGCATTTCTTTAAAAAGTCGAGAACGAAAAACATGTTTTTCGCCGACAATTATTTTGCTGGCAATAACGTTTTTTATTATTTGCAAACCGGCTTCCGCTTTGAGTTCGGCACCGGAAATGGAGCCTCCGATTTGAATTTTACCGCCGGAGTAGATGTGAAGTCCCTCGTTTACATTGCCGATTATAACAACATCACCCGGGAAATCGACGCTTCCGGTTGATAAATCCACATCTTTGGCAATATACACTTCCTCCACCAAATAAACATAAGTATCCAAACGTACCGGTATACCGTCGCATGAAGCTCTTAATTCCAAACCATCTTCTGAAATGTATACATTCTTTTTTTGCTTGAAACTAAAATCTTTAAGCTTGTCCACAGGGATGGGCTGACCAAAGATGTTGGTACCGGGAACGCCTTCTTGACCCGGTATTTTTTTGGCCAAAAGCTCATCTTTCTTACAGACTCTCAACTTACAGGCAAAATAATCTATTTTTCCGTTCTTTTGTTGGTTGTTTTCCAAAGGCTTACCCACATAATCAACAAGTTGAGCATGTTTAGGCTGGATGGGAGGTGTAGCCTCGGCAACCAGGATATTCATAGAATCCCTCACAGCCAAAATTTTTTCCCAAATATCCGGTTTAATTCCATGGACTATACCTTTCTCAGTCAACTGTTTAAAAAAATCTTCTTTGCGAGGTTTTTCCTCGCTGTCAGGCATATCCAGCCATGTTACCCAGTTTTCCAGTTCAAAACATTCCGTTTCGAAAACAACCTCGTCAAGCTTAAATCTGCCTACAGGCCGGCGCTGCACTTTGACAAAAGCCTTGCTTCCGTCAGGCCAAACCTGTAGTTCCCATTGAAGCCCAGAGAAATTAGCTGCAGGGAAAAATTCAAACCTATCTCCTGCTTGGACCATAAGTGCAGAGAGAACTTCTTCCCCGTTATAAAGCAGTTTGCCTGCGGCGGGAAACGGTATTACCGTTTTTACCGTCGGACCTACAAGGATTGTATACTTTGTCCCATCCCAAGTAACCAAAGTTTTTTCCGGTTGCATGTTATTTTCCTCTTTTCTCCCTTGCATTGCTATACCCCCACCCAGACTTAAAAAAAGAGAAAAGAAAAATTTAGTTTTATAGGCCTTTAGTCCTAATCAAATATTGCTCTAGTCCTAATGAATAAAGTTGTTAAATAATTAATCTCTTATCTTTGCCGTTTTTTGCCTATTTAAAATAAAAAAAATATGTAGTATTTTCATAAAACGACATATTTTAATTCTATTCTAATCATATTCTTAAATTTTGTCTATACAATTTTCTCATGTTTTGTATATACAATCTGTTTATCCCCGACTCCCAACGGCACATTGTTTTTAATCTAGTCGGTGTGGAATTCAGGATTTGTATTCGCATCAACGCCAGAATCAGAGTCGGCATCTGAACCGGGATTAGGGTAAGAATCCGGATTTTTATCGGGAGAATCGGTGATAGGCCCAGGCTCAGTATCATCGCCGGATCCAGGGTCAGGATCCGAATTGGGGTCGGAACCAGAATTGGGGTCGGAGTCCGTATTGGGATCAGTACCTGTATCAGAGCCGGGATCATCACCGGGGGATTTAGAATCGGAATCCCCGTCGCCGGTTTGTTCTTCATAGCCAGTAGAAGCTTCTCCATTTGGATCCTTTGAACTTCCGGGAACAGTAATGTGCGCTCTTATTTCCGGGTCAAGCAAATCTATGACTTTATTGTCTATTACGACGTCAGTGGTTATACCCATTAGAAGATTACGGGCCACTTTTTTGGCTGTATCCCTATTAACCTCCCAATAGCTTAAATAATCTAGATATAGACCGTATCCGGGCAAGGTTTGTGTTACAATATTGGAGCTGTCAAAATAAGCCGCGGCTTTACTTAGCCTTAAAATATCGGCAAGTTTTAAATTAGTCTCCACCGCATTCATTAATTGCGGGATTAACTTGGGCAACTTGGTTATAGTACTGGGTTGAAGTATTTCCTTAGCCATGGCAGTCAGCACTTTTTGCTGTCTGGCGGTTCTGCCTATATCAGCAGTATTATCCCCGCGCCAACGGGCATAACCTAAAGCTTGACTGCCGTTCAAGCGCTGTAAGCCGGCTTTTAAATCGATATAACCGTCCGTTTTATCTCCGGTCTCCTTATACATATCCCTTTCCACATAAATTGTAATGCCGCCCAAGGTATCTATTATGTCTTTAAATCCTTCAAAATTGGTCAAGACATAACCGTCCAATTCAATACCGATCAATTCTGATACTATGTTTTGCAATTCCTCAACACCCCTAAGCATAGGAACGGCATTGATCTTGACAAAACCATTGGACCCCGAGACGGTTACTCTGGTATCGCGAGGAATGGACAATAAAGATATTAGTTTAGTTTCGGGATCGAAACTGGCTACGATAATGGAGTCGGCATTATAAGAATTGTCCCCTGGCCTTTTATCGGCACCGATTAATAAAAAACTTACTCTTTTATTTAAACTGGGAGCAATATCGGAGTTATTGTCGGTTATTAAACTATTTCCGTTATCCTCAGGGACGTCAGAGCCCATAAAGATATAAGCAAAAGCAGCGGTCCCGGTTATTATCCCTAATAAAATTACTGCTACTACAATCAATACCTTGCCTATTTTGCGTTTCTTAGTCAATTATGTCCACCCCGGTCAACTTTTATATCTTTAATCTTCTCACAGAAACGTCAAATTTCATTAATAATAAATTATAAATTACATTATAGCACCTGCGATTTTGCCCTTCAATTTCTTAATTTACAGCTTTCCCGTTTAATACGCTTGAATCGATTGAAAAATCACTTGCAGCAAGTTCCATAATTAATATCGATAATTATCTTGTGAGTTATTATGTGCTTCCGGCCATTGTTTAAGCCTGGAAACAATTATATCTTCATCCCCGGGCAATAGGGTGCGGGGGTCAATCACTACTTTCTCCTTATACAACCTGGTTAAGATGGGAATACGACCTTGACGCAAGAAATTCTCCAAATCCCGACATGATCTTTCCTTTGGTTTAACAGCACAAACAGCAGTAGGCAGCTCAGCCATAGGGAAAGCTCCCCCTCCGACGCAAGAAAAAGCGGGCATAACTTCTGCCTCTAAATTTATTATGTCGTCAATTCTATCTTTAATCTTACGGGCTTCAACAAATAATTCTTCTTGTTTTTTGGCAATCATTCTCCAGATAGGGATTTTGGTTATATCTTTTTGTCGGTATAACTGCAAGGTGGCAACCAAAGCTGCCAGGGTTAACTTATCGACACGCAAAGCCCTGGTCAATTGATTGGCTTTTAACTGCTCTATAAGCTGAGCTTTACCGACAATGATGCCAACCTGGGGCCCGCCAAGTAATTTATCGCCGCTGAAAGTAACTAAGGAGGCTCCGGCCTTTACTGCCTCTTGAACCGTAGGTTCTTCTGGCAGCCCATATTCACTGCCATCGATAAGACTGCCGCTGCCAAGATCCTTCACAACCGGTATGCCCGTTTCTTTTCCCAATTCAACCAGTTCTTGCAAAGGCACGGAATGAGTAAAACCCTGAATCCTATAGTTACTGGTGTGAACTTTAAGCAGCAGGGCTGTTTCGCTGTTTATAGCTTCCTTATAATCTTTTAACCAGGTCCTATTGGTGGTACCGACTTCAGTGAGAATCGCTCCGCCCGCTTTCAAGACCTCTGGAATACGAAAGGAGCCGCCGATTTCTACTAATTCACCTCTGGAAACTATGACTTCTTTCTGCCGGGCAAAGGTATTCATAACCAGTAATACAGCCGCTGCATTATTGTTCACGACTAAAGAAGATTCGGCCCCTGTCAGTTCTTTCAGGAGCTCCTCCACATGATTGTATCTTGATCCGCGTTTCCCTGTCCTCACATCCAACTCCAAATTATTGTAATTGGAAGCCAAGCGGCTGACATAATCGGCTACTTGGGAAGCAAGTACGGCGCGGCCGCAATTGGTATGCAATATTACCCCGGTAGCATTAACCACTTTTTTCAGAGTAGAACCTAACTCTTTTAACTCAGTTAAGGCCTCTTCAAGAACCCATGCCGTTAACCCACTTCTGGATTTCCAATCTTCGCAATCCTCGCCGTCCATAATAATTTGCCTGGCCCTGGCTAAGGCGTTTCGCACAGCCCAAGTGATTTCGTTAATATTATAAACTTGGCTTATTCTGCTGTCGTTAGCCGCTGCATTTACTGCTTCATGAACCGGAGGGAGTAAGCTAAGCTTGGTAACAATCTCGTTTTTCAAGCTAAACACCTCAAAGCCATAAAGAAAAAATTTTTCAATAATAAAAGGGAGCCGATCAAGCTCCTTTTATTTTTCCATTTGCCAATTGCCTTAAAACCTTTACCGCTTGTTTCTCTATTACCGGTTCGGCATGTTCGATGAGAAAAGCCTCCGTTATCGTCATTAACTCCCCGAATTCATCCAGTATTGCTTCGGAGATTTTTCTTTTCCGAGGAGTACTGAATCTGCTGATGGCCAAATAGTATTCATCTTCATAATGATATAAAGATGATTGAAGATTGGGTAAACCAGGCAATAAGCTCACAGCAGACAACAGATCTTCAAATTCGGAAAAGACATAAACCAACTCTTGATCATTGTCGGCATGAACAGTCGATTTTGATTTCTTTCTTTCTTTTTCTTTGCAATTGTTTTGATATATATGATTTATTTCTGTTTCAGACTGATCGTCCTGTTTGATTACAGTAATAACAAATTCATCTTCGGATGCCAACGTGGCCTGAATCCAAAAAGGCTGATCAAGATTAAAGTCAACTTCGTCTCGAGCTTTAGAGATTAATTCCCAAAAGAATTGTTCTGTTCTGGCAGACCTTTGAAAAAAATCGGTCAGTGAAATGTTACGATCTGCTAATTCGGTAAAGGAGATAAAGATGCGAACCGTGTTATCATTTACTTTTAATATGCGCATGGCATTCCACTCTCCTTCCCTTAACCCAAATATGGGACGGGATTTAATTAATTTATTTATAAATTATATTATAACATAAACAGTCAATACTAGTTATCCATAAAGTTCCAATAGGTGTTACTAATATATGCCATAGGCAACTTTTTTCGTTAATACTTTCAGGTAGACAACATCCTTCTTCAAGGGCAGGTAGGACAACTGAACAAAATCGTCGGGCTGAAGTTGCTTGTAAGTATTTTGGTCGATACCGAGTTCAAGCAGTTCCTCTCCGTTCTGCAATATTAAAAAGTATTGATCTAATCCCTCTTGGATTTCTTGCTTCAAATCTTTTACCAGACCTTGCCCAAAAGAAGGCCGGCAAAACCAATCGCCGTAATTGATGGCAAATAGATGGGTATAAATTGCTAAGACAGCTACTGTCAGAACCAAACGCCAACTAAAAAAAAATGAACCTCTCAGAGTCTTGCCCTGTCTAAAGGCCCGCCATGCAAAAATCAATCTTAAAACTAAAAAAATATATACTGCTAACAAACCGCTTACAGCGGGCCAGCTCATTTTTAATAAATATAGATAATAGTATGAACTGTTCATATTTTTGCCATATTTCAATCAATTTAAACCAAAAAATAAACACCTATAGTAATGTTAAAGTATAGTTTCTTTTAAAACTGCTGTCAAGTTTGTTTTTCTCGCGGGAAATGCACCGACAGCTGTTTTAAGAGCTTGATATATACTTTTTTTCTTAATTTTCTACCAATTCCATTAACTCTTGAATATCCTTTTCCTCCAACAAGCTCTGGGGGTTAAGCATTACTATCAGACGATCTTTCACATTAATTATCCCACTGATAAAAGGTACCTCTACCAAATAGGGCCGGGGCTCAATCTTTTCAAAAGTGCGGATTTCTTTGACTTCTTCCACCGCCAACCCAATTAAATTTCCTTTGATCTCAGTAATTACGACTAAATTGTTGGGGCCACCATTTTTAAGATCAAATTTCTTGCTTAAGTTCACAACAGGCAACGCTTGTCCCCTGAGGTTGATTAATCCCTGAATATAAAAAGGGGCTTGCGGTAAAGGATGAACGTCAGTTAACAGGGTAATTTCCTTTACATATTGGACAGGCAGTCCATATTCTTCGTTTCCCACAGTAAAAACTACGGTTTGATTGTCCAAAATTCCTAACTCCCCTTATTTGCAGATTATACCTTGCCTATCTCATTGGTTGCTTTTTGCAATAGATTATCACTGGTCTGAATCACCTTTTGATTAGCTGAGTAAGAGCGCATAACCTCAAGCATCTTAACCATTTGGGCACTAATGTCAACATTGGCTTCTTCTATGAAACCTTGTACAACTTTTATTTCTTCCCGCGGAACAGCCACCGGCTGGTTTGCGGTACTGAAAAGACTGGTTAGCCCGTCCCGTTCAAGGTCCTCAGCCGGGATATTTACTATCCGCAGTCTATCCACAACAACTTCATTTTCAATTGTTCTTTCCATTCCATCTTCATCAGTCACAGTGACAACTTGAACATTGATTACAGTGCCGTCTTCTTTGATTTTGAAATTATCGGACAGTGGCCCGATCGGCCCATTTTCCCCCAAAACAAGATTTCCTCCTGCTGTTCTTAACAAGCCAGAGGCGTCGAGTTCAAAATGACCGTTTCTGGTATAACGCTCTCCCTGCAAAGTTTCGACCACGAAGTAGCCTGAAGAATTAATAGCTAAATCGGTGTTTCTACCGGTCTCCCTAAGATTACCCATTTCCGTGCTGTATAACTTCCGGGCGGAATATACTCCTGTTCCCATCAACCCTATGGCAGTCCTCTCTGCAAGCCTTGTTCCTGAAGAAGGATCCAGGCGATGAACAAGCATCCTCGGGAAAGAAGTAATTCTTTCACTTTCCGCCCTGTAACCGGGAGTATAAATATTTTCCAAGTTCTGCTCTATAGTATCACTTTGCAAGCTATGGAGAAGCATTCCGGATGCTGCAGTATATAATCCTTTGATCAAAAAATTTCACCCCGCAATGTCGGCTTATCCCTTGGCAACGCTTTTCAGAATGTCAAGATGACGAGTCAAAACAGTAATCAAAGCATTGTAATGAATTGTGTTTTGGGCCAATTTAGTCATTTCCAAGTCAATATCCACATTGTTGTTGTCGTTGCGCAAACTGGTGCTTTGATCTTTTTCCACAAAATTATAGGGTGTAACCCGGAGGGGAGAAAAATTGGCACTTGTCCGGATCGGCGATAACTTCATTTCCCTGCGGTTATCTATGAAAGCCTGCAAATACTTTTCGAAATCAAGGTCCGACTTTTTAAAACCGGGTGTATCAACATTGGCGATATTATCGGCTAAAACTTTTTGTCTAAGACTCAACCCGTCAAGCCCGGCTTCCAGATAGGTTAAAACAGAATCATTAAGCCAATCCACCATAATTACCCCCTCATGGAAATAGCTACAGAACTCATTTCACTCCGGTCCTTAATCAGCTGTAGTTTAAACTGGTAAGCCCTCTGCATCTGAATTAAAGAAGTCATATTATTTACCAGATCAACATTCGAGCTTTCCAACATGGAACTCTTAATGATTCCATAGCCATCCTGGCCGGCTGTTCCTTCTTGGGGCTGGCCGGATGATTCGGTGGGCAGGAAGATATTATCCCCCACCGGAGCCAGGCCGTCCGGATTAACAAACTTAAAGAGAGGTATTTGGCCAAAAATTACCACATTATCGGCTCCATCCTCATCGTCGGTAAAATCACTTGTATAATCGTCAATATCCTCATCATCATTTGGCAATGAGCCGCGAATTATTCCATTTTCATCAACGGAGATATTATAAGCATTGGCAGGTATTATTACCGGCGGTTCCAAGCACATCCCCCGATTGTTGACAATATTTCCCTCGCTGTCCACCATAAATATTCCAGCCCGGGTATAGCCCAATTGTCCGTTCCCGGTGCGCACTTGGAAAAACCCCTCGCCCATAATAGCCAAGTCCCATTTATTATCAGTGCTCGTCAACGAGCCTTGATTAAAATCATATCTTTTTCCGACGTATAGATTATCTTTGAGTACCGGTGAACCGGTTAAGGGAAGACCGCCGTATTGAGCCACAGTATTGGCTCTATCTTGCCGGTCATAGCTTTCTTCCCAACTAAGCAATTGCTGCTTAAATCCCGGAGTAACACTGTTGGCCAGATTATTGGCTATCTTATCCAATTGATTTTGTATGGTCTGAAGATATACGGACGACAAACGCATAGCTTTAGCTCCTTTGGCAGTGTATTACCTAATAAACAACTTATTTGTCTTAAATTAAGAATTCCATACCAAAATTCTTTCTACAAACTTCTTTTTTGTCTTATTCTCTTAAAAAAGCCAAAATCCTGCCAAATTTTGATTAACGCTTGAGATCAACCAATTCCTGCAACAGGGTATCGGATACGGTTATAACCCTGGCGTTGGCCTGGAAACCGCGTTGCGTAACGATCATATCCGTGAACTCCTGGGAAAGATCGACGTTGGACATTTCCAGGTAATTGGGCATAATTTTTCCGCGCCCCCCTATTCCCGCATCTCCGATATCGGCATCACCCGAGTTGTTGCTTACTAGATAAAAGTTATTTCCGATAGGGGTTAGCCCGCTAGGATTGGAGAATATGGCCAAGGCTATTTTAAACATTGGTCTGGTCAAGGAATCGGTTTCATTGGAATACACCCCGGTAATAACCCCGTCCTGGCCGATGCTAAAGCTTTGCAGTTTATAAGTGGCAGGATCATCCGGGTCTGCAGTGGGATCCAAAAGTGAACCCAGAGAAAATTTAATGCCAGTTAAAGTCGTGCCCCAAGAACCACCGGCATCATCGTATTGATATCCCTGTACTATAGCTCCGGTACCCACATTAACCAAATTCCCGTCTTTATCAAAGTCGAAATTCCCGACTCTGGTATAAACAAGGCCTGCCTCCGTGTCCAAAACAAAGTATCCTTCCCCTTGAATCATTATATCAGTCTTTTTACCGGTATATTGGGAACTGCCCTGACCCATGACTTTATCCACTGAACCGAGCATACTGCCCAAACCGATGGTTATGCCGTTCATACCGCCAACTATAGTATTGTCACTCGCGTCCTTCACTGGAGCGGTGGTGCCTCGGATTTCCTGGCCGAGCATAGTGGAGAAGCTGGCCCGTTCTCTTTTAAAGCCGGGGGTGTTAACGTTGGCTATATTATTGCCAATAATATCCATGCTGATTTGATGATTTTTAAGCCCGGTAATGGCTGAGTACAGTGAACGTATCATAAAGGTTTTCCTCCCTCTTGAACTTTTTTATTGGTCTTATTCTACTGACTGATTTTGGATATTCGCATTTTTGATCTCAACTATATCTTCCAGTTTTAGTGAATTCTCACCAACCAGCAAAGTCAGGGCACCGTCTGCCCATTTTACGGAAGAAACAATCCCGGTTATTTCCTTTTTGATCGGATTCCAGTTTTCATCCCTTTCTCCGGTATCGACCAAACCGGTCACTTCCTTGCCGATCAAAGCCGCCCCTTGGGTTATTAGGGATTGGCTGTTAAGGGCAATTATACTATTTCTTAGTTCTTGGACAGCTGTAGCCACATTAGTCATTTGCTCCAAGGAACTGAACTGAGCCAATTGAGAAACAAATTCAGTATTGTCCATCGGTGACATCGGATTCTGGTTTTTTAGCTGAGCAATTAAAAGTTTTAAAAAATCCTGCTTTAGTTCCACCGCTGGAGAAGAATTGTTTATTCCGGTCGTTGTGGCTACTGTTCCCCACCCTGATGTAGCACTGATTGAAGACATTGCACCTTTCTCCTTTGCAAATTCCAAATATGACATCTTATCAAGCGCTCAAATCTATCCTGCCGCCGGACAAATTAGACGATAAATAAGATACTCTTAACGGCGTTAGACTATTGTTTTCTCTTTCTTCCTCACCGGATTCGCTGCCGTAATTGTATTGCCTGTTTTCTCTATCCTGGGTTGGCTGTTGATCACTTTCCTTATAGCCCATTTCCAGGTTTCCGCAAAGAATTCCTGCCTGGATAAGTCCGTTTCTTAATTCCGGTATACTTTGCTGCAGTATGATACTGGTCGTTTGTTCTGCAGCAGTCATAGTCAAATGGAGCTTGCCGTTTTCCATCTTAAAGTAAATTTTTAATTCACCTAATTCCTCCGGCTGTAATTGAAGAGTAAGCTCTTTAACCTCTGCAGATTTTATATTCTGCTTCTTAAGGCTCTCCACTACCTGCGCCCATATTCTAGCTGAATCCAATGCTGTAGCATTCCTAGCCTCCAAAGCCATTCCCTGGCCGTAATAAAGACCCTGACCGGGCGCAAGTATTGTATTAATGCCCCCTCCAAGCTCTTTGGCTTGACTGCTGTCAGGTTGCTTGGTCCAATTCGGCTCGCTTTGTTTGGAAAATTGAATGTCCCCATCTTCCCGTTCTGTATTATTCGATATGGTATATTTCGCTTTAAAGTCCGAAGTAGACTGTATTGAGGATGACGGATTTTCGCCGTTTTCCGCTGCCTTTCCTGAAAGCCAGGAAGATGACAACTGACCGTTTGTGGAGATATGGCCAAGCTCCCCGGATTCAGCAGTTTGAATAGGGGTATACATTGTCTTTTCTACGGCTTGACCGTTGGTTTGACTTGCCAGTTTCTTTAATACTGCGGCATAAACCGTCCTGTCAATGAAAATATCATTAAAGGTTTTGGCTGGCTCAATTTTGCCGGAGAGTTGCCGCCAATATTGTTCAATTAGTTTATAATTATCCAACTCCGCTGGATCAAAAGAATTTGCTGTCGAACCTTCAATCCCTTGCGATTCGAAAGCTGGGGGATTGTCTCCCTGCTGGATTGAATTGTTTTCTACTTTATTGTTTGGAAAAAGTGCAACTCTTTCTTGATAGATCGCTTGCCCCGGACCAAGCTTTTCTCCGGCCAAAGCTTTAATTCTTTCAGAAAGATTTTCCAGGTAAGCGAATAAGGTTGTTAAATTTGGCTTCTCTTCGAGAATTGAACTCAGCAAGGGAAAACTGTCAAGATCCCCGGATGATCCGGAATTGGCCTCCATGCCTGCCGGAATTAAATTTTGAACAATCATGGCATAGACATCCTGCCCTTGGTAAGAAGGAAAAAGATCATCCTGCTGGACAGAAAATTGCTTTTGCCCCGATTGTTCAATAGTATGTTCCTCCGCCCCGCATAAACAATTCAACAATAACGCGAATAATGAATTGTCGTATAAATTCGACCCTTCTTGAGCGTTTGGAAAATCCTGATTTGTTTTCTGCACACTTGCGGGCATCAGAACATCTGCAACTGTCATCCCTTCACCTCCTTAATACAGCTATTTTAAGTATCGTACAAAACGAATTTTAACTTTAGAAATATAATAATCTTACTTAAATTAAATATATAAAAAAGACGCCCCATTACCCAAATTAGCGTCGAACTTGACTATCCAGACAAATTGTGGATAAATCGTAATAAATTAATTATCGTTAATTACCGCAAGAATTTATTGAACGCAATCCCAGGGGGTTAACCCAGGATATTTTTTTTCTGTCTCCCCAGGTAACCCCTTAAGCGCAGTATAGCCTGGGAATGGATTTGAGATATCCGGGATTCGGATAAACGCATGACAGCCGCAATTTCTTTTAAGGTGAGTTCCTCCCTGTAATAGAGGGCAATAACCATCTTTTCTTTTTCCGACAGTTTTTCGATGGCCTCCATGAGAATTTGTTTCTGCTCTTCTTTTTCAATTTGGTTAAACAATTCTTGCGAATTAGGATCGATGATCAAGTCCAAGGGTGAAATATTGTTTTCCACGTTATCGGCCGCGTTAACATCCTCCAAAGATACCAGAGTCATGTATTGCTCTTGAAGAAGAACGGTGTTCAATTCTTCTACTGAAATATTTAGATGTTGGGCTATTTCTTCCATAGTAGGAGTTCGCCCCAGGTTGCTTTCCAATTGGGTGATATGTTGATATACCTGCTTAACTTTCTGCCTGGCAGAGTGCGGTACCCAGTCCATGGATCTTAGGCCGTCAATCATAGCCCCCCGGATTCTTAGATTGGCATAAGTCTCAAACTTGACTCCCCTGGAAGGATCAAATCTCTTTAAGGCATCCAATAAACCAAAAACACCATAACCCAACAAATCCTCTTCATCAATATGCGGGGGTAAGGATATAGCGATTCTACCGGCAATACGTTTGACTAAGGGCAAGTATCTTTCAATATTCTCTTCCGTCCAGACAATCCTATTGTTGTATGTATTATATTGCCTTTTATACATCAGTCATCAGTCCTTCTCACCCCAACCCATCTTTCTAATTATTTCAGCTTGGGTTTCGCTGTCAGGTAACCCTTCTTTCATCCCTTGGTTAATCTGGCCGGGGAAGTTTTTATGCTGGGCATTATCCTGTTTTTCCGTGCTCAAATCCAATTCCCCGAGAATATAGTCAATTCTTTTCTCGCCCTGAAGAGGGGTATGGGGTTTTCCCAATGCAGTCCATAAATGACAAAAGGCTTTCCCCAAAAAGTAAATGATAAAGAATCCTAATACTGTTCGGATGACAATTTGTAAGAAAAAGTAGTTGTTATAAATGGAAAAGAACAATACCACCAGGGCCGAGCAAATGGCCAACCGGTAAAAAAATTTCATCAAATTATGTTTTTCATCCATCAGATCACCTTTTCGCCCTGATTGATGGTTTTAATAAATAACTGGCCTGAGTCAAGGTCAAAACAAATTGTTCGTCCATATGTACCACCCACATCCGAAGCTACCAATGGTATTCCCGCTTTTTGAAGCTCCTGTTCCACAGCTTGAGCATTGCGTTCCCCGATTTTAAGTACTGATGTCTTGCCGGCAAAGGTAAACATTTGGGCTCCTCCGGCCATTTTGGCCCTTAATCTGTTAGTTTGGGCTCCGAGCTTGTATAAATCAGCCAGCATCAACCCAATGCAAGTATCGGCATATTTAGTTTCTTTTCCTCCGGAGCTTTCGTTGGAACTGGGAAGCATGATATGAGCCATCCCGCCTATTTTCAATTGCCAATCATATATGCAGACCCCTATACAGGATCCAAGTCCAACAGTCATTAATTTGGCCGGTGTTTTCCCCACCTTGTAATCAGCCATTCCTACCATTATTGTTTCGCTCATATTCCAAAGACTCCTAAAAGTTTATCTAAAGCACCCTCCTCCGGAATAAAAAGGAACACTCCCTCATACTCTTCATTTGCATCACAGGCTGAAAGTTTGGTATCCAAAATCAAGACCTTATCATCTACCCGGCCGCCTTCGGTCAAAACGGCATCCATCATAGCGCCAATCATATCAATGCCCAATGCAGGCACGGAAATTTGCAGCGGAATTCCCGAAAAGGTTGATAAAGCGGTGACAAAAGAGCTGACCATAATATTGGTAATCTCTTTTAGGGCGGAATGGGCCATTTCATCATGTAAAAGGTCCTCCTTGGCATACTGGCCCAAAAGTTTCTTGACTATAATCTCGGCGCTGTTTTGGTCCAAAACGAACACGGCTTTTCCCTGAGCACCGCCTTCAACTTTTAAAAACATGGCAACTCTCAACTCATCAAGGTTCCCCAATGCATCACTCAACCTGTTTAAAGGAACCAGCCATACCCTGGGCACAGTCATAACAATTTTTGTCCGCAGCATACTCGACAATGAAGAAGCAGCGTTTCCGGACCCGATATTCACAATTTCTTTCAGGGCTTCCAGTCTCACCGCAGACACATCCATCTTACACAAGCCCCTTTCTACGCATTTCTCTTTGAATATCAAAAATATACTTAATAATTCTATCTCTTGTTCTTTCCGATATGTCAGTAAACTTTACAGATATTAAATATGTACTGTCATTATCCTTGGTAGAACGCAAAGTAATACCCGGTAATTCCATCTCGGTTGCGCCGATTATTGTTTTAATTTTTATTTTTGTTTGCGGAGGCAGGTCTTCTGAGGCTGCCATCAATAGTCCGCCACCGCTAAGATCCTTCATAAAGCCCTTTTTTTCTTCGCTCAGCTCTTCTTCCTCAACAATTCTGTATGAAAGCTCCTGAACGACCGGTACCCGGACATACTGTCTTCTTTGGATTTTTTTTATTTTTTGAGGATATTCGATATAAAAAGTAGGGATAGGTTCGGTTATTCTCTTCACAATTCTAGAAGAAAATGAATAAGCTGCGATGTCGTCAGTAAATATCACTCTAAGCGAAGTCCCTTCATGTAGAGGAATAAACTGACCTTCCACCAAGGGAACTCCAATAGAGATAATTCTGTTGCCAATTTCTTCAATCTTAGTCCGGTATTTGCCTTGATATGCTCCTTCCATTACTTCAAGCTCAATGAACATTCCTTCATGAAGTTTGTGAGCGAATAACATTACATCCCTCTTTTCTGATCATGTCATCGTTCTTTTTGCAATCTTAACAAGGTGTAAATAAAACCTTTTATCCCTTTGTTAACTTTCGGCGAGCGAAGATAGTTCTCCATGATATTACCGGCTATCCACTGAACACATTCATAAGCAATGCTGTGGGGATTGGTAAAACCCACAGGTTTTTGGTTCATTACCGAACGACTGACTAAAGGATCTTTATAAATCCAACCAATTAGATGAATCGGCACCCCCAAAAACTTTGTTACCGCTTGCTCCAGTCTGGCATAGGTTTGCTGAGCTTCAAGTTCGTTATCCACCATATTTATCACAACATTGATGTTTACTTTAGTCGGCAAACTGCTGATCGCTTTAATTAAACCATAGGCATCAGTCATGGCCGTAGGCTCGGGTGTCAAAACAACAATAACATCGTCCGCGGCGGAAATAAAACTCAGAACCGTCTGGCCAATACCCGCTCCCGTGTCAATGAGCAGGATATCAGTCATTTTTTCCAATCTACCCATATTCACAAGAACATTTTTCAATTGCTCCTTTTCCAAGTTTGCCAGTTCGACAATTCCTGAGGCCCCGGGGAAAATCTTAATTCCTCTGGCTACAGGATAAAGAATTTCTTCAATTTCTTTCTCTCCGGAAATCAGGTGCTTAATATTATAATCGGGGATTACACCAAAGGCTACATCAACATTGGCCAAACCCAAATCCCCGTCCAGAATTATTACCCTGTATTCGCGTTCAGCCAAAGCGAGAGCTAAATTTACAACCAGGCTGGTCTTACCTACCCCTCCTTTGCCGCTGCTTACAGTAATAACCCTCATTTTTTCCAGTTTTACCTCTTCTTCCTTTTCCTTAACCAACCTGCGAAGCTTGGTAACTTGATCATACATCGGGGTTAACCTCCCCCAGAATACATCTGGCCAATTTTTGCGGAGTGGCTGCTTCAATATCATCAGGCACATTTTGTCCATTGGTCAAATAAGCAACAGGTAAATTGGCCTTGACAATAAGATCTAAAATTGACCCTACAGCAACGCTCTCATCCAATTTAGTTAAAATCAAATGAGTTGATAAGTCTTTAAAACGTTCATAAACCAACATCTGATCAGCCGGATTGGTTGTGGCACTCATTACCAGCATGGTCAAATCCGGTTGCCCTACGCTGATAAAAGCTTCCAGCTCGGACATATGCTCACCATGATGAGGGCTGCGTCCGGCGGTGTCAATAAAAATCAATTCCTTATCCCGGTGTCTCTCGATAGCTTCTTTTAAGCCTTCAGGATTCATTACAACCTCCACCGGAACTCCTATTATTTCCCCAAAAGTCCTTAATTGTTCTACAGCGGCAACCCGGTAAGTATCGGCAGTGATCAAGGCGATTTTCTTTTTTTCAATAATGCTGAATCCGGCTGCCAGTTTACCGATGGTCGTGGTTTTGCCTACTCCGGTGGGACCTACTAAAGCTACAACCAAAGTTTTATCGGATGGTTTTATCGTGTCCGTCTGACTGCACAATTTCATTACTTGATTTTGCAGTCTGGCATAAACAAGAGCAGAATCAGTCCACAGCTCTTCTCTTAATTCCTTGCTCACTGCAGTTATGAGTTCATTGGCCATTTCTTGGCTTAATCCTCTTTGCCTTAGTAAATCGAACCATTTTTCCATTGGGGCGGGAAAAGATTGCTGCTTCTTTTCAAATTTGGCAATTTGGCCTTTAATTTCCTTGAGAATGTTATGCATTTGCTTGATTTCGGATTTTGTATCCTCTGTCAGATCATTATCGGATTTATTCTCTTTGACATCCTCATTTTCCTTTTTCCTGTATTCCTCGTAAGCTCTTTTTATGTACTCGCTATTTATGGGCTTAACAGCCGGCTCCCTGGACTCTATAGCCGTTCTTACGGGTTCTTCTTCAATCGCCGCTGTAATTTCCACTTTCGTTCGGGCAAAAAGGCCGAGAAATCCTCCTTCTTTAATTCGACGGGTTTGCAGAATAACGGCATCCGGACCCAGTTCCCGTTTTATTCTGCTCATGGTATCTCCAATTGTATCACCTGTGAAACGTTTAACTCTCATTATCTAACACCACCATTCCTAGAGGCTGTATTTCAATACCTTGCACTAATTCATTATAGGAAAGCACGCTTAGATGCGGTATTTGACGCTCGGTCATCCTTTTTAAATTAATTCGGACAACCGGCGCTGCTATAATTACCGGGTTATAACCTTGAGCCACGACTCTTTCCACTTGCAAGGAAATTTTATTTATAAGCTTTTGCATTACAGCTGGGTCTAGATTCACATAATTTCCGTATTCCGAGGGACGCAAGTTATCCAAGATTAGCTGCTCAATTTGCGGTTCTAAGGTAATGACCGGCAATCTTTTCTGAGCATCAAGCAAGGGTTGAATAATTTGTCTGGCCAAACTCTGACGAACATATTCAGTCAACTTGTCGATGTCTTTAGTCAAGGGAGCATAATCGGCCAAAGTTTCCAGGATGGTAGTCATATTCCTGATTGATACTCTTTCCCGCAGCAAATTGGCCAATACTTTCTGAATTTGGCCCAAACTAAGCAGATCGGGGACAAGTTCCTCCACCACCGCGGGTGACTGTTCTTTGGCATGATCCACAAGTTTCTTCACATCTTCCCGGCTCAATAGCTCATGGGCATTAGCCTTAATGATTTCGGTCAAATGTGTGGCCAAAACAGTAGGTGCATCGACAACAGTATAGCCTGCCAGTTCAGCCTGTTCTCTGTGAGCCGCGTTTATCCATTTGGCATCCAGGCCAAAAGCTGGTTCTTTGGTTGGAATGCCTGGGATATCTTCAGTCTCCATACCACCGCTAAAAGCCAAATAATGGTCGGCTAAGAGTTCTCCGGTAGCAACATCTGCACCCTTGATTTTTATCACGTACTGGTTAGGTTGCAAATTCATATTATCTCTAACCCTGATTACCGGGACGATAAAACCCAGTTCACCGGCCAATTGCCTACGAATAAGCACTATCCTGTCCAGGAGATCCCCTCCTTGGCCGGCATCAACCAAGGGAATAAGAGCATAACCGATTTCTATTTCCATATGGTCTACTGTCAGCAGGTTAAAAACATTCTCGGTTTTTCTTATTTCTTGGATTTCATTTTCCCGAGCGGCTGCAATTTCCTCCTCTGACATAGCCGTTGGTCTTTTTTGCATAATATAGCCCACCGCTGCTATAATCGCCGCCAAGACCAGGAAAGGAACGGGTGGAAGGCCCAAAAAAGCGAGAGCAATTAAAACCACGGCAGTTACATATAAAGCTTTTGGTGTTTGAAAAAGCTGTCGGGCTAAATCCTGTCCCAGATTGGCTTCTGAAGCCGCTCTGGTTACCACTAAACCGGTAGCCGTAGAAATGAGCAGGGCGGGTATTTGGGTAACCAAACCGTCACCGATGGTTAACAAGGTATAAGTATGCAAGGCATCAGTAACCGGCATGCCTTTTGTCAGCACTCCGATGATAAAGCCGCCAATGATATTGATGAGCAAAATTATGATAGCCGCTATGGCGTCACCTTTAACAAACTTGCTTGCTCCGTCCATGGCACCGTAGAAGTCGCTTTCTTGCTGTATTTTCTTTCTCCTGTTTCTTGCTTCCTGTTCATTGATAATACCGGCATTAAGGTCGGCATCAATACTCATTTGCTTACCGGGCATGGCATCCAAGGTAAAACGTGCCGCTACTTCAGAAACTCTTTCGGCGCCTTTGGTAATCACAATGAACTGGACCACGACCAGAATGCAGAAAACGATAAATCCAACAACAGGATTGCCCTGAATGACAAACTGCCCGAAAGTTTGAATTACTTGGCCGGCATGAGC
>Ga0134099_1000556_pt1 | contig 42894 bp, 34 predicted proteins | sample 10_taG_2_FD_105482 | JGI IMG/M metagenome (GOLD analysis project Ga0134099, IMG submission 105482) | Switchgrass degrading microbial communities from high solid loading bioreactors in New Hampshire, USA - 10_41_5_180_A2 metaG | ecosystem: Engineered > Bioreactor > Semi-continuous > Anaerobic >...
CAATTCTGTTTACGATGACGACGGCGTACTGATTGACACACAGGCGTCCGATTACGTACTGGCCAATAAAAGAGCAGTATGTGAGGGTTATGCCAATCTTTACTGCGCTTTGCTGAGGGCAGCCGGCATCCCGGCACAGGTATATACCGGCCTGGCTGACGGTGGTGGTGGATGGGCCCCCCATGCCTGGACAGGCGCGTATATCAGTGAGCAAAAACGATGGATCATCGTGGATTGCACGTGGGATTCCCGGAACCGCTATATCAATGGAGAATATGTGACAAAGGAAATGAGACAGGATTACTTTGACATTGATGTTAAGCGTCTTTCCAATACACATATTGCTGCGTTGACCATATTTGATGATATCTATTATAATGCAGAGGTGGAGGAAAGTATAGCGAGCGCTTTTGGGAAAGATGCCAATCTTGACCTAAAGCGTACCGATCTCTATTTTTACTTTGACAAGGTGTCCATGTCAAAGCACTGCGTCATACAATTCCATCCGGGGTTTGGTCCATGGAGCATTCAGGAGTATTTTGATGAAAGCTGGGTGTCTTCAAATCCCAAAGTGGCGACAGTGGACCAATTGGGGAATGTGACTCCCCATGACTATGGTACCACCATCATTTCTCTTGCGCTTCAGGAAAGAGGAATGATAGCGTCTTTTGAACTAACGGTAGAGCCCCAGAAACTTAGCGTGTTCTGCCCGCCGCTCACTGTAGGGGGTACATATGAAATCTATCCTTTTTTGTTGGACGGCATGCACTTTAATTGGGATATAAATAAGGATTATTTCACCTGGAAATCCTCCAACCCCGAGGTCGCCGTTGTAGACAGCAGGGGCAGGGTCACTGCGGTCGGCGCAGGAACGACGACCATTACGATGACCTCTTTGGACGGCCTTGAATCGGCTGAGGTGGAGGTTAAGGTGAAACCGGTTCTGGAGGCCATACATCTGAACGTCAAAACGCTTACTTTGGAGCCTGGCACATCCTATATTGGCCTGTCGGTGAAAGGATCTCCCGAGAGTATTATCCGAACGAAGTTGGAATGATGCTTGAATTTGAATCCTCCAACCCCCAGGTGGCTACGGTGGTGGGAGGCCGAAGAATTGATGCGCATAGTGAGGGTACTGCGGTAATTACCGTAAAGTTGGTTAAATATGAAAATGGAGTCAAAGTGGTAAAATTAACCGATACCTGTGTGGTGACCGTGGCAAAGAAAGGAGGAAACTCAGCAACGAACGACAATACGGTAACCGCTGTACCGACGGCATCCAGGATATTGATTAATGGCAAGGCCTATCAATTTGACGCATATACCATCAAAGGCAATAACTATTTCAAGCTCAGGGATCTAGCCATGGCATTGAGCGGGACGGAAAAGTGCTTTGAAGTCACATGGGATGGAACAAAGAAAGCAATCTACTTGTTGTCGGGTCATAGGTACACTCCCGTAGGCGGTGAATTAAACGCTGGCGACGGGAAGAACAAGACGGCGGTTTTATCAGCGGCCACCGTTTATAAAGATGGTGTCCCCGTAACGTTTACGGCATATACCATCAACGGCAACAACTATTTCAAGCTGAGGGATGTTGCGCAGGCCTTTAATTTCGGCGTCACATGGGACAACGTTACCAAGACCATCATCATCGATACTTCTAAAAACTATGTGCCTGAGTCATAAGAAAGTGTTTGTCTGCCCTTGTTAGAAATGAATAATCTATAGCAGTCATGAAAACAGTAAAAGCTTGGACAACCCTGGGCCAGGGATGCCAAGCTTTTTTCTTGAAGCGGACCGATGAGGTTATGTATAATGAAAGCAACTGTATTGCGTGCCTTTATGGGACGCAATAGTGAAGACAATTACCGGAGGAACTGTCCCGTAAGAACTTTTACGCACATTTTGATGAGCTTAATACTATTAGAAACTTCTTTTTGCCCATGGTTTTCCTGAACAATTCCTAGGGCTTCACCAAATCAATGAAAATGTACTTTCTTCCTTTTCCGGTACTTTCTAATCAGGTTATTCTTGACGGGAATAAGTTTTGAAGGATTATATGATTTAAAGGCTAACCAGCAAACATTAAATTTGATTTTGGCAAAATTTTTATCTATCATTGTTCAAGTAATTTTAGTATAATTTAATACGTTGTGCGATATATAAGTTTCTGTCTGCAGGAATATTTTGTTTAGTATTACAGCTAAAATATCCCTGCTGCAGTTATGTTTGGATTAATTGCTGAATACAAAGTGCTTGATGTTTGAAATATTAATATCCTGGCCTATAGGCTTATTGATGCAATAACACATGTTGTAGGCCGGAAGCTTGGTTTTTGTCCTTGTCTGCAATCCTCAAAAGGTTTTGCAGAGTACCTGCTCAATGCTGTTAGAAAAGAAAGCTTCTTTCTTGCTACCTCGATTACCGCATATGGGTTTCTCTGGGTTCTGTTGAACCGGAACCTGTCAAAGGGTTTAGGAAACAGGTTTTTCTAGTTCTTCTTGCAGAGGCAAGCCAAGAGTCATCTGAGCCAATAAATACCGTCTGTTATCACACGGGCGACAGTTACAAGGTCTTACAGATTTCCGATTTCTTTGATAGAATGCTTTTTATTGAGCTCCAGCACATATTGTGACCTCTATCAAGTGATCTGGATGTTACTGTGATAGGTTGCAGAACAAAGCTGGAGTTTTTCATCTGCCGGATTTGACAATCAAAAGCCGGCACAGCAGGTTAAATCTGAAACTGGGCAATTATGTGGATATTGGCAAAAGTGCAGGCATCTGGTACCTGAACAGCTACACCCGGCATAAACCGGAATCTGCTCCAATGGCACCAGTGACTTGCAGCAATGAGATTTGTATGATTATTTAGAAAGGGAGATTCTCCAATGCGACGTATGCTTGTTTTGCTTTTGTCGCTAGTGCTTGTACTTTCCGGATGCGCCGATCAAGAACTTTCTGAACTTAGCCACTTTGCTCCGGAGGAGTCACAGCGGCTTATTGTTTATACATCTCACAAACATGAGATTTACGAGCCCATCATATGTGAATTTGAGCAGCGTACAGGTATATGGGTCGAAATTGTGACCGGCGGTACTGCGGAGCTTCTTGAAAAGATTGCTTCAGGAGATACCCAATGCGATCTGCTGTTTGGCGGTGGCATAGACAGTCTGAGTGCCTATGGTGATTTATTTGCTGCATACAAAAGTCCTGAGCTGAAAAACATTGTACCTTCGATGCAAGGCAATGGTACATGGACACCCTTTTCAGCGTTACCGATGGTGCTGATCTATAATCCTAAGCTTGTGCGGTTCAATCCGCCGGAGGGCTGGAGCAGCCTTCTTGATCCTGCGTGGAAGGGAAGGATTGCGTTTGCAAGCCCGGCTGTTTCCGGTTCAAGCTATACAGTCCTGGCCACTATGATACAGGCTCTCGGTGGCGAACCGGAGGATCGTGTTAAGGATTTTTACAACAACTTGGATGGACAGGTTCTTTCCGGATCCGGTGAAGTTATTGACGCTGTGGCGCAGGGAGAGTACTTCATCGGTGTCACGCCGGAGGAGGCAGCGGTCAATGGCATTAAGGAAGGTTATGACATTGCGATGGTTTATCCGGTTGAGGGAACCAGTATTGTTGCTGACGGAGCAGCGATCATTAAAAACTGCCGGCATGAGGAAAACGCAAAGCGCTTCCTGGACTTTATTTTGAGCGAGGATGTCCAGCGCCGGCTGTCCGATACGTTCTCCCGCAGATCAGTACGTACCGGGCTTTACACGCTTTCCACAAGAGGTTTGAAGAGTCTGGATTATGATGTTGCATGGGCTGGCAGCCACCATGCAGAGATTCTCCAGCTCTGGGCAGAGCTTAGCGGGGAGGTGGCCGGATGAGGGCATGGGTCGAGCGGTCGTTTAAAAACCGTATTTTTATAACAGTCCTGTTGGTGGCACTGCTGCCGCTGTTTCTATGCGCTGTTTTGATGCTGCAGATACAAATTGGGCGCAGTGAGCGGGAGCTTGTTCAGCAGGCTTACCTGGAACTGGATTCGCTGGCCAGTACGTTGACGGAATCCCTGAAAGGCGTTGAAACTATTACACAGGAGCTTGTAAAAAGCACTGTCGTGCGGAGCACAATGCGCAGCAGCGACAGCGATTCGCGAATCTTATATCAGTATTTGTTCCGCAGCACTAATGAGTTCAGAAATGTGGCGCAGTTTGGTATCTATGATGAAAAAGGATTATGCCGTTATACCACTGCCGGCAACCTGCCTGACGAAGTGCTGGATCTTGACTGGGGTATTCTCTATGCCGCCGGTCATTCAGAGGAGTTTGTACTGCAGGAAAACAACGGGCAGGGGCTTATCGGTGCCCGTGCCGTCCATACTTCCGATGGTACCATTCTGGGATATCTGGTTGTCACCATTGGAGAGGACGGCATAGAGTCGCTTTTCAGTGGTAAATACAACTCAGTAAACGATGTGATCCTGCTTGATCCGGCGTGGCGTACGGCATATTACTCTAAGTCGGCACAGGGGCTTGCCACTGCCAACGCTTTGAGAGAACAGTTATTGGCAGGCGTGCCTCTTACCGGTGTGGAGGGTGAATATAATTTTTACGTTAAAGGTTTGGAAGAAAACGGCTTTACGCTGATTTTGCAACAACCTCGCACTTTTACCACGGCGGTCATGCGTTCGATATACTCTGTAAATGGAATGATGAGCTTGTTGTGCCTGATTTTGTGCTTCTGGTGTGCGTGGGTTTTGAGCCGGCATCTGTCCAGGCCGGTACATGAGCTTGATGCTGCAATGGGAGAAGTTGAAAAGGGCAATTACCAGGTGCAGTTGGAAACCAATCGTACCGACGAATTTGGCAGGCTCAACAGCTCATTTAACCGCATGACCCGTGAGTATCTGCTGAATCTGGAAAGCTCGGTGCAGCGGCAAAAGGAACTCAACGAGACTCAGATCCGTATGATGCAGGCACAACTGAATCCGCATTTTTTATACAACACCCTTGATTCCATGAAATGGCTAGGGGTGACCCACGATGTGCCACAGGTTGCCACGCTGGCAACCAACCTTGCCACCATTTTACGTTCCAGCATCTCAGAAAGCGAGTTTGTAACGCTCCAGCAGGAACTGGAGCTCATTGACCGATATGTCGATATACAGTCAATTCGCTTTGGGGACAGCTTTACATGTGAAATTGACATTGACGATTACTTCCAGAGTTGTCTGGTGCCGAAGCTGGTATTGCAGCCGCTGGTGGAAAACGCCATCATCCACGGCGTCAGGGGGTGTGATGACGGCTACATCAAGGTCAGGGCAGAAGAGCAGAATGGCGTACTCCTGCTAACCGTGTCAGATAACGGCCATGGAATCCCGAAGGAGATTTTGGAAAAATTGAATTCCTCAGACAAGCAGAAACCGGATGGACACCTGGGACTTTATAATGTGGACAGGATCATACAGCTGCACTACGGTGATCAGTACGGCATTACAGCCGAAAGCATTCAGGGGGAGGGGAGCCGTGTACAGTTACGGCTGCCCATTCAGAGAAAGGAGAAGAATGATGCTGAAAGTATTGGTAGTTGATGACGAACCCATGGTGCGCAAGGGTATTATACTTGGCTTTGACTGGGCAGCCCTGAACTGCGTGATTGTGGGAGAAGCGGCAAATGGCGAGGAGGGACTTGCCGCAGTGGAAGCCTATAACCCGAACCTCATTATTACTGATGTTCGGATGCCACGCATGGATGGCCTTGAAATGCTTGGCGAGCTGAGACGGCGTGGCAATCGTGCCCACGTTATACTATTGACAGCATACAGTGATTTTTCCTATGCCAGAAACGCATTGCTGAATGGAGCGGATGATTATCTTCTCAAACCGTTTGACAATCAGGAGCTGGTGGCGGCTATCAATCGAATCCAGCAAAAAGTTCAGGAACGTTCCGCAATGACGCCAAGAGACGAGCTTCCCCTTGCAAAGGGAGATAAGAGCAAATATGTGCTGATGGCTATGAATTATATCGCGGAGCACTATCGTGACCCGGGCATCGGCATCACCATGATTGCAAACTCCCTGGGTTTAAGCGAGGGGCATTTGAGCCATGTGTTCAAGAAAGAAACCAGCTACACCATTATCGGATATCTGACCCATTACCGTATCCATATGGCTATGAAGCTTTTGCAGGATTGTCGTTACAAGATCTATGAAGTAGCCGAAATGGTAGGCTACCGGGATGTGGCATATTTCGGAAGTACGTTCAAGAAGCTGACGGGGCTTTCGCCATCGGAATATCAGGATCGGTGCAGGTAAGTTGTACATTATCCGGAAAATTCAAGTCTCGGTTGAATCGCAGAATAAAAGGAATATTCGCAGTTTTGTCCGGTTTAACTTAAACCGGATATTCTCTATAATATCTTGTAGATACTCTAGATTAGTATTAGAAAAGGAGCGAACAAAATGAAAAAAACTCTTGCAATCATGTTGGCGCTTGTGATGGTACTGGGCCTTGCGGGCTGCGGTTCCAATGAGACGCCGAAGTCAGACAACGGAAGTACCTCTGAAAACACCACCAATCAACCTGCGTCGACACAAGAAGAGAAGGATTACTCTGGATACACTATCCGTATCTACTCCAACTCCAATTCCACCGAACGCGCAACCTGGCTTGTGAATGAAGCCAAGGATGCAGGATTCACCGTATCTATAGATGACAACAGTGTTATCTCCGGTGATACTGCTGCCATCCAGGCTGCCAATGAAAACAAGGATGGAGACATCCTTTTCGGTCTGAACGAAACCCGTTGGAGTCAGGTTGTAAACGGTGTTTATGAGAACCTGAAGCTTGTCGAATGGACACCCTCCTGGGCCGATGAGGTTGGCGAATACGCCTATCCTGGTGCTGCCTATGGTCTGGTTATCCAGAACGTTCTGATGCTGTACCGTACCGATGAGCTCGGTACCAACGGTGAGGAACTGCACTTCAAGCATTGGGCTGACATCGTTGACAGCGGTTATAAATGGTATCGCCAGAATAAGGTCGGTGGAACCACCAATGCAAACATCAATTCCGCATTGCTGTATCCTTTCGTCGATCCTGCTTCAAAAGCCGGTGGTATCTCTGTAGAGGGCTGGAAAACTTTGTGGAAATACTGTGCTAACGGTGTATATTCTTCCGACGACTCCTATAAATACGGTTTTGACCCGCTGAACAAGGGTGACGTTGCAATTTCCACTTTCTATTCATCCTCACTTTACGGCAAGATCGATTCTGCTGCTGAAAGCTCCGAAAATCCGCTTCGCGGCGCATTAGAGCCTGAAAACTGGGCATTGGTTGATATTGAGGACGGTACCTACTATATTGCCGAGTATATAGGTATTCTTGATAAGGAAGGCAGAACAGAAGAACAAACCGAGGCAGTCAAGGCTTTCGCTGAATGGTTTGGATCAGCTGAAGTACAAGCTGTCTGGGGTGAAGAATTTGACTCCTACCCATGCAACGTTGCTGCTGCTAATATCCTCTATCCGGATGGCATTCCTGAAATTTACACTATCAAGAACTTCGCACTGAGCAAAGTAGAAGGCACCGACATGACTTACGCTGAATATGTTGCAGAACATTCCAGCGAATGGACAAACATTATGACGAATCTCGGCTTCTTCTGGGCTGATGCTAATGGTGCTGTTGCAGAGCCTGACTGGGATAACCTTGACTGGGCAACGCTTACACAAGCTAAGGAGTAAACTTCAACTGCTTGATTTTAGGAGAAGTTCCGATGGTGAGCCGTTAAGGCTCACCATCATTATATTGCCCCTATATTAGCATATTAAACCTATATTGGTAAATTAATCCTATATTTTCTGAACCTAGTTTGGAGGACTCTTTTATGATTCGCATAAATGATATTGTGGTGAAGTTTGGCGACTTCACTGCTCTGCATAATATAAACGTCCATGTGAAAGAGGGCGAGTTCTTTACTTTTCTTGGCCCTTCCGGTTGCGGCAAGACCACTACCCTTCGGACAATCACCGGATTCATTGAACCGTCTGAGGGTACGATAATGGTTAAGGGACGCGATATTACCCACGTTCCCATTGAGGATCGCAACATCGGAATTGTGTTCCAAAGCTATGCTCTGTTCCCTACGATGACGGTATATGAGAACATTGCCTTTGGCCTGAAAGTTAAGAAAGTAAATAAAAAAGAGATTGATGAAAAGGTTCGTGCTATTGCAAAGAAAGTCGACCTTTCCGATGAACAATTGAAAAAAGCTGTTTCCCAGCTCTCCGGCGGCCAGCAGCAGCGTGTGGCCATAGCTCGTGCGTTGGTTACAGAACCGGCAATCATCTGTATGGATGAGCCGCTTTCAAATCTTGATGCCAAGCTCAGGGTGCAGCTGAGAAATGAGCTGAAAAAGATGCAGAAGGATTTTGGTATTACAACCATCTATGTTACCCATGACCAGGAGGAAGCTTTGACCCTGTCCGACCGCATCGCAGTGTTCAACAAGGGTTACATCGAGCAGATCGGCACACCCAATGAAATTTACAATCACTCCAAAACGGAGTTTGTATGCAACTTCATCGGCGATATCAACCGTCTGGGCGAGGAGGTTGTCAAGAAGATGGCTGTAAATGGTGCAAAAGTGGACCCATATCAGCACAACTACATCCGCCTGGAGCGAATCCATGTCAATACCCGGCCTAGCGAAGGAGATCTCGTGTTGGATGCCAGGGTAGAAAGCCGCGAATACTATGGCTTGTATATCAAGTATTACCTTGATCTCGGCTGCCAGACCATAAAGGTCATAGAGAAGAATGACGGTGTGAATATCTATGAGCCAGGGCAGATGGTCAAGGTCGTGATTAATCCGCGCGATATCATGGCCTATCCTGCGAAAGCTTAGACAGAGGTGATATCATGAATGATCTTTTGAAAAAACGTTCGCTGACATCAATCTTTTTCAAAACCTTTGGCATTGCACTTTTTGCCTATTTGTTTTTGGGTTTTATGGTGCTGCCATGCATAAACACTCTGACCAGCATTTTCAATGCAACCAACGCTGCCGGTGAACGTGACCCGTTTGCGGTTATCAGGTTCTTCTTTGCCGGCAACATGATGGACTATGTTTTGAACTCTCTGAAGCTCGCTGTCTGTCTGGTGGTCACGGTCAATATCGTTGGTGTGTCCATAGTGCTTCTGACGGAATATTTTGATATTAAGGGCGCAAAAATCCTGCGCATGGGCTATATGACCACGCTCATCTATTCCGGCGTGGCTCTGGTTACGGGTTATTTGTTTTTGTATGACGCTGACGGTATTCTCACGTCCGCACTCGTAAAAACTTTCCCCAACATGAACCCAAACTGGTTCTCTGGCTTTAGCGCAGTCCTCTTCACGATGACCTTTGCCTGTACCAGCAACCATGCGCTGTTTTTACGCAATGCCATCCGAAGTATCGACTACAACACGGTTGAGGCTGCACGGAACATGGGCGCCAAACCGCTTAAGGTTTTGTGGAAGGTTGTGTTTCCGACCCTGACCCCGACCATGTTCTCGCTGACTGTTATGACTTTCGTTACAGGTCTTTGCGCCATGTCTGCGCCGACCCTTTTGGGCTATGACTCCATTAACCCTGAAATCGTGCGCCTGGCAGGTTCTTCCACCGCCGATGAGGCTTTTCCGCAGGCAAGGGCTGCGCTGTTGTCAATCATTCTGGCGATTTTTACTATAGTAGTGCTGTCGGTTTTGTCTGCTTATGAGCGAAAGGGGCATTACCTCTCTGTTTCCAAGACCAAGGCAAAGCTTCAGAAGCAGAAGATCACGAACCCGGTGGCTAATGTCCTGGCGCATATCTATGCTTATGTGCTGTTCATAATCTACATGATCCCTGTAGTAATGATTGTTGTGTTTTCGTTCCAGAATTACAGCGCTATCCGCATGAAGAAGCTCGACATCAAAAACTGGACGCTGGTGAACTTTTTCGGCTCAGAGGATTATCAATACCTGACTTCACGCGGAACTTACAAACTCCGCAAGGGTTCTATTTCAGGCCTGTTTTCCAATGAAGCAACCCTTGGGGGTATCAAGATCAGCTTTATTATGTCCGCCATCGCAGCTGCACTGGCTTGCGTCATTGTGGTCATAGCCTGCAACTATATTTTTAAGAATAAGAACAAAAAAATCAGCACTGTTTTGGAATACTGCCTGTTGTTCCCCTGGCTGCTGCCTACCATCCTGATTTGCTATTCTTACCGGATTTTCTTCAATAGCAATAATGTGTGGTATGTGGGCAATATGAACTTGTATTATGCGGAAAATGTACGATTGCTGATTATTTTAGCCTATACGGTTGTGAAACTGCCGTTCTCGCTGCGAATGATTAAGGCTGCCTTTTATGCCATCGATGAAGAGCTTGAGGACGCGGCGCGCAATCTTGGCTCAAGCGGACTGAGGACTTTCATGAAAGTGAAGCTGCCCATCATTTTACCGAGTGTACTGGCCGTTTTTGCACTGAATTTCAACGCTCTGTTTACTGAGTATGATATGTCAGCAACATTTGCCAGTTCCTATGCTACGAGCTATGCAATGGTAATTCAGTCCATGACCGCAGAGGAAGGCTTGTATGGTTATAATGTCAATGCCTCCGGGCGCCGATGCGCATCCACCGTATTTATTATGATCGTCTCCGGCATCATCCTTTATCTTGTATATGGGGTGGGTGCACGCGACCTGGGTGAACGCCTTGCAATAAAGGAGAAACGTAAAAAGCGCTGGCAGAAATTACTTGCGCGTTTTCACAGAGAGCCCTTAAAGGAAACTCCTGAACTGGAAGCTTAGGTTGGAATTACTTTTGATTTGCTACGAAAACTCCTTGTTTTATTTGCTACCCGTCAAGCGGAAAAACTAAAAAGCGGAAAATTACTGCCCGGTTCGCCGGGCAGTTTTTGCGCATATAAAAATAAAGCCCTTTAAGGGCTTATTTAGTTGGTTTCATAAAATCGGGCTTTGGCATATAGAACTTTTTCTGAGCCAGCTTTTCCTCAACGATTCTCAAGGTTTCCCCAAACCTTTGAAAATGTACTATCTCCCTTGCCCTGAGGAATTTCAGCGGCTCCCTGACATCAGGATCATCCACCAGGTTCAACAGGTTTTCATAGGTGGCCCGTGCTTTTTGCTCCGCAGCCAGGTCCTCCACCAAATCCGCTATGGGATCACCTTTTGACTGGATATAGGCTGCTGTCCATGGGGTACCTGAAGCACTCATCGGGTATATGGCATGATCATGGTCTGTGTAATATGCTCCAAGACCCTCCCTCTCTATAACATCAGCCGGAACACCTCTGGTTAGCTGGTGCACAATCGTTCCGACAATTTCCAGGTGGGCCAGTTCTTCCGTACCTATATCATTCAAGGTGGCGCGGGCTTCCTCCGTAGGCATGCTGAACCTCTGGCTCAGATATCTGAGTGAGGCTGCAAGTTCCCCGTCCGGACCGCCATATTGAGAAATGATATATTTTGCCATCCTGGGGTTCCTGTTCTTGATTTTAACCGGATATTCCAGTTTTTTATCATAAATCCACATATACAGACCTCCATTCTTAGTTCTGGATTGACAGCGATTTTCATCCCTATTGCCAGGGCCACGGATCTTCAATCCACTGCCATGGGCATTTGCTTTGGGTCATTGGCGTTAACGGCCCGTAAAGCCTTTCAAAGTTCTGCCTTAAAGCTTTCGCCCTTTGTACGTTGCTATTGAAAAGGGATATAGCTCTCTGGTCGTAAGGATGCGTGTTAAGATACAGATTTAGGTCTATGAGGGTAAAATCTGCAGCCATCAGTTCATTTAACAATCTTTCCCTTGCACTGTCCATATCAACACCTCCAATCTAAGCATCTACCGTATATTCAGGATCCATGCCGTATGGCCTGTCAAGCTCAGGGAAAATGGTGCCTCTTGCAAGCCCTTCCATGGGATTGTATACATTCTTCATGTACTGGAAAGGCACATAGGCATGGGCAAGCTTTGGATAAGTCGGTAAAACCGGGAATTTGTACTGCGTCATTTCCATAGGGTCAAAAGGTTTTTTCATATACATTTGAATCCCTCCATAAATAAATTCGCTTGTATAGGACCTATTTCTGCAATTCATCGCATTGCCGTGCTGCACAGCCTATCATGCGTTCATAATCCATCCTGGCATCGGGCTGGCTTATAGCCGTATGACGCAAAAAATATCTTGAACTGTATTTTTGCATTTTGTTAGTGTGACAGGGCAAAGCTGCATAATATATAAATCTATTAACATAATATTCATTATGTGTTAATTGGTGCAAAGGATGCGGCAAAAAGCTCCAGGCAAAATGAGCAAATAGGCCCAATCCGGATGTTCGCACCACTGTTTGTGGAGAAACTAACGATGTGTAAAACTGTAATAAAATATTAAAAACTCATTTACAACTTTGATGTTGATATGATAAAATACATTAGTGCATTATAATAAAATTCATAGCCATATGCTCGGTTTTTGGAAAGCTCCGGCCGATTACCTAGCTGATGGCGATTAAAAAAGTAGGAGGATTTTTATGTTAAAAGAAAAAAAACAAGAGATAATTAACAAGTACAAGATCCATGAAAATGACACCGGTTCACCGGAAGTACAAATTGCATTGCTTACAGAAAGAATAAATCATTTGAATGAGCATCTTAAAATTCATAAGAAAGACCATCATTCCAGAAGAGGACTTCTGAAAATGGTAGGTCAAAGAAGAGGTCTTCTCAATTATCTTATGAAAAATGATATTGAGAGATATCGTGCCATTGTTGAAAAACTTAACCTTAGAAAGTAAAATGAGCGGAGTATTCCGCTCATTGTTTTATAATATCTGAAGAATTGTGAAAAATGAGCCCATCAAATAATGCCGGTAATTAAAGGAGCTGTTTATTTGCAAGTACCTTTAGTATTGCATAGCAGGGCTTGTTTTGACAGGCATTGTAAAACAGCGCTTAAAGCATAACTGTAACTGCAAAGACTTGCCATGACAGCAAAAGGGCTAAGACAGAGATGAAAAGCACGGGTCTTTGTTCGCAATGTTTAGTAATTTCGGATAATAGGAAGCTGAATTTGTGTAATAATAATATATAAACAATATAAAAGCTACGGACGGTAGACGGTAGATTGTACACTAATATTTCAGAAGCCGTGGGTGGCTGCCATTTACATAATTATTAGTGTAGAATCTACATGCTACAGTCTGTAGTTTTTATACAGAAGGAGGCATAAAATGAAAGCATTCAGTATGGAACTTGCAGGAAGGACATTGACAGTTGAAACCGGAAAAATGGCACAGTTGGCGAATGGTTCGGTTTTGGTGAGATATGGTGATACGGTAATACTGTCAACTGCCACTGCATCTTCACAGCCAAGAGAAGGAATTGATTTTTTTCCTTTAAGTGTGGATTTTGAGGAAAGACTGTATTCAGTAGGAAAGATACCTGGAGGTTTTATTAAAAGAGAAGGCAAGCCATCAGAAAAGGCCATATTGACTTCAAGAGTCATAGACAGACCTATCAGACCCCTGTTTCCCAAGGACCTTAGAAATGATGTCGTTATAGTTAATACCGTTTTATCAGTGGATCAGGATAATTCACCGGAAATTGCAGCCATGATTGGTACTTCTGCAGCATTAAGCATATCCGACATACCCTGGAATGGACCAATAGGCGGGGTAGTGCTGGGACTGGTGGACGGTGAAGTTGTAATAAACCCTGACACAAAACAGAGGGAAAAGAGCCAGATGTATGTAACGCTGGCAGGAACAAAAGAAAAAATAACAATGATAGAAGCCGGAGCAAATGAAGTGCCGGAAAATATAATGATGGAAGCAATAAAAAGAGGACATGAAGATATCAGGAAAATAGTGGATTTTATTGAGGAGATAGCCAGGGAGGTAGGGAAACCGAAATTTGAATATGTTTCCTTTGAAGTACCTGAAGATCTGTTTGCCGCTGTCAAAGAGCTTGCATATGACAGGATGAGGGAAGCTGTGCTGGCAGTGGACAAGCAAGTCAGGGATGAAAAAATCGAGAAGCTTACCCAGGAAGTGCAGGAACAGCTTGCAGAATCCTATCCGGAAATGGAGAGCCAGATAAACGAAGCCATTTACAAGCTTGAAAAGAAAGTGGTAAGGGAGTACATTCTTGAGGAAGACAGGAGAGTTGACGGGAGAAAGCTGGACGAAATAAGGCCACTTTCGGCTGAGGTAGGTTTGCTGCCGAGAACTCATGGCTCAGCCATGTTCCAAAGGGGACAAACCCAGGTTCTTACAACAGTTACTCTTGGAGCGCTGGGGGATGTGCAGATGCTGGATGGCATAGATCTTGAAGAGACAAAAAGGTACATGCATCACTATAATTTCCCGGGTTACAGTGTAGGGGAAGCAAAGGCATCAAGAGGCCCGGGAAGAAGGGAAATCGGCCATGGCGCTCTGGCTGAAAGAGCTCTGGAACCGGTGATACCAAGCCAGGAAGAATTTCCTTATGCCATCAGGCTGGTATCCGAGGTATTAATGTCCAACGGTTCTACTTCTCAGGCCAGTGTCTGCGGGAGTACTTTAGCCCTCATGGATGCCGGAGTGCCGATAAAGAGTCCTGTAGCCGGTATTTCTGCGGGGCTGGTAACCGATGAAAATGATCCCAAGAGATTTAAGACTTTTATGGACATCCAGGGAATAGAAGACTTCTTTGGAGATATGGATTTCAAAGTTGCAGGCACAAAAAAAGGAATAACGGCAATTCAAATGGATATAAAGGTTGACGGTTTGACATATGATATCATTGAGCAGGCTTTTGAACTGACACGCATAGGCAGGGAGTACATCATAGACAATGTCATACTCAAGACCATTCCTGAGCCGAGGAAAGAACTGTCAACCTATGCGCCCAAGATCCTTACGACAATTATCGATCCTGAAAAGATAAGAGAGGTAATTGGCCCCGGAGGAAAAATTATTAACAAGATCATACAGGAGACGGGTGTAAAGATTGATATAGAGGACGATGGCAAGGTATTTGTGTCATGCGTGGATATCAATGCAGGGAAAAGGGCTATTCAGATAATCGAAGGTATCGCAAAGGATGTTGAGCCCGGGCAGATATATTTAGGCAAAGTAATGAGGATAACGACTTTTGGAGCTTTTGTAGAATTCCTGCCCGGCAAGGAAGGTTTGGTCCACATTTCTAAACTTGATAAAAAGAGAGTTGCAAGGGTTGAGGATGTGGTCAATGTAGGAGATGAGATAATCGTAAAAGTTTTGGATATCGACAAGCAAGGCAGGATAAATCTTTCGAGAAAGGATGCAATCTCTGAAGTTGGAGAGGCAAATGAAAAGCATTGATATCAGAAACAATTCAATGGGTAGATCAAAGGCGTAAACTTCCGTTTACGCCTTGAGTTTTCTTGTGAATTCAAACTGCTTTTATATAAGCGCAGGTTTTGGACCAAACTAATTCTGTGTACTGGTATATTTATCGCGATGCAATGCGAAAATGTTCTTTTGGCAGAATATGAACTGATATCTGTTTTATAAGAATGAATTCAGCGAGTATGGATGCATTTGGCAATCAACCATTCAATTGGCTGAATTCAAGCCAAACCGGCACAACTGGTTAAATTAAATATCGACAATGAATTTTAGATCCTGGAGGTAATATGTTCAAGAAATATAAACTGGAAAATGGCTTGAGAGTAGTCTACGAAAAGATCCCATATGTCAGATCGGTTTCGGTGGGTATATGGGCAGGTACGGGCTCAAGATATGAAACCGTGGAAAATAACGGAATTTCCCACTTTATTGAGCATATGATGTTTAAAGGTACCACTAAAAGAAATGCCAAGGAGATTGCCGAGAGCATAGACAATATTGGTGGCCAGATAAATGCTTTCACGGGAAAGGAATGTACCTGCTACTATACCAAGACCTTGGATGAAAACATAGACATTGCAATGGATGTTCTGGCTGATATGTTTTTTAACTCAAAGTTCGACGAAAGAGACATTGATCTGGAACGAAGGGTTATACTGGAAGAAATAAAAATGTATGAAGATTCACCGGAAGAACTGGTGCACGATATGTTGTCGGAAACGGTTTGGGACAAGGATACATTGGGATACCCCATCCTGGGCACTGAAAAGAGCTTGAATCGCATAGACAGAACGGGAATGAGAGATTATGTAAAAAGGAACTATACTCCAAGCAATTGTGTGATATCAGTATCCGGTAACTTCAATGAAGATGCACTGAGGGATTTGATTGAGAAGTATTTTGGTTATTGGAACTCAGATTTTGACGGGAGAAGGGAATTTGACCGGGCTGAATTCGTGAACAATGTAAGCATAAGGGAAAAGGATACTGAACAGGTGCACATCTGCATGGGATTTAACGGGATTGAACAGGGAAATGAGAACCTGTATACCCTGCTGGCTGTAAACAATATTTTTGGCGGAGGCATGAGTTCAAGGCTGTTTCAGAAAATCCGGGAGGAAAAGGGTTTGGTTTACTCCATATATTCCTACCCTTCTGCGTACAAGAATGCAGGGCTTTTCACTATTTATGCCGGAATGAATCCGGAAAATCTTGAACAGGTTGTGGACATGATTCTGGAAGAGATAAATGAACTGAAGAGAAACTATATCAGTAAGGAAGAACTGGAAAAATCAAAAAATCAGTTGAAAGGCAGCCATATATTAAGCCTGGAGAGTACCAGCAGCAGGATGAACAGCATCGGCAAATCGGAAATTTTGCTGGGATATGTCTATACTCCCGAAGAGATCCTCAAAAAGATCGACAATATAGACATGGATCGGGTGGTGAAAGTGGTAGACAGCATTTTTAACGCGGACTTCTTCGGGTTTACAGCAGTAGGAAACATCAGTATGGATTTTGATATAAAAAAGTGGCAGAGCCGTAAAAAATAAAATATACAAAACCGCAGATTTAAAGAAAATATGCTCCTTTTGCAGCAGATGCGAACTAATTTGCTGTGTCAGTGCTATCATTGGCAGTGAAATCAGGCAATATTTGATGAACTGGCTATCATCCGTTTGAATTGGCTGAATCCGAACAATTGCACAGCAAAAACACAACTGCCGTCCAGGGGCATATTTTTTTATGTAAAAAACCGGAGTGATGCGAACAAGCACCTATAAATGCACAGCGACATAGTATATAGAGATGAAAAGCCGAATTGCTGTTTAATTTGATAATCAGCCATCGGTTTATTATGTAAAAACATAACAATCATCCTATTTATCGTGATTTCATCCAATGTATATGTTTGGCAGGAGGGATTTGATGCAAAATAAAAAGTTTACGGTTATCGGAGGGGATTTGAGGAGTCTGAAGCTGGCAAGCCAGATTGTTGCAGATGGGAATGAAGTAAATGTATATGGATTCAAAAATGCGGGAGTTGAACTAGAAATCGAGGAAAGCCAGGATTTGACGTCGGCGATTGATGAATCGGATGTGGTCATAGGTCCCGTACCTTGTTCCACAAATGATAATGAAATATTAAATGCACCGTTTTTTTCAGGCAAGATTTACATAAATGAAATATTTAAAAAGATGACAAAGAATCAGTTGTTCATAGCGGGAAGAATAAGCGAAAAGATACAGAATCTTGCACAGATATACAATGTATATACCGTTGACTTGCTGGAAAGGGAAGAAATGGCAGTACTGAATGCCATACCTACCGCGGAAGGCGCTGTAAAAATTGCAATTGAAGAAATGCCGATAACTCTTCATAACAGCAATGCAATGATTCTTGGATTTGGCCGGATCGGTAAGAATCTTGCAAAAATACTGCATGGCATGGGGGCAAATGTTTTTGTCGGAGCAAGAAAGTATGCTGATATTGCCTGGATAAAATGCTACAGATATATACCTTTTTTTCTCAGTGAGATAAAAAGCTATCTGGGGCAGATGGATGTCATATTTAATACAATACCTCATGTTATTCTTGATTCAGAGTTGTTGAAGGAAATCAACAAAGACTGCCCTGTCATTGATCTGGCATCAAAACCCGGAGGGGTGGACTTTGTCAAGGCAAAGGAAATAGGCACTAATGTAATCTGGGCGCTGTCCTTGCCTGGTAAGGTTGCTCCGGTGACTGCTGCACAATTCATTAAGGATACCATCTACAATATTATTGAAGAATTGGGGGTATGATTCCATTGTTACTGGAAGGTATAAAAATTGGTTTTGCTCTTACCGGGTCTTTTTGCACTTTTGCAAAGGTGTTTCCCGAGATTGAAAAGCTTGTAAGCGAAGGTGCCGATGTTTATCCCATAATTTCAGATTCGGTGGATAAGACTGATACAAGATATGGAAGCGCCACCGAATGGAAAAACCGTTTGAAGGTTATAACCGGAAAAGACATAATTTCTACAATTGTTGCCGCGGAACCAATTGGACCCAAAGGCCTTCTCGACATACTTGTGGTGGCTCCATGCACGGGCAATACCCTTGCCAAGCTGGCCAATGCGATAAATGATACGCCGGTTACCATGGCAGTGAAAGCTCATTTAAGAAACCAAAAGCCTGTAGTAATTGCCGTATCCACCAATGACGCGCTGGGGAATAACGCCAAGAACCTTGGTGTGCTGATGAATTCCAAAAATGTGTATTTTGTTCCTTTCGAACAGGATGATCCGGATTCAAAGGTAAACTCACTGGTGGCCAGGATGGATTTGCTGATCCCGGCTGTGCTGGAAGCGTTACAGGGAAAACAGATTCAACCTTTGTTAATGAAATAGGAGAGATGCAGTAAAAGAGCTCCGCACCAGGAGCTCTTTTACAATGGACATGGGGATGTTCATGCGCTTTTTGTTACTTTGGAAGGAGGATACCCATAATACTTTTTAAAAAGCTTGCTGAAATAATAGGCATCATGGTAGCCTACACTCTTAGCCACGGCTTTTATTGGCGTGTTTCCTTCCTCCAAAAGTTCCTTGGCCTTGGACAACCTAACCTTTATGAGGTAATTAATAGGAGAATCCCCGGTTTCGTCCTTGAAAATTTTCGATATGTAAACAGGGCTCAAATAGGTATTTTGCGATATTTTCTCCAGGGAAATCTCTTCCATGTATCTGTCATTTATATAGGTTATTATAGAATCAACTATTTTTCCTTTATCATAAGGTTCAAACCCCACGGGAGCATCTTTGTTGGCAACTCCGACAGACACCCGGTCGACATTGACAGCCTTTAGCATCAAGACGATTAGTTTCATTACTGCCGATTTAATATACAACTCAAAGCCGGGTTCATTTTTTGACTGCTCAAACAGTATTTCGGTGCATGTCCTGGAAAAATCATAATCGTATCGGCCAAGGCTTATTACCGGTGAAACATCCTGCCCGATTATAAAATCCCGGGGCAGGCCCTTTATATGCAAATTATTGAAGCCGGCATGAAACTGGGTGACCGACTCACTTTCTGCAACTATCTTCCTATGCGCAACCCCGGGATTTAGAATGACAACATCGCCTTTTTTTACTGCAAAACTTTCATTTCCTATATTGTAAGTGCATGAACCCGACATGATGTATATGAAAGTAGGAAAGTCATGACTATGATAATCTACTTTAACTTTACCGGCACTTACTTTTTTAAACGTATACAATATTCTTGGGTTAAAAATTTCTGCGTTTAGTCCAAGATCGCACATCAAAACCACTCCGTTTGGTATTATTGCTTTATTATAGCACATTTTATATCTTAGTAGAATTTTCATGTATAAAAATATACATCATTTTTCTAAAAATGTACATTTACTTTTATTGCTGTTAGTTCATAATAAAGTAATTGATACAATGGGAAGCTTCTCACTTTCCATTTAACAAGAAGCCCTTGTGCTGCAGACTTGGAGGAGGACAAAATGGAAATTATAAAATGGTTGTGGGAGTGCCTGAAAGGCTACAGAATACGGATGCTGTTGGGATTGATCATGGTGATCGCAGTATCTTCCTTTCATCTGATCAACCCGTATATTTCAGGAGCAATCGTGGATGATGTCATATATGGTGGGAAAACCGAGCTATTAATGGGTTTGGTCCTGTTGATGGTAGGAGCGACTCTGTTGAGAACCCTGCTGAGATACTCATATCAGTTGAATTTTGAGCTGATTTCCCAAAGAGTTATACACAAGGTAAGGATGAATATCTATCACAAGCTGCAGGAGTTGGATTTTGCGTTTTTCGACAAAAACAGAACCGGAGATTTGATGGCCAGAATGACCGGAGATACGGACATGCTGCGGCACTTTATCTCCTGGGTAATATATTCCACGGTGGAGAATATATCAATATTCATCTATGCACTGATTTTCATGTCCATGGTAAGCTTTAAGCTTATGCTGCTGTTGCTGATTCTGACCCCTTTGACTGCCTATTTCGCCCGTAAGATGTCAAAAAAGATAAGGCCGGCTTTTTTTGAGCTGCGAGAGCAGTTTTCACGGCTGAACACTGTGGTTCAGGAGAATATCAGCGGCAATAGGGTTGTCAAGGCTTTCACCAAAGAAAATTATGAGATTGAGAAATTTGACAGGGAAAATGATGAATACAAAAACAGAAATTTGGACATTGCAAAGGTTCAGGAAAAATATATTCCCATCCTGGACTTCATAGCAGGTTCTCTAACCGTTGTCGTGATTCTGGTGGGAGGCTTGCTGGTAATCAACAACTCCATCACAATGGGTGAGTTGGTGAGGTTTAACGGATACATATGGATGATGAACGGTCCCATGCGCATGTTGGGTACATTGGTAAATGATTATCAGAGATTTACAACTTCAGCGGATAAAATACTGGCATTACTGAATACCAAGCCCAGGATCAGCAATTCAGAACATGTCGTAGACAAGGATCATATAAACGGAACGGTAGAATTCAGAAATGTCAGTTTCAGCTATGGAGACGGTGATGTTCTGAAAGATATCAGTTTCACTGCGTATCCGGGGCAGACCGTTGCAATAGTAGGTCCCACAGGCTCGGGCAAATCGACACTGATCAGCCTAATAGGAAGATATTATGATTGCACTGAAGGGGAAGTATTGGTAGACGGCATCAATGTAAAGAACATTGATCTGAAATTGTTAAGAGAAAACGTATCGGTAGCAATGCAGGATATATTCCTGTTCTCGGATACGATTGAGGGCAACATAGCTTATGGCGTACCTGATGCCGATATGGAGCAGATAATATCAGCAGCCAGGGCAGCTGATGCCCACGATTTCATAACCAGCATGCCGGAAGGATATGATACCATCATTGGTGAACGGGGGGTTGGCTTGTCAGGAGGGCAGAAGCAGAGGCTGGCTCTGGCAAGAGCCATACTGAAAGACCCTGCGATACTTATTCTTGATGACACTACATCCAGTGTGGACATGGAAACCGAGTATAATATTCAAAAGACGCTGAAAGCCATTTCCAGGAACAAAACGTCATTTATCATCGCCCACAGGGTATCATCGGTAAAAAATGCCGACCTGATACTGGTTCTGGATAAGGGAAGAATTATCGAAAGAGGCAGACATGACGAGCTCGTCAGAATGAAAGGGAATTATTATCAGGTGTACATGCATCAATACGGTGATTTTGATGAAGCTTTATCCCGGGAGGTGGTATAAATGGCCAGAAACAAGTATGATATAGATGAAGAATTGGAAACTCCTTTTAATATTAAGCATGTAATAAGGTTATTGAAATATGTGAAACCATATAAGGGCAAGATTGCAATCACTGTTATTCTGATGTTTGTTGCCAGCATAGCAAACCTGCTGGGTCCATACCTGACCAAAATAGCAATAGACAGTGAGATCCCCAGGAAAAATGTGAAAGGTCTTGTCGTTCTGGCTTTGATCTTTCTTCTGACCCTGTTGGTGAATGCCGTTTGCCAGAAGTGGAGAATCAGGACAATGTCATATATAGGCCAAAGCATTATCCAAAGCATCAGGAGAGACATCTTTACTCACATTCAGAAGCTTCCTTTCTCCTACTATGACAGCAGGCCTCATGGAAAGATACTGGTGAGGGTGGTAAACTATGTGAATTCCCTCAGTGATTTGCTTTCCAACGGTATAGTAAACTTCCTGACTGATCTATTTAGTTTGGCTGTCATATTGGTATTCATGTTTATTGTTAATTTCCGCTTAACCCTTATATGTATGCTCGGCCTGCCTTTACTCTTTATTACCGTCATGGCCTTTAAGACCACCCAGAGGAAAAGATGGCAGGCGGTGAGCCGCAAGTCGTCCAACTTGAATGCCTACATTCATGAGAGTATTGCCGGAATAAAGGTCACCCAGTCCTTTGTAAGGGAGAAAGTAAACCAGGGTATATTCGAAAACTTGAGCAACAGTTACAAAAATGCCTGGATGAGCGCTCAATATGTATCCCTGCTCCTGTGGCCAACGGTGGAAATGTTTTCTGTGCTTGGCTCTGCAGCCATATATGTGATAGGAGTATCCTGGATTGGCAAGGAGAGCATTACTGTCGGAGCACTTATAGCTTTTACCAACTATATTTCAAGGTTTTGGGCTCCGATTTCAAACCTGGGTAACTTCTATAACCAAATTATAAATGCCATGGCTTATCTGGAGAGAATATTTGAGACAATTGATGAAAAGCTGATAGTGGAAGATCTTCCCGGTGCGGTTGAAATGCCGGCCATTGAAGGCAATGTGGAGTTTAGAAATGTTAGTTTTAAATATGAAGAAGACGGAAACATGATTCTGGATAATGTGAGCTTCAAAGTCAATAAAGGGGATACCATTGCTCTGGTAGGACCGACCGGGGCCGGAAAAACGACAACCGTAAATCTGATCAGCAGATTTTATGATGTTAGCGCAGGCAAAGTGCTCATTGACGGTATCGACATAAGAAGCGTGACTTTGGAGTCCCTGAGGAGCCAGATGGGGGTCATGCTGCAGGATACATTCATTTTCTCCGGCACTATAATGGATAATATAAGGTATGGCAAACTGGATGCCACCGATGAAGAAGTAATGGAAGCGGCAAAGGCAGTAAAAGCCCATGATTTCATAATCAAATTAAGGGACGGATATTACACTCAGGTCAATGAAAGGGGATCCAGGCTTTCCGTGGGACAGAGGCAGCTTATATCTTTCGCCAGGGCTTTGCTGGCAAATCCAAAGATACTTATTCTGGATGAAGCTACTTCCAGCATAGATACGGAGACAGAGCGGGCGCTTCAGGAAGGTTTGGAAAGGCTGCTGAAAGGCAGGACCTCTTTCATTATAGCTCACCGGTTGTCCACAATAAAAAACGCTACCAGGATAATGTATATAGATAACGGTGGAATAGAGGAAGCAGGAACCCATGATGAGCTTATGGCGAAAAAGGGGGCCTACTGGAAACTGTATACATCCCAGTTTAAGTTTCTTGAAACGGCAGTATGAGAAAAGGTTAAGCAAAGAAAATCAAAAGGGAAAGGAGAACCCAGAATGTTCTCCTTTCCCTTTTGATTTATTTTAATGACTGTTATTGTTTAGGCAAGTAAGAATTAACCTTTCTTGTAAAATTTCATTACTTTATATTGCCTATAATCAAATCATACTTTGAATTTCACGGTGGACTGTTCCAGTGCAACTGCCAGCTCGTTCAAATCCTTGGCAAGGTCGGCCAGTTGATGAGCAGATGCGATCTGCTCTTCGGTAGTGGCGTTAACCTCTTCGGTAGCTGCTGCAGCAGATTGGGAAATTCCGGCTATATGCTCCATTGAGCTGACGGCTTTGCTCTTTAAGGCGTCCATGGAGTTAATAAGCTCATTCATGTTATCCAGTTGGACCACTATTTCTTCAGTAGCTGTAACTATTGCCCTGAATGTGTCATCAGTTTGTTTTACAGCACTCATCTGATTGTGTATGGATTCCGAAGTGGTGTTGGCAGCATCTACCACCTGGGCTGTCTTTTTCAAAATATTTGTTATGATGTCACTGATGGAAGAAGACGCATTTTTGGATTGTTCAGCCAGTTTCTTCACCTCATCGGCTACCACCACAAAGCCTTTTCCTGCCTCTCCTGCCCTGGCTGCCTCAATTGCTGCATTAAGAGCAAGCAGGTTTGTTTGATCGGCGATTTTGAAAATCATCCTGACAATATTATTTATTTGCTTCATGTCTTTATTCAGTTCATTTATCTGTTTAACAATTGTTTCAGCAGCATTTGTCGCATCAGCGGCGCTGCTGTTGAGATGGTTTACCACGTTGATGGAATCTTCGCACAGAGCTTTCGTTTTATGTACCGACTTTTCCACGATGGCAGTACTTTCAACAACAAGGTTCAGCTTTTCTGCCAGATTGTCTATGTTTTCCTTGCCTTTTTGGGATTCAAGGGCCTGCTCTGACGAGCCGGCGGCAATTTCACTTACTGCTTCTGCAATTTGCTCAGATGCGCTTAAAGACTGCATTGAATGATTTTCAACTTTATTCGACCCGTCAACAACTTTCTGGGTTATTTTCTTCACATCCTTGATCATTGCACTTACGTTGGATATCATGTTGTTAAAATTCAAGCCAAACTTAGCTATTTCATCCGTAAATCTGTCATTTATCTGCTGAGTAAAGTCTCCCTGTTTTAAAGATTCCACTGCAGTATTTATTCTTTTTAACGGGATGGTAACACTCTGGGTTACAAAATATGTAATCAGCAGGATAAAGATGAAACATATAATACCAATGGTTATTACTGTCCCGGTTATTGCTTCGGCTTTCTCCATCAGGTTGCTGAAAGGAACGGTGGTTACCAGTTTCCAGCCATAATCACCGATATAACTGTAACTTACCAGATGGTCCCTACCGTCAATATCGACGTGAAAATGCCCTGTCTTATTTGAGGAAGCATCAGCTGAATTTAGCTTTTCTATGATATTTTCCGATATTTTTTTGCCATAGAGTTCCTGATTGCTGGTTCCTATTGCGATGTTATCCTCGTTGAGGATATAAACTTCACCTTCTCCTGCCTGATCCAGCTCTATTCCGGAAACAATTGAATTAAATGCGTTTTTTTTGGGGATTAAGTAAACTACACCCAAAGTTTTTACGGTGAGAGTGCCTTTTGCCTGTCCAAAAAGCACGGGCATGTTTATTGAAGTGGGTTGGGTGCTGGTTGCTCCAGACTCATTCACTTCTCCGGTTTCCATGTAAATCCATGTTTCTTTGCCGTCGGAATCCATTATCCTATTGAAGATTCCATCTTTGTTTTCTCTGTATAAGATCTTTTTTGAATAGAACTCCCTGTCTCCTTCTGCGGGAATGAAACCAATGTCTTCGACATTTGATGTTACGGACTTTGTCAGAAGATAATTCTGCAATTCCCTGGTGGTGTTTGCAATTTCGAGGTAATCTCCACGGGGCAGGCTATTTACATAGTCAGATAGCTGAGTGGATAAAGAAGTTTCTTTAAGTATATCGGAGTATACATCCAGCTGGGATAATACCTGGGTGGACAGTTGCCGGGCAATCTCTTTGGAATATCTGCTGACATTGTCTTCCATTGCGCTTTTTGACCTATTTACAGAAACAAACCCGATTATTACGATTGGCAGCAGTGATAACAGAAGAAAGGATGCAATTAATCTATAACTGATTCTTATTCTCCTGAACATTTGCTCAGATAGATTCTTTATTATTCTTGCTGCTTTGTTGTCATTCAGAAAGCTTAATATTTTATTAGATTTAATAGTTTTTTTTGATGGATTAAAATTTTTAAAACGCGTCATAACAATCCTCCCCAAAAAATATTATGTCATAAGATGAAAACATAAGCTCACAGCAAAAAGTGGATTCCAATCAAATAATTATTTCGACATAAGAACTTAAAATCCTTCTTAAAAAGAAAATTATTACAGGCCACTGAGACAAAATGTCGAGGTAAGGCAAAAGGTTACAATGCTATGCACTTAAGAGAAGGCATTATATAGATGCAGTATTTAACACTAACCTGAACAGATGAGTGTGGTAACGAATATAAATAAATGAGCCAAGTATAATAAAACGGAGTTTGTCATTTTTTATAAACTGCAGATTTTGGATGCTGATTCAGGAACAAAATTGCACAGTAATTTCATTCAATGCAGATTAATACATTTTAAATAAGAAATCTCCATAAGAAAAGAGGTTTAAAAATGATTTATCTTGACAATGCTGCTACTTCCTGGCCTAAACCGGCCAGGGTATATGAGGAAATGAGCAGGTGTATGAGGGATTATTGTGCCAATCCCGGGCGAGGAGGTCATGCAATGGCCATAGCTTCCGGAAAGGCTGTAATGCATGTGAGAGAACTTCTGAGCAGTTTCTTCAATATCAGAAACCCGATGCAGCTGTGTTTTACCAAGAATACTACGGAAGCTTTGAATATGGCAATCAAAGGCGTTGTTTGCTCCGGTGACCATGTTATAACAACAAGCATGGAGCATAATTCTGTTGTAAGACCGTTAAAAACTCTTGAAAAGCGACATGGAGTAGAAATCAAAATCATCAGGGGAAATGAGTATGGCGAAATAGACCCCCATGAAGTGGAGAAAAGTATTAAAAGTAACACCAAGCTGATAGCGTGCACTCTTTCATCAAATGTCAATGGAATTATCTTTCCTATTAAGGAAATAGGCAAAATAGCCAGGAAGCACGGTGTGTACTTCATGGTGGATGCTGCCCAGGGGGCAGGTTCAATAAGAATTGATGTGGAAGATATGGGCATAGATATGCTGGCATTTCCGGGGCATAAAGGACTGCTCGGACCGCAGGGGACCGGCGGGCTTTATGTGGCGGAGCATGTATCTTTAAAATCTCTTATGGAAGGCGGCACCGGAAGCAATTCGGAAAATGTTTACCAACCTGAAATAATGCCTGATCTCATGGAAAGCGGAACCCTGAATACTCCCGGCATTGTCGGACTGGGAGCAGGAGTGGAGTTTATAAACAGGTTTGGCATTGATAACATAAGGTTATACAAGCACATGCTTCTTTCAAGGTTTCATGAAGGACTGAAAGAAATTGGTAAGGTGAAAATATATAGCAAAGGCGGCATGGAAAGCAACTCCGGTATAATAGCCATTAACTTCGAAAGCGTCGACTCTGCGGAAGTCAGTGCGATCCTGGACAATGTTTATGGCATAGCGACCAGATCAGGCCTGCATTGTGCTCCCCTTGCCCATGAGACATTAGGTACGCTAAGGCAGGGAATCGTCAGATTCAGTCTTGGCTGCTTCAATACCAACGAGGAAATAGATTTTGCCCTGGCAGCCCTCAGAGAGATATCCGAGAGCCTATGACTCAGATTTTTTAATAAAAATTTCAGACTTTATGTAGAATCTATCGTATTTATTGGTAAAAGAGAAGAGGAGGAATATTCCAATGAATAATAATAACATAATCAGGACAATAATCACTGTCGGTATTTTGATACTGCTTTTCATAATTGCTGTATCAATACTGCGGTTTGCCATAAGGACACTTCTTCCGATTGCTATAATAATAATTGCGGCATACATAGTTTACATGGTCGTTACAGGGAAAAAACCATAGTAAACTACTAAATCCGGGCCGGATGCCATTGCTGAAGCCCGGCTTTTATTTACGAAATGATTATTGATCTAGTGTTTTATAAAATCAATAAAAAATTAACAATTTATTAATATGTACTTTAAATATTTTTAAAATTTCAGAAGTACCATATAAATATCAAGGTGCCCCCTTGTTTATATATCAGGCCGGTCAGCAGTATTGCTGAACTGGCTTGTTGTGTGTCAGAAAGCCTTTTTTACCGCGTTGATAAATCTTCGGCATATTTCCGGGCTCTTTACTAATTCCAAGAATGAATAAAAGGCTTCACCGGCAGAAGTAAAATACTTGTTCCTGCGGAGCCTCATGTCAAAGGAAAAAAAGTCATGTTCGCCCCTGAGAAACCGAAAATCCAACACAGAAAAGGAGATTGGAAAAGACATTGGTGAGATAATGACATGAGCCCAAAATGTTAGAAAAAATAGCAAGGAGGAAATGAAGATGAAGTATACATCAAATTAAAGAAAGAGGCTGTACGATTAGTCTTGGAAGAGAATAATACTTTTATAGCTTTAGCGAATATGCTACAAATAAGTGATTCTTCTGTAACATTTTGGGTGAGGCTAGTTAAAGAACATGGATACGAAATTTTAAATAAAAGATACCCAGGAGTTATAGTGGTGATTTCAAAGTTAATGCGGTAGAATATATGCATAAAAACCATTTGTCATTATCTGAGGCAGCACCTGTTTTTGGTATTCCTACAACTAGTACTCTTGGTAAATGGAAAAAATATATTATGAGAAAGGACCGCAGGGCTTAAGGGAATGGAAGTCTTGAAAGAAACCCAGGATAATAAAGAACACATTGATAAGCCAAAAATATTGAACCTGCAGTAGAAAAAAATCTTATTGCTGAAATAAAGCAACTACGTATGGAGAATGAATTCCTAAAAAAACTTAATGCCTTAGTTCTGGAACGCATGAAGCGAGAAAGCGCGAAATAATTACAGTCATCAATGAACTAGGGCAGAGTTACGATTTGATGGCGTTATTGAAGTTGGCTGGAATAGCAAGAAGTACATACTATTATTATCAAAAACGTATGAAGCAGCTGAGTAAATATGAAAATATCATAGCTGAAATAAAACACATTTATGCTGAAAATCAGAGATGATATGGATATTGCAGAATCTGTATCAAGTTAAAGAATAGAGGTATTAAAATAAATCATAAAACGGTATTACGCTTGATGAAGGAGCTTGGTTTGCGTGCTATAAAAATAAGAAAAAGTATAAATCATATAAAGGAGAAGTTGGACATATAGCTCCTAATATAATTAGCCGGAACTTCAATGCAAGTTCTCCAAATCAAAAACGGGCAACTGACGTAACAGAGTTTAAGATACCTGCCGGCAAACTATATCTTTACCAATAATAGATTTATATAATGGAGAAATAGTCAGTTATAGTATTTCAATGGAGAAATAGTCAGTTATAGTATTTCAAGGAATCCGAAATTTAAGCAGACTATGGAAATGCTTGATAAAGCATTTATCAAAATTCCAGAAAATACAAACCTGATTTTACACTCGGATCAAGGATGGCAGTACCAGCAGGTTCGTTATCAAGAACGATTAAGGAAAAGGGAATCATACAAAGTATGTCAAGAAAAGGAAATTTCTTGGATAATGCTGTAATGGAAAATTTCTTCAGCTTATTAGCTTGTTAAAGAATGAAGTTTTTTATGGGAATGAGAGCAAGTTTTCTTCATTAAGCGACTTAAAGATTGTATTGGAGGAATACATAGATTATTATAACAATAGAAGAATTAAAAATCGGCTTAAGTTGTTGCCGGTACAATATAGGCTTAAAATGGGAGCATAATTAAATGTCTAACTTTTAGGGTTCATTACAGGTATTAAGTCAACTGATGATCATGTTTCAAGGAAAGCTGGAGCAGTACCTGTAGGATTTGCTTCCACCGCCCTAAAGGACTTGTCCTCATTGCCGGACGGGCTAGACCTCACAAAATACAGGGTACCTAGGAACACTCCACCCATTATATACAATTATTGCCAGTTTTTATTCATGCCAGGCATAAAATCTGAAAAATCTGGCAATAATTCTAGATAGAAAACAAAAAAATAACTATTTTCATAGGCTGAATTTCTTACCGGAGATAGTATATCCGGTTTCCATACACAGAAAACTTTTCAGACAGCTTTTAATTTATCTTATCTATAAACCACCTAATGCCATTTATGCAAAATAACAAGTCACATTGCCTAATTGTATCATTCACGATGGTTTTACATCTGAATCGCTTTAAGTCTTTCCGATTATATGTCTGGGGCAACTCCACAAATGATTTTATTATGAAAACGTGAGATTCATCACCTTCGTGTATTCTGAACTTCAATGGTATAATTCGGCCATTTTCATAATGTTCAGTTATAACATCACAAACCTGCATACAATCCACCTTGAACATATGTTTGCATTTAATTATAGTATATGCGTATCAAATTGTAAATAACAATCTGAAAATAAATGCTGAACTCTATGAAGGAGCTACGCATGAAGGATGGGCAGCATTTATTGTGAAAAAAGATGATAAGACTCCAAAGATTGCATATGGAAGAAACTATGATGGCAGTGGTGGTATTTGGTTTAGAGCATATAAGTAATTTACAAGCCCGGTCTATCCGGGCTAATTTTTATCTTGAATCTCAAAAGTCACATCATGTTGAAATTCTTGGTTATTATTGGTTGAAATCTTTGCTGGAGAGTATTAGGAGAGTATTATAATAAAATCACCGAATACCCGAACATGTGTTCTGTAATTTAGATTGCGTGAAAGGTATAAAAGAATTGAACAAAACGTACAATTATAGGGTTGACAAATATAATTGTTGAATTTTAAAATCTGATTAAGTAAATGAGGGAAAAAAAGGAAGTTATTTGCGGTCCAAACTTCTTTTTCTTCCCCTCTTCAAAGAAAACGATGCTCATATCACATCCTAAGGAAAAGGGATTTTTGTGCATTTTTTTCATATCATGTAAAGTTTGTCATAAACGTTACAGTTGTGCAACAAATTTTCACTAAAGTCAATTTATTATTCTAAATACACTAATACGAATAATAAGTGGATGTATAAATGAAAAAAAGATTAAAATCACTTGAGGAATTTGTTATGAGGAGAGTTGAAGAAATAGTTGAAAATGATAAAGCACATCAACAATTAGACGATAAGATTGCTGTGCTTGAAGAAAAACTAATGGAAAGAATTCCTACAGAAATAATTGATGAAATTAAAGTAATGGAAAGACTAAAAACAGAACAAATAATAATGATTATTCAAAAATTTACATTACTGCTTTTAATGACAGATTAAGAGTATTTTAAAATTATCAGTAAATTACACAAAAACAGCGGGTATTCATTTTCTGAAACCCGCTGTTTTCTATGGTCGGAGTGACCTGACTTGAACAGGCGACCTCTTGCACCCCAAGCAAGCACTCTAGCCAAACTGAGCTACACCCCGCCGACAAGTAAAAATTATAGCATATAAAAATGAAATTGTAAATGAAATAATTAAAAAAATTTAAAATTTTTTATTACAACCGAATGGGACCATGGGCAGCATACAAGTGTAGCCTGTCGAGGAAATTACTGGGTTGAGCCAATGCAGATGATTTTGACAAATTCCATGCATTTTTTGTTTTAGAACCAGTAAATTCTACACATAATATTTCTACATGCAATATGGATATGCGCTTCTTGACTGATAAACATGTTGAATAATATAACTGCATATAAGATCATTTATGCTGCACAAATAAAGGTGTTTGCCATAGGACAGTATATGCTGTGGAAATGCTTGGGCATAACCAAAAAATATGAGGAGGATACTGAATGGACAATAACCGAAAACCAATTTATAAAAAGTGGTGGTTCTGGACAATAATCATTGTTTTAATAATCGCTGTAGGAAGCTGCAATAGTGCTGTTAACAATGAAAGAAATGACAATGTAAGGGAGGGGACGAAGCAGACAACTACAAACGGAGCAACGGACAATGCCGAAAGATCCGTACCGGATGTTCAGGATGAAGATGCAGCGGAAGCCACACCCGAAACCGATGCGGAAACCAATGATGCCAAAGGTGCAATCAGTGCCGGTATGTACAAGGTCGGAACGGATATTTCTCCAGGAGAATACCTGTTGATAAATGATTCCGCTCTCATGGCATATTTCCAGGTAACTACGGACAGCAGCGGTTCACTGGAAAGCATAATAACCAATGACAACTTCTATGGTACACGGTATATTACCGTCGAGGAAAATCAGTACATTGAATTCAGGAGTGCAAAGATGTATCCGATGGAATCGGCTCCTGTACTGAAAGCTGAAAATGGCAGATACAGCGAGGGAATGTACAAAGTAGGCCGGGATATACCGGCCGGGGAGTACAAGGTAGTGCCCGAGGGGAATCTCGGCTCGTACCTGGAAGTAACCAGCGATTCAAAGGGTAAGTTGGACTCCATTGTCACCAATGACAATTTTTCAGCTGAAAAGTATATAACTATAAAAGAAGGTCAGTATATAAAACTGGTCGGCTGCTACATCCAGACTTAAACACAAGAGGCATAGGGATGTGCTGCCCTGTGCGGATGACGGGTATTGCCCGTTTAAAGCAGAAGGATGGTGCATCTCCTGCCTCGCTGAAATGTTGAGTTGCTTTGCATGTAATCGCTTTTGTTGCTATAAAAACCGGAGGAGTGAAAATTTTGTCCAGGGTGAAAAAGGTTATCAAAGATCTGCTGTTTTTTAGTGAACCGGAGGTAAAATATCAATATATTTTAAAAGAAAAAGAGGATGAAGAGGAAAAGTATACGGAAGAGTATGTGGATGCCAAACCCGGAAGTGATGAAGAGGCTATTGAGATATTGGAAAACGCCAGAAAAAAGGAACAGAGCAAAAAGGGAAAGGACAGGACTGCGTTAAAAAAGCCTATAGCACTGTCTGAGATTGTATCAGGTACAAAAGACAAAGATGATTCAAAACCAGGGAATAAAGATAAAGAAGAGAAGCAGAAAAATGAAAGGATTCCTGAACAGGAACCGGAACAAAACCAGGGACAGCAGCAAAAGCGGAAAACGAAAAATGAAGAGCCCCGGGAACAGGAAAGCCAGACTGGTGGTAAAGGAAAAAGTAATGACAGCAAGAAGGAAAATGGCAATGAGAAAGAAGAGTCGGAAATAGTCAGTGATATTACAGCAAATCTCAGATACATGAAAAAGGTTTATAACGTGCCCTTAAACAGCGACATTGTGATAAGGGAGTTCGATATAACTGTTAAAGATACTCTTATACCGGCTTTTATAGTTTTTATAGACGGTCTGGTGGACAACAAGATTATCGATGATGATATACTCCAGCCTTTGATGCTGCTTTCAAATCTTGATGTAAGTTCGGAAGAAGAAAGTGTTGAGGAATATATAAAGAACCATATTCTTCCTCACCATCAGTTGAAAGAAGTGTACAAATATTCCGAAGTTATCGGTGATATAAACTTCGGAAGTTGTGCAATATTTGTGGACGGAATTAAAGTGGTATTTACGGCCGATGTAAAAGGCTGGGAACACAGGGGAATCGACAGACCTGTCAGTGAATCGGTGATCCGTGGACCGCAGGAAGGGTTTACGGAGCAAATCAGGGCAAATACCTCCCTTGTGAGAAGAATGCTGAAGGATGAGAATCTGATAGTGGAAAACATTATGATAGGCAGAAGAAGCAAGACTCCTTGTGCATTGCTTTATATAAAAGATATAGCCAATGAATCCCTGGTGAAAGAAGTAAGAAGAAGATTAAAAAGCATAATGATAGACTATGTTTTTGACTCCGGTGAGTTGGAACAGCTGATAGAAGACAGCACTTTTTCAACCATGCCACAGGTGCTGGCGTCAGAAAGACCTGACAGGATATCTTCCCTCCTGGCGGAAGGAAACGTAGCGGTGATAGTGAACGGGAGTCCTTACGTATTGTCAATGCCGGCTACGATGGCCAATTTTATGCAAACGCCGGAGGATGCATATTTGAGGTTTCCATACAGCCTGCTGCTCAGAATACTGAGAATTATCGCTATGCTATTATCATTATTGCTTCCCGGGACATATGTGGCAATCACCAATTTCCACCAGGAGATGATACCCACAGATCTGCTCTTTGCCATAGCTGCTTCCAGGGAAACGGTTCCTTTTCCCACCGTTGTTGAGATTTTCATAATGGAAATCGCTTTTGAACTGATCCGGGAAGCAGGTCTCAGAATACCGGGAATAATAGGAACCACGATAGGAATAATTGGTGCTTTGATTTTGGGACAGGCGGCCGTCGCTGCCAATATTGTAAGCCCGATATTAATAATTATTGTAGCAGTTACAGGTATAGGTTCCTTTGCAATACCGAATTTTTCAATGGGGTTCTCTTTCCGTATAAACCGTTTTATATACATAATCATGGGAGCGGTGGCAGGATTTTTGGGAATAACGGTGGCAATCTTTGCGCAGACAGTTATGGTTGCGGCATCCAAATCTTTCGGAGTGCCGTTTCTGACACCTCCCGGTCCTAAGACCGTCAAGGATTTTACAGACGCATTTATCAGAACACCTATTTGGAAGCAGGAGTTCAGACCGGACCATATAAATGCAAAAGAGGAGAGGAAGCAACCCCATATTAGCAGGAGATGGAAACTGGACGGGACCAGGGGAGGTCAGAAAGATGAAAAATGAAATTGTTTTTGGCAGATGGGAAGCAACTTGTTTTCTTACAAGCATGATAGGAGCCAGAATGTTTCTGAATTTCCCCAGGACAGTTGTAGAAATTGCCGGCCCGGCAGGCTGGGTCTTGAGCCTTTATACAACAATCCTGGTACTAATTGCCTTTTTTGTAATTACCCGTCTTTACAAGCCTTTTGAAGGAAAAGACCTGATTGATATAGGAGAAATGGCTTTAGGCGGTTTTGGACGTATCATTATAGGTTTGATTCTTATTTCATATGCATTGTTTTCCCTTGCGATTTTTCTGCGAGAATTCGCTGAAGATATGAAAACAATATCCTATGTTATGTCTCCTATAAGCTTCATCTTAATCTTGCTTCTTCTTGGAACTGTTGCAGCAGCATACTTTGGGTTGGAAGCAATAGTTAGGACTGCCGCAATTTTCGTTCCGGTAATAATTGTGGGCTTTTTAATAATATTTGCAGGGGTAATACCATATTTTAACATCAACCACCTGTTTCCTATATTGGAGGACGGATGGAACAATATCATTGCTAATGGCATATCACTGATGTCAGTGTTTTCCCCTATCATTTGGCTGTTTTTTATAACTCCTTACATAAAGACAAACAGGAACATGAAAGCAGTGGGATATAATGCCTTGTGGATTACAAGTCTGGCCTTTTTCGTAAGCTCTTTGGTATATATATTGGTTTATCCGTATCCAATCGCATTGGAAAATTTTCTCCCGCTTTTTCATTTGGCCAGGCTTATAAACATCGGAAGGTTTTTCCAGAGGATAGAGTCCATGTTTGTCTTTATATGGGCGGCAGGAGCGCTCTTGCATTTAAGTTCCGACTTTTACCTTTTAATTCATGTTTTCAGGAAGACTTTCAGATTAAAATACCAAAAACCCTTAATCATACCTCTGGCAATACTGATTTTCAACCTAAGCCTGTTGCCTGCCGGCCTTATGCAGACCATAATACTGGAATCCCGATTTGCCGGACAATATTTCTGGATTATCGGTTTTGGCATGCCGGTATTGGTACTGCTGATATCAAGGTTAAGGAAAAAAACAGGGAAAGGAGCAGTAAAAAGCGATGAAAGGTAAGAAAAAGCTTTGCTTTCTTTTAATGCTCATTTTGTTGAGCAGCATGTTAAGCGGATGCTATGACAGCGTCGAGGTGGACGATCTTGCCTATGTAATTGCCATTGGAATTGATAAAGGAACAATGGATAATTTCCGTATTACTCTCCAGTTTGCGTTGCCTCTGAACATGGGGACAGGAGGGGAAAGCGGCGGAGGAAGCGGAGGAGAGGACGGTGAAAACAAAAGTGTATATAACTTGACTATGGAAGCGCCATCAGTTTTATCCGGAATAAACATGGCGAACAATATAGTGAGCAAGCAGATTAATCTGTCCCACACAAAAGTGGTCGTGTTTTCAAAGGAACTCGCTTTAGAAGGGATTGGAGATAATATTCTCCGGTTAAAAAGGGTCAGAGCGTTGCGCCCAAATGTAAATATACTTGTCTCCCGGGATGGCGCAGAAAATTTTTTGAAAGCTGTAAATCCCCAGTTATCTGTCAATACAGCCAAGTATTACGAACAGGGAGAAATTACCCATGAACGGATAGGTGTAACCAAAAGAACACAGCTCCATGATTTTTCGATAGCGTCAAGGTCCCTGGGAGCCCAGCCTGTTGTTTCGCTGGCTGGTATCAGCAAATATGAATCCTCCGATGATTTTGAACGTGCAAACAAAGATGTGGGCGAAAACCACTCGACCTTTGATATTTCCCATGATGAATTCAAGGCAGGAGAAATACCGAGAGTATCTAAAAACAGGGTGGAGATAAGGGGGCTGGCTGTATTTAACGGTGGAAAGATGGTGGGAGAACTGGATGGAAATGATACAACATTTTATTTTATGGTAACAGGAAATTTCAGCTTTAATAACGTGACGGTGAAAGATCCCGAGGACAGCAAAAACGTTATCGTACTGACTGTCAAAAAAAGCAGGAATCCTGTTTACAAGGTGGAGTTCAGGGACGGGAAACCTGAAATCAGTGTAAAGATATTGCTGGAAGCTGATATTGCTGCCATTGGAGAGACGTTGAACTATCAGACTCCCGAACATATGGACATTCTTGAAAAAAAGTGTGAGGAGATAATAAAAAAAGGTGCTTTGGATCTGCTTTACAAGACCTCAAAAGAGTTCGGCTCCGACATATTCGGATTTGGCAACGTCGCTGCAAGGAAATATTTGACTTGGAGGGAATGGAAAAAATCCGATTGGTTGAGCAATTATAAAAATGCCACTTTTAATGTTGATGTTGATCTGGTAATCAGGAGACCCGGACTTACAGTAAGATCTGAACCTCTTGTTTAGTATAAAGGAGATGAACATTAATGCTCAGTGGATTTGCTTTGTTTATTATTTTCGTGATTCTGCTTTGGTCTTTCATATATACGGTCAGTTATGCCCTTTGGACATGGAAGGATAAGAACCGTTTGGGTGCGTTAATGATAATCCTGCTGGCTGTTTCCATCATTGCGCTGCCGGTGTACACCATTTTTTTCAGAGACAGCTAAAACCATAAATGCCATGAAGGTTTACCAACGTCATTAAGAACAATAAAGTGACCGTTGCAGTCAAAAGGAAACCGGGTTAATTCAGCATATTGAAATGGTTGATTGCTGTTTATGAATGCGTTTATTAATGGATGATATCATTTTCGACTTATTTTCAATAACCTTTTTGCTGGATTATGTATTTTTATGCAGGTATTACAGACATGGTGTAGTACCTGTTTTATTGCTATAATAAAAACAAAGCAGAAAGAAAGGACATCGTTTAATGAACTACATCATATTTGATCTTGAATTGAACAGTAAACCTTTTAAAAACCGCCATCCCAATGAGATAATCGAAATCGGTGCCGTAAAACTGAATGAAGCACTGGAAGTCATTGATACATTTCAGTCTTTTGTGAAACCAAGGATATATAAAAAGCTGTTTTCCATAGTCAAAAACAAGACCCACATAACCCAGGCAGATGTCAACAATGCTGAAGATTTCAAAAGTGTGATTACCCGATTCAAGCAATGGATTGATAAAGACTATATTCTTTGCAGCTGGGGACATGACGATTTTCATCATCTCAAAGCCAATTGCGAATTTAACCGTATGGGTGTAAAATGGATAAAGACGGGCATTGACGTACAAAAGCAGTTTTCCAGAATCTTCGGAATGCCGTCGGGGCATTCGTCGAGCCTTGAAGGAGCTTTGGAGAGGCTGAACATTCCCATCAGGGAAAACCTCCACAGGGCATACACCGATGCTTTGTATACGGCCGACATATTTAGAAATATATTTGATAAAATGGATACCCAGATTGTCGTTCATAAAAAATGAGACCTCATGGAGGGATGGGATTGAAAGTCGTCATCGACAGGTTTGAGGGCAGATTTGCAGTATGCGAAACCCAGGACAGAAAAATGCTGAATATTGAAAAGAACAGAATACCTGAAGATGCCAGAGAAGGGGATACGCTTTTTATCAGGGATGAAGGAAATATCATCGTATGTAAAGAAGAAACAAAAAAGAGCAAGGAGAGGGTTTTAAAACTCATGGAGGATCTGTGGAAGTAAGCATTATTTTTCATGACAGGCATTTATATATAATATAATATTCGGAAATCCCATGCATAGGATTATCTATTAAGTGTTTGAAAATGATAAGCCCGGGCTGTTTCCCCGATGATATCTAAGTACATCGGGATATGGCTTTTAAGCTGCAAACCGGGCTTTGTACGTTATATCTAACCCTTGGATTACAATACAGCCAACTCTTCCAAGCGGTTTGTTTATCACAGCATGGAATGGAGCAAGCTGATTTGTTGTGCTGGTTAAAACGAGAAAAGGAATATGGATAGTCAAGGAAGCATTTTGAAATTGCCCTTAACTCAGGGATTGTCCTGGAGAATACCGGCACAGCGATTAAATCGCAGAAAGGATGAAATAATAGATATGCCAAGACGTAAGAATAGGAACCCTTGGAAAAGAACATTAACTGTACTGGTTTATGGTGTGATTGCATTACTTGTCGGATTTGGAGTACTGGATTCCGATCTTTTCCCACAAACTGACGATGACAGGGATATTCGGGAAAATGCCACGGGAATGATTTCAGAGGATGGTGAGATTACCGTCCATTTCATAGATGTGGGCCAGGCTGACAGCATACTGGTCATAACACCGGGCAACAGGGTGATGCTTGTAGATGCAGGCAACAACAGCGACGGGGAACTGGTGACGGAATATTTGGCAAATCAGGGGATAAACAGGATTGATGTTGTTGTGGGTACTCACCCTCATGAGGATCATATCGGTGGGCTGGATACCGTTATTGAGAACTTTGATATAGGAAAAATCTATATGCCCAAGGCGGTGACTGCGACGAAGACTTTCGAGGATGTTTTGAAATCAGTCAAAAATAAGGGGTTAAAAGTGAATACCGCTGAAGCAGGGGTGGATATCGGTCTGGACCCGCAGCTCACATCTGTATTTTTGGCACCTAACAGCGGGGGATATGAAGATTTGAACAACTATTCAGCAGTTATAAAACTGACTTACGGCAGTACTTCCTTTCTTCTTTCCGGCGATGCTGAAGACTTATCGGAGGAAGAAATGTTGCAGAAAGGTTATGACTTGAAAGCAGATGTTCTCAAGGTCGGACATCATGGCAGCAGTTCATCCACTACAGAGGAGTTTCTTTCGGAAGTGGATCCGGAATTTGCTGTTATAATGGCAGGAAAGGGAAATGAGTACGGGCATCCCCACAAAGAGGTGATGGAAAGGCTTGAAAAAAGGGGGATAAAAGTATTCAGAACGGATCAAAACGGTACAATAATAGCTAAAAGTGATGGCAACAAAATAGAATTTAATACTGAACCGGGGGATTACTCCTATCCTGGTAAATAGTAAAATATCGATCTGTTATATGCCTTTTTTTGCATTTAATACTATAACTTTTCAATATTACCTTTTTACTCCTTTTGTACATTTGTTATTGACACATGAGACTGTCACTCTTACTTTCCATGTAACTCTCAAAATCTTATCCTGCCAGGGTTTGAGTTAAAAATAATCAGTTTTGAGAGTAGGTTTTTATTAAAGAGGTAGTTGGGCAGTTTCATATATATCGGTGAATTCTTGATACATTTCTGTATACGGTTTTCTTTTCTGAAGTAAATACTTACCGTTCTACATTTTCCCAGGGATAACTTGTTTTTCCTTCATCTTTATTACATAGATATATTGTTTAATTTAAAGGTTTTAATTAAATACCAAAAGACTATATTGTAAAAACCTGTTAATACATAAAGAGGCTGATTTTAGCCCCAGTCAGAAGATTCGGCCGGACATTATTTTATCAGGATAGGGATGAATTGGATAATCAAATATTGAACAAAAAAGGATCTTTGAGTTTTATGTGAAAAATGAAAGGATGAGGGTAAAAAGTGACAGCGAAGGGGAAAGTACCAGCCCTATCGAATATTATAGTATTAAAAGGCGGGTGATTGAGTTGAAGACAAATATAGGTTTAGTTGCTCATGCTGAAAAAGCGCTGTCTGAAAAATGGGGATATGTCTGGGGAACATTCGGGCTGGTACTTACCAATACACTGTTTGAGCAAAAACTCAAACAATACCCGCAAGACGTAGGCAACTACAGGGATTTCATAATAAGCAACTGGCTGAATAAAAGAACCGCAGACTGCGTAGGATTGATTAAGGCATATATGTGGTGGGATGATGAAAAGAATGATCCTATATACAATTCAAAGCAAGATGTCGATTCAGACGGTATGTTCAACATGGCAAAAGAAAAAGGCGATATCTCAACCCTACCTGAAATTCCTGGCATCTGCCTATGGAAAAAGGGGCACATAGGGATATATATGGGCAACGGCCGGGTTATTGAAGCCAGAGGAACCAAATATGGCGTAATTCAAGCTCCTCTTAAGGGAACTAATTCCGCGAATTGGACCCACTGGCTTAAATGCCCGTTTATAGAATATGTAAAGGATACTCAGCCTGAACATTGGGCACAAAAGTATTATGACTATCTGATAAACAAAGGCATTGTGATCCATGACAAGCGTTTCGATGATATCATAACGCGCGGTGAAATGTTTGCGCTAATGGCACGGATTATGGGATATAAAGAATAAATTCATCATGTCTAACGCACTTGTGCATAAAAACAAACAAACCGCCTGCATCAGGCGGTTTGTTTGTTTTTATGTGGTGCGCCATCAGGGACTCGAACCCGGGACACCCTGATTAAGAGTCAGGTGCTCTACCAACTGAGCTAATGGCGCATACGTTATATATGGCAGGGGAGACAGGACTTGAACCCGCAGCCGACGGTTTTGGAGACCGCTACTCTACCAATTGAGCTACTCCCCTACGCGCGACTATTATAATATACAATATCCTGGGCTCTGTTGTCAACGGGATTTTTTATGTTTATGTTGAAATAAAACGAAATAGGCCGGGAAAAAGTTCATATTTCTTCTGATAGCTGTGCCATGGTAGTTTTTGTGCCGTTGTTGACTTAATTTTTTGCCGGCTTGTTCAACTTGATGGGCAGGAACAGATATAATAATTGTGAATATAGGACAGATTGTTTATCTAATACAAGCATATAGGCATGTAACAAAAGGGTGCCTAATACCAAGTCCGTTCTTGAAATTCCTGATGGGGTGTACAGGATAGACTATACTGCGAATATTATAGATGGATTGTACAGGCAGTTCAGAAAAGTTGAAAAACTTAGAAATGTTTCTTTCAGACCGATCTCTGGAGAAAATTCTTTATCCGGCATCTTTGAATATTATGGGAAAGTGGACACAGTAACCGAAAATTAGGACAGAGTTTAAACCATTTATTGATAATGTTTGGGTGTGATTAGAGCAATACCTCGCCCGGGAGAGGAATCCGAATTACAAACCGGCAAAATTATTTACATATTTAGATAAAGACGCTATAATCTCAAATATATAAAGAAAAATAAAAGACTTGATGAAGAAAATAAAAAACTTGGAGAACAAGCAAGAATTAACTGTGCAGATATATAGCAAATTATAATTTTGTGCAACTTATGTTAAAATTAGCCATATGGATCAATTCGCAATTATAATGTATATGAGATAACTGATTAGTAATGCATAAATATCAGGGGAGAAGTTCTATGAAAAAATTTATGGAAACTATCGTGATAATATTATGCATATCTTCAATAATGACCGCTTGCACCAAAAGGGAAAATCCGGAAGAACCTAAGATTAGTCTGAAGTTTACTGTACTTGATTCAACAGAGGAAGAATTTAAATCTGTGGGAACTAAAGATTTGGAAAATCCGATAAAGGAAGACTTTAAAAATATTGAGTTAAAATTAGATGTAGAGCATTCAAGCAAAATATCAAACAGAAAGATTACAGTACCTGATATTAAAAAGATTGTTAAATCACAATATGAAGACAGATATTGGTTTGGAGAAATGTATGGTCAGGACAATGAAAGTGAGAATTTTGCAAGATATGGTGAAAAGATTGTATTCTATTCAAAGGGATTGGAGGAAGAAGAAATTAAAGGTATTTTTAAGTCAGCAGAAGTGAAAATATCTTGGACTGCAAATAATGGTGAAAATAAGGAAAAAATATTCAATTTAGGTGATGTAATTGAATTTAAATAGAGGTAGGCAATCTTTATTTATGGCGAAATATAGGTGCTGTCTCAAAATAAGATAGATATTTTTGGGACAGTTCCTTTTTTAATTAACATACTCATAATATGTGTTAATGCTGTTATTTTAAACTGCTCTAGACAAAATTCCTGAGTGAGCGAATTTAAAACCATGCTTATGCAGTGCGGCGAGTCATAGTTACCATAATTCTCCCAGCCTCAGAGCCTATGCCCTGAGAAGGTTGACACAACTGGATAAGTTAATCTATCCGGTGAAAAAGTATAAACTTTATTTTGAATATAGATTTTTGGTTGATATATGTTATGATAAAAATGGTATATTATTCTGCTTAAAAGGAAAAAAACTTGCCAAATACCATGTCAAACATTGAGGAGGAATTGAATGGATATAAATATAGGTTTTATCGGAGCCGGAAATATGGGTTCTGCGATGATGAAAGGCATTCTTGCATCAGGGATTATAAACCCGGAAAACATATACGTACACGATATCGATAAAGAGAAGCTGGAGACTTTAAAATCCGAGAACCATATTAACATCGCTTCCAGCAATATGGAACTGGTGAAAAAATGTGATGTAATCATACTTGCCGTAAAGCCGAATATGGCAAAAGCTGTCCTTGAACCGCTAAAGGGGATGTTTGACAGCGGAAAGCTTTTGGTGACAATCATACTGGGATTACCAATAAAGTTTTACAGGAAGATATTAGGGGAAAAACTGAAAATAATACGTACAATGCCCAATA
>Ga0134099_1000564_pt1 | contig 42448 bp, 34 predicted proteins | sample 10_taG_2_FD_105482 | JGI IMG/M metagenome (GOLD analysis project Ga0134099, IMG submission 105482) | Switchgrass degrading microbial communities from high solid loading bioreactors in New Hampshire, USA - 10_41_5_180_A2 metaG | ecosystem: Engineered > Bioreactor > Semi-continuous > Anaerobic >...
CCCTTCAAGTGTGGACAACTTAAAGGGTATTATTTTTTAGGGGTGCTTGCAATGGAGTTTTTCCATTTTATGCAGGGTTTTTTAAGTTCCGGAACGCTCGGTTTTCATTGTACCAAAAACATGTTAAGCTTTTCGGCATTACCCATGATTTCAATCCACGCTCCTACGTGAGGAGCGACAAATCTTGATAATCCTGAATTTAATGATTCTCCGAATTTCAATCCACGCTCCTACGTGAGGAGCGACAAAGTATTACAGTAACCAGGCGAGGGTTGAGGTAATTTCAATCCACGCTCCTACGTGAGGAGCGACACTTCCTTATACGCTCAAACTTCTTGTTGATACAAATTTCAATCCACGCTCCTACGTGAGGAGCGACGAAAGGTGCAATCAGAGATGTTGCAAGAGCTTTAATTTCAATCCACGCTCCTACGTGAGGAGCGACCAGGCGAATCTAGACCTATTTATAACCATAAGAATAATTTCAATCCACGCTCCTACGTGAGGAGCGACGTAAAACAATTAAAGGAGTGTGTGTAATGTCAAGAATTTCAATCCACGCTCCTACGTGAGGAGCGACTGTAGGTCAACAAACTTTAAGATTGCTTGATAAATTTCAATCCACGCTCCTACGTGAGGAGCGACAAATTATGGATAAAAGATTTTTTAAAGTAATAGAATTTCAATCCACGCTCCTACGTGAGGAGCGACCTCAATCATTTTTGTTAATTGTTTTGCTGACCATTATTTCAATCCACGCTCCTACGTGAGGAGCGACCTGTAGATTTAAATAAGTATACTATAGAAGAAGCATGATTTCAATCCACGCTCCTACGTGAGGAGCGACATAGTCATTAATGACTGTGACATTGCAATTAAAGAAATTTCAATCCACGCTCCTACGTGAGGAGCGACTATATCAGGTATCATCACTTTTGGTATTATGTAATTTCAATCCACGCTCCTACGTGAGGAGCGACAGGAGGTATAATATGCCTGACATAGCAATGTGCAATTTCAATCCACGCTCCTACGTGAGGAGCGACAAGCATTGAAAGAGAATGGATATGATAGTTTAAAAATTTCAATCCACGCTCCTACGTGAGGAGCGACTTCAGAGATTAATTTGGGAGTTAATATATTTTAAAATTTCAATCCACGCTCCTACGTGAGGAGCGACTATGGTGGAGTTATTAAGATATATGACAATGGAATTTCAATCCACGCTCCTACGTGAGGAGCGACTCTTCTTTTGCCCTGGCAATGGTGCCAGAGGGAGATTTCAATCCACGCTCCTACGTGAGGAGCGACTTAATGCTTGTTGTTTTAATCTTTTCCACTCAATGATTTCAATCCACGCTCCTACGTGAGGAGCGACTTAGCCTCTGGAATCTTACATTTAATTCTGGTATTTCAATCCACGCTCCTACGTGAGGAGCGACTGGAAATACATTAACATTATCAAATGCTATTAATTGCATTTCAATCCACGCTCCTACGTGAGGAGCGACAAAAAATGCTTGGAAATAATAAATACATCTATAATTTCAATCCACGCTCCTACGTGAGGAGCGACCTGTAGAATTTGATAAATCAGTGTATTCATCATTATTTCAATCCACGCTCCTACGTGAGGAGCGACTTATTTCTCCAACCTCGTTTTTGCTTTTCAGATGTATTTCAATCCACGCTCCTACGTGAGGAGCGACATTTATTAGGTAAAACAGGTCGTCTTAATTTGTTAATTTCAATCCACGCTCCTACGTGAGGAGCGACAAAATAGCCCTCGGTGTATACCCTATGCAATCAGATTTCAATCCACGCTCCTACGTGAGGAGCGACGTATTAGCCTCTGGAATCTTACATTTAATTCTGGTATTTCAATCCACGCTCCTACGTGAGGAGCGACTTAGGAGGTTCAAGATGATAGATTTATTATTGGGTGATTTCAATCCACGCTCCTACGTGAGGAGCGACAACTATATCAACTGGCTTATCTTCAAGCTTTGCAATTTCAATCCACGCTCCTACGTGAGGAGCGACATACCTTATGAGGTACTTCTTTGTCATACTCTTGATATTTCAATCCACGCTCCTACGTGAGGAGCGACTACTTATTCTAATATATACTGGATTAAGAATAAATATTTCAATCCACGCTCCTACGTGAGGAGCGACGTAAAACCAAGATTTATAAGCCAATTGGATATTTTATTTCAATCCACGCTCCTACGTGAGGAGCGACCGACACCCTTTTGCTCTTTTATCCATGCTGGGTAGATTTCAATCCACGCTCCTACGTGAGGAGCGACTAACTCGTAATTTTATTGGGGTAAGCCTATATAATTTCAATCCACGCTCCTACGTGAGGAGCGACGGGACGATTTACCCAAGGACTATGGCGTACCATTAACTATTTCAATCCACGCTCCTACGTGAGGAGCGACTAGGTTGTAAAAACCTTTGTGTTATCTAAGCGAAATTTCAATCCACGCTCCTACGTGAGGAGCGACCAAAGGGTAAAGATGCACTATGTACTTCTGGATATCATTTCAATCCACGCTCCTACGTGAGGAGCGACGTATTTGAGGATTTGCCTAACCCTAATGCAACACTTATTTCAATCCACGCTCCTACGTGAGGAGCGACGTCAGAAAACCACCTTCGATAAAAAGACGCACCAATTTCAATCCACGCTCCTACGTGAGGAGCGACGGTGGTGTGATATGGGACTTTTGGACACTATGAAATTTCAATCCACGCTCCTACGTGAGGAGCGACTCAAAGGCAAATTAATTGGTGGAATATTCAGAAATATTTCAATCCACGCTCCTACGTGAGGAGCGACTGCAGTCTCAAAGAGGAATGAAAATAACATTTGGTATTTCAATCCACGCTCCTACGTGAGGAGCGACAGCAAAATTGCATAAGAAAATTAAACTTCCATTATGCAATTTGCACAATATTTTACAGGAAATTCGCTATGACAGGCAGCGGATATAATTAATTTTACATTTTTTTATAAAAATATCAATCAAAATCCGGTGCGAATGTACCGGGATTTTAATGTTCACTTCACATTCGCACTAGATTATCAGACTACCTTCGACATCAAATGATTCTTTGACTCCTATGTGTTCAACCTTTGTTTTGTAGTTATTACCAAGATAATAAAATCTGAGACTATCCTTATCTTTGTCAATAATCTTTTCCAATTTATATTTTACTTCCCTACACTTGGCTGCATCCAAAACACATTCAAATACTGAATTCTGAACTCGTTGACCATAATTTACACATTGTTTCGCAACACGCCTCAAACGCTTTTTCCCAGCTTCAGTTTCAGTATTAACATCATATGTAATAAGTACCAGCATCAAATCACCTACTTCCACAAAAATGGAGGATATTCTTCCAAATCTCCGCGAATAAATCTGGCAAGGAGCATTGCCTGAGCATATGGTACAAGCCCCCATTCCAGTTTCTCCTGTAAAAACGGATGAGTTATTTTCTCTTGTTTTCTGCTCTGCCAAGATTGTAAAATAGTTTTACGAGTATCATCATCCATAATAACAGCTCCATCTTCTTTCTGAGTAAAACCACTGGAATTAACCATCCTTTTATTAATAAGTGAAATTACGAATCTATCTGCAAAAATACAACGCAATTCCTCCATTAAATCCAGAGCAAGAGAAATTCTACCCGGTCTGTCTTTGTGCATAAATCCCACATATGGATCTAATCCAACCGTTTCCAATGCCGCCGCAACATCATGTGCAAGCAGGGTATATACAAATGATAGCATAGCATTTACGTTATCCAGGGGAGGCCTCTTATTTCTTCCGCGAAAGAAAAAGTCCTGCTTTTGTTGAAGTATCAAATCATCAAAGATACTAAAATACTGAGTTGCAGCCTCTCCCTCGAAACCACGCAACTCTTCAAGATTTTCACTCCCCAGAACAAATCCCAACGCATTTGCCAATCCAGCTGAAACCTTTTTAAGCTTATCTACATCTAGTCTCTCGGAATAATCCCTGGTTGCACGTTCAATGACCCATCTTGCATTATAAATTTTTCCGAATATAAAATTCCTGGCTATTTTAGTACTATCCTCATCGCTTTCCGATAGTCTGTACTGAGCCTTTCTTAAAGTCACATTTCCTTTAACCTCTCCAACAACCCGTGATAAGAATTTACCGCTTTGTGTCATGAAGCTCAGTGAAATATTTCGTTTTGCGCATGCACCCATTAATGCCGGACTGGCACCTGTATAACCAAAGGCAATAATACTTTCAAGATTGTGTAGAGGAATACGTGCAGCTTCTATATCTCCCCTCAGAATAACAAGATTTTCTCCGTCCAAAGACAAATAACTGTCCTGTGAAGTTACATAAACAGTATTTAATAGTTTTCTCATTCTACTACCTCTTTAAGGCTGTCCTTTATATATTTTGATACTGAAGGATTCTTACAAAGCCTAGGCATGCAAATATCTGCCAATGAACACGCTTTGCAGCTTTTTGAAGGCTTTACCTTGGGTGTGTGTCTCCTTTTATACAAATCATGCATCTCACTAAATATATCCTTCACCCGTTGGCGTAACTCCATATCAAGTGAAACCTTTAATCTATGCCTTGTCTCTCCGTAAAACATATACGCTTCCTTTATTTCACACAAAAGCATTTCTTCAAGACACATCGCCTGTGCACACAATTGCAGTATATCTGCATCATTTTCCTTTGGCTTACCCCGTTTATACTCTACGGGAACAGGTTTATACAAGCCTTCTCTTCCGAAAATGGTCACTCCGTCGTCACATTTGTGCAGTTCTACTATGTCACATACTCCGCTTACTCCCAGTGTTCTGGAGAAAACGCTCATACCCCTTGAAATAATAACATCTCCTCTTTTTTCTAAGAAGCCGTCATCATGTACCTTTTCGTGAAGTATATTTCCTTCAACAGTCCTCAAATTCTCCTGCCACTGCTGTTCAATATGTATAAGCGCCCACTGCCTCCTGCAAAAAGCAAAGTGCTGAATACCGGACAAAAGCAGAAAATCCTCTTCATTATATTCCATCATATTTTCCTTATTAGTTCTACTCCTTCTGGAATAGCTTTCTCATCAATAGTTACAATATAATCCTCAAAACTTCTTGGAGGAATGTTTTCATTTTTTCTTGTTATAGAAATAGTATCAAAAAGCTTGTATGCAGGGCAATTTCCATATTCACTCTCATGCTTGAAAACTATTAACTCCCTAACTGACATATTTCCTCTTGCAGCTGAATGTTCATGTTCAAACATATTTATTACTGCATCCCAAAACAAGTTTAAATCATCTTCATTGAAACCGGTTGACTTTTTGGCTAAATTTGCAGAAATATACCCGTCAACCCTATAAAGGGCATAAGGTATTATGTACTTCCTCCCCATTTCGGTTTCTTTATTTGCAGCATCTTTTTCTGTAGTCGCAACAACCCTGGTTATAGCTATTTCCTGTTGTACTATTGGATCGATACTCCTAGCAAAGCCTATTTGTACAGGACCTCTGACCTGGCCACAATTTAGTTTTGCTTTTACAAAAGTAGTCATTACAGCTCCAAAGGTTCTGATATCGAAGAAATTATTACACATAAAATCTTTGATTTTAACATCAATTTCATCTTTCTTTGCCTGGGCATCTTTCTCATCGGTAATCCCCAAATAAGCAAAAGCCTCTCTATCACTTCTTTCCAAAGGAACACCATCTTTTATATAGATTTTATATCCTGAACTGCCTTCTTTTACTGTTTCAACATAATTTCTTATCTTTCTTTTCAGGCAGACATCAGTGACAATTCCGTATCCTGTTTCAGGATCAATTCTCGGCATATTTCCTGCATCGGGATCTCCGTTGGGGTTACCGTTCTTTACTTCAAATAAAATAGTAAATTCATACCTGTTTTTAATAATTTCACTCATTTTACTTCTCCTTTTTATTAGTTTTCATTTTTTTTATATAGTGCATTTTTCTGATGATAATAACCTAAAACAAATACTCCCTGTTCTTCAAGTGAAAGATGAGCCGGTATTGGATTTCGTTCTATATCCAGCAGATTCAAAATTGCAGAAATTTTATCATCGTTAAACTTACCATATTCAGCTTTAGAAATATGATGTTGAGAAAGACGCAATAAGATTGGAAATACACTGGCAGGTGTTGCACAGGCTGATGTAAAATATTTGTCCCTTATTGTAGCTTTTATTTGTCCCTCACTGGAATCCTGTTGAGCTTTTTCCAAAACAGCAAAAAGTCTTCCTAGCACATAGGCCCTGTTGTTACTTTGATCATTTAGTGACACTGTTAATACCTCCTTAAATTTATTTGAATTTCTTATAAGATATGCTTTAATAATAGCCGCTTTATGATGATTGATATTGTGTTCGGCACGAATTCTGAGCATTATCGCATTAAACAATGCAGCGGGATAGGGTGAACCTGTCAGAATAGCTCGAAGAACAGCACCCGCAAGGATTGGAGAAGCTGCCTTTTCGTTTGATTTTGGTGAAACTGTTTCATTCAATAATCTCCATAAAGAGAATAAATTTTGCTCATCTTGAAATTGCTTCTCTATACGTAAATCTTCATAGTGCATGGCCACTTTTTTAATAAAATCACCAAAGCTGTCTTCAATAAAAAAACGTACGGATAACCTTGCAGCATTTGGAGCAAGACCTAAAACATAGAACTTAACATTTTGGTCAAAACCATTGGAATAATCACCAATGTTATCCCCACTGGATATTTTTTTTAAAATAGCTTTAACTTCCTCTTCTGCGCCTTTGTCCCTTTCATACTTTAAGTTATCAGAATCTCTGAGTACATCAGGATCAATAAACATCGACACAAAATCCTGATAATACCTTTTAGGGCTTTCGGCCCAGAATACTACAGTGGTATCGCCCAAGTATTGCTTATATGCTTTATCTGTTAACATACTATTTAGAACAGTTGTATAAGCAAAGGCTGCATATTCACTAACAGGCGCATTTAATCCTTGTTGCTTTTCTCTACCATAGGATTCATAAGCACTAGATTCTTTATCAAAGGATACTAGTGCAGCTCCTACACTTTTAGCACCTCTTACTCCTTTTATATTTTGGTGAAGTCGAGCTACATTTGCATATTCGCCACAGTCCAGGCATTGCATCCTTATTAAGTTCTCAGATTTGATTTTATATTTTTCCCATGCTTTTAAAATAGTCTTATTTTGATGAAAATATCCAACTCCATCAAGTCTGAATACTATGTTTACATTGTCATAAAGCTCTTCAATATAACCTTTTAATACACTGTTATTTTCTGCATTATCAACATTCCATCTGTTTACAAAATTTAGAATGGCATTTGCCTCAATACAATCAACATCCTTAAGTATTTGGATATGTAATTCCTTGAAGGCTTTAAAGCACTCTTTTATTCTATCCTGCTTCTTCTTTCTTTTCGCCTCATCCTTCTCGTCAACCTTTCCTATTCCCAAAGTATAGCTGGCATTTCCACATAGAAAATTTGCCTTAATACCACTAGTCTTTTTCTCCTGTTCAGGTACTATCATTCTCTGTGGCACCAGCTTTTTACCATCTTCACTTGGTATTTTCAAAGGTATTATTCCTAGCAGTTCTCCGTCCTTTGAGATATTCAGAGCATAGGATACACCAGTTATGCAATATCCAAGTCTCGGAATATCGCTATTTTCATCCTCTGCCAAAATCTCATAGTATTTTACTAACGATTGTAAAATCAATTTATCACCCCACTTTACTTATATTTTTTAAATCAATAACACCATTGACCATTTTTGCCCTGAAGAAAACCGGATAAATATTTTCCGGATCACTAAAATCCATATCGTACAGCATAAAACCTAAATCCTGCTCTCCTAAATAACTTGGTTTAATACTTTCATCTTCAACCAGTTTAAAATTTGCAGGAAATTCTCTACAGCCAAGATATGGTGTATGATAGCATTGTCCTGTTCTCATTCTCCGCAATGCAATATTATAATGCTTCTCCACAGTATCATCTTTACCAGCTCTTTCGGTCAATTCAAAATGAGCTTCAATAATATACCGAACATCCTTTAAAATCATAGCTGCCCTTTGTTGTCTATGCTCATTAGTATCTATGTAATCAACCTTTTTTGAACCCTCCATCAGAGCCTTCGCATTTGACTTGGATATTTTTACACTTACTTCATTTCTTCTGATATTAGTAAACTGTATTTTGTTGTAAACGTGGATTTTATCAATAATCCACTTAATGGCCGGCTTCCAGTAAATTGCTTCAATCAATCCCCTTGCGGCAGACGGAGTTATTACATCATAGCTCACCCTCTCAACTTTCATTTCAGGCCTTGTAAATAAGGCATAGTCACCCCAAACCTCTAACTTAATTCCAAAACCCATTTTCATCCCCCTTAATATACTCTCATTTTTTTTTACAAACTAGATTTTTACAGTGTTGATTTTTGTTAATGTACTTAAATATAAATTCCTATTCCAGTTTCTTCTTTAACTTTTAACCCTGTATTTTTATCATAAAACTCCTTGAATAAATCTTTTTTCAGAATTGCACCTTCCTTATTAGTGATATTACCACTTGAAATAAATTCAAATGCTCCCATACCTAAAAGACCATTAAACTCATTTTCATAAATATTAACTGTATATGGCTGGAGTGAACGTAAAATGCCTGACTTAAATTCTGAATACCTTAATTTTTCTATGAGATTGCATGCAATTTCATCATAGGGAATTATTACAGGTATGGAACAATCATCAATTAGTTTAAAATCATGTGCTATATCTTCAAAACAAAAATTAAAATCAAAGGGATCACGTTCCAATCTTTCAATTATTTTTTTTGTATCAAGCCCTTCACCAGTTAATTCATATAACTGGTGAAAATATACCTCTATTGCCTGAGGAGAAGATATATCCTCAAAATTGCGTATTATGCTCTCTGTAACACTTATTGGACGTTTAAATGCCTCAGGTTGACATTTGACAAATTCGTTTTCCGGAACAAAAATATGTACTTTCCCTTTAACAAGCTTCTCATCTACTTTAAGTTTACCTTCTCTGTTGCATCTTCCGGCCGACTGAATTATACTATCTAATCCGGCCATTGCTCTAAATACTGTTGGAAAATCAACATCTACCCCCGCCTCGATCAGTCTGGTTGAACAAACCCGGCAAGGAAGCTTATCTTTTAGTCTTTGCTTTATGGTCTTTATCACTTCTTTCCTGTGTACAGGACACATTAGTGTAGATAAATGAAAGGAACCTTCTTTATCAAGCATGGAAAATATTTTTAATGCATGCTTTCTTGTATTAACAATACAAAGTACCTGCTCCCTATTATTTATTTCTTGAGCGAGGACATTACTTTCAATTAGATCATGTGGGATTATTTCCGTCCTCTTAAAAACCTCAAAAAGAGCAGTATGATTTTCACATATATCTATAGGTTTTAATTCCTTAAAGAATTTCTGAAAAGGTGGTTGAGTAGCACTGCACATAACAACTGTTGAATTGAAATTTTGAACTAATAGCTTAATAGCTTCAATGCAGGGTTTTAAATAATTAATGGGCAACATCTGCACTTCATCGAATATAATTACACTATTGGCTATATTATGGAGCTTACGGCAACGTGAAGGTTTATGGGCAAATAAAGATTCAAAAAACTGAACATTGGTGGTAACAATAAATGGCATATCCCAATTTTCTGCACTCAGTTTTAATTTATTTTTTAACTTGTCTTCATCATCGTCAAAATCGAAATTGGAATGATGCTCAAGAACATTTTCATCACCAAAAATATCCTTGAACTCCCTGGCCGTCTGCTCAATTATGCTAGTATATGGAATTACATATATTATTCTGCTCATTGAATTCTTTATGAGATGATCTATTGCGAAGGCTAGAGAACTGAGAGTTTTTCCACCACCTGTTGGAACAGTGAGATTGAATATATTTTTGTTAAGCTTTGCTTTTTCTAAACAATTATCTAATATTTTTTTGCGGTATTCATTAATCAAACCATCACAACTAAAACTATTAAGCTTGGTATTTAATTTGTTACGATATGCTGTAAAGTCATAGTTAGAGCTTCTATCTACCGAGTTATTGCTCATAAAGGCTTCGGTATCCAGAAAATCGGCGTCAACCAAACAAGAATAAATAAATCGTATGTAAAATGAAAGAATAAAGCCAATATTATTTTTGTTGAAATGCTTGATCTTTGGTACATCAATTTGTACTAATTCTTTTTGATTTATTTCATTAAAGAACTGGTCATAAGCCGGAAAATCTTTTGGCGACTTATTAAGTCTCGCATTTAGCGTTCCCTCAATACCAACATCTGTTTTTGATCCATAATTAGGTAATCCTGAATGGTGCCCTGCAATACAATACGATATAATCCTGCCAAATTTATTAATTTTAGCCGCTTCCCTAGCACCGGCAGTTGAGTGGTCACACTTATTACCATCATCTATGATTCTTTTTTGGAACTCTTTGGAGTATTTCCCTATATCATGTAAAAGTGCCGCTACATATGCATAATCATCTCCATTAAAGGGATAAGCAAATTCTTTTGCTAATTTAGCAGTATTTTCAAGATGCTCCTTCACACTTTGTTCCGCACCATCACTGATTCTTTTATGTGCAATGAACATATTGTTTTCTCCTTTAATCTATAACACATTCCAAATAATTACTTATTTTCTATTATAATCTGTTTTTTTGACAAATCAATCTGAAATATAAAAAATTTTGTATTAAATAAAATGTGCTAATTAACTTTCGATGTCCTATTAAAAAATTATTATCGAATACAAACTGAGACAATTCTATACCTAGATATTTTACCAACATTATAAAAAAATCTGGGTATCCTAATATATGATAAATGTATTATATAAAAAGAAGAATGTTGATATTTAACTACATTCTTCTTTTTTACTTGCTATCAAATTAATAATTTATTAGCTTCAGTACAATATAAAATATTATAAAACTATAAATTAAATTATTATTTATAAATTACTATTTTCACTTCCTCCTCAAAATCGTATACGGTACAACCTCCTGCTTCATAGGCATGTATACAATCATTTGAGGATGGGGAGCTGTTCTTATGCTCTCGCCCTCTTCGTTTCTCATTTCCTCTATAGTCTGAATGAAATAATCTTTTCCGGGAATCACTACTTCAATCTCATCGCCGACAATCATTCTGTTTCGTTGCTCAACCTTGGCTATTCCAGTTTCCTTATCGTATTCCAGAACCATTCCAACAAAATCATATTCTCTGATATACGAGCTTGTATGATATATCTGGTCTGCTCCTGTGGTCTTATTGAAATAAAATCCTGTTGTATACTCCCTGTGGCTTGCCTTTGACAGTTCAACCAGCCATTCGGGATTAAACCTGTAATTTTCAGGATCAGCCATATAGGCATCAATAGCTTTTCTGTATGCACTTACCACAGTTGCAACATAGAATGAGCTTTTCATTCTTCCCTCAATTTTAAAGCTGTAGATGCCTGCGTCAATAAGCTGCGGTATATATTCAATCATGCACAGATCCTTGGAATTAAAAATATATGTTCCTCTTTCATCTTCATAAACAGGATAATATTCTCCTGGACGTTTTTCCTCCACCAATGAATATTTCCACCTGCAGGGATGAGAGCAGGCTCCCCTGTTTGAATCTCTTCCCGTCATATAATTACTGAGCAGACAGCGACCTGAATAGGAAATACACATAGCGCCATGTACAAAGGCTTCAATATCCATATCGGCCGGTGTATTGTTAACAATTTCCTTAATTTCATTAATGGAAAGTTCCCTTGCAACTACAATTCGTTTAGCACCTAAATCATACCAGAACCTGGCACTCAAATAGTTTGTGTTGTTTGCCTGAGTACTTATGTGTATCTCCATATTTGGTGCAGCTTCACGAACAATATTAAAGATGCCGGGATCAGAAACAATAACTGCGTCCACACCTAACTTGTCCAGTTCCTTAATATATTCCGGTAATCCCACCAAATCCTCATTGTGGGGTATAATATTTACAGTAACATAAACCTTACAATTTCTCTGGTGGGCAAAGGCAAGACCCTCCTTCATATCCTCCAGGGAGAAATTATCTGCAGAGGCTCTCAGACCAAATCTCTGACCGCCGATATAAACGGCATCAGCCCCGAATAATATAGCCATTTTTAGTTTTTCCAGATTTCCAGCAGGAGCCAAAAGCTCAACCTTTTTCATTATATCCTCCAGTTTCTTAAATCGTCAGTGTTAAAATATCCGTCAATTTAGATTAATAAATTTATACATTCCATTATTAAAATTCTATAAAATCCTATAAAATCAACTAATTGAATTAGTTTCATATTATCTATACATAAGAATTCCCTTTATCCCAATTATAGAATTCTTAGTTATTAAAGAATTCTTGCTTATTCCATTCATTATAAACCATTATATGAATTTACTTTCTAAAGCTCAGTGCAACTCCATCTCCAATGGGAATCAAGCTTGTTTCAAAACTCTCATCAATACATAGATTTTTAAGGAAGCTTCGCATTCTTGTTACAATGGTTTTTTTTCGTCTCACAACTAAAGTGTCGGTTGCAACCATTCCCTTGTATAGTACATTATCAGATATAAGCAGTCCCCCGGGTACAAGCATTCTCTTGCTTTGCTCAAGGAACTCATTATACTGACCCTTAGCAGCATCAAGAAAAATCATATCATATTGCTTATCCAGACAGCTTAATACTTCCAATGCATCACCGGCAATAACGTTAATGCTGTTCTGAAGACCAGCTGCTTTTATGTTCTTTCTGGCCATTTCAATCATCTGCTCGTTTCTCTCAATAGTATCTATAATACCACCTGGCTTCAGAAATCCCGAAAACAGTATAGCAGAATAGCCGATTGCCGTACCAACTTCAAGTATTTTTCCAGGTCTGTGTAAACTGCCCAAAACCTTCATTAATGCAGCCACTTCGGGCTGAATGATTGGTACATGATTTTCTGCTGCATACTGTTCAAGCTCCGCAAGCAGACCAGTACTTGGCTTTATTGTAGCTCGAATGTATTCTGTAATATAATCGTAGTTTATCATTACTTTATCCTTTTTTATGATCGAATTATTAGTGAATGAGATTGCTCGCAATGAACAATACAGTATTTGCTATTTAGTATCAGCCAGTTAATTAATTTATAAATAATGCAATATTACTATTAAATAAATTCCTTATTCCTGCTAATAAAAACCGGGGCAGCTCCTGCCACCCCAGTTTTTTATTTTGCTAAGCCATATTCCTTCATGGCCTTTAAATGTTCAGCATAAGATTTTGTAAACTTTGTTGTTCCGTCACCTTTGGCGATAAAGAACATATAATCTGTCTCTTCATCCGGATACAATGCTGCAATTATTGAATCCATACCTGGTGAACAGATAGGTCCTGGTGGTAGTCCAGGGTGAATATAAGTATTGTACGGATTATCGATAGTAGTATCTTCGTAAGTAAGCTTTTCATGTACTTTCCCTTCGGTATTCAGGAAAATATACTGAATTGTAGCACAGGACTGAAGCTTTCTTAAATTTGCATCCTTGCTTTTCAGACGCTTGTGGAAAACAGCAGATACTAGTCTTCTGTCGTTGCTTGTGTTTGCCTCCCTTTCTATTATGGAGGCAAGTGTTATAATTTCATCCATTGTCATACCAAGCTCTTTAGCCCGTTTGTAATGCTCTTTTGTTATCTTGTTATTAAAGTTTTGAAGCATAACGGATATTATTGTTTTTTCACTTGCATTCATAGAGAATTCATATGTATCGGGGAATAAATATCCCTCCAGTATGAATTCACGATTATTTACATTTTTAATATCCTTAACAAAATCAAAATCATATTTTTCATATTTCATTGCTGAATCAAACTGGTCTTCAATGGCGAGACCCTTTTTAACAAATGCATTAACTATCTGTTTGTAGGTCAATCCCTCCGGTATTGTTATTTTAACACTTTCAGGTTTACTAATAAGTATATTCATTATAGTGTCAAGTTCAAGACCCTTCTTCAATACGTGGGTCCCTGCCTGATATCTTCCATCATATCCGTTCAGCTTTGAAACAATCTTAAAAATATGCGGCTTTTTTATGATTCCTTCTGCTCCAAGTATCTCGGCAATAGCATTTGTATCGGAACCCATGGGAATATCAACAAGTATTGCCCCCTCTGACTCAGCAGGAATTTTTACAGCTTCCTTGACCACATTTTCCCTGGCAGACTCCACTGTACTCCTATAAGAGTATACAGCACCTACTGAAAAAATAAATATAAATATAATCAAGCTGGCAAATATAAATGATAATCGTTTAAGTCCCGCACATATAATAAATATTCCAAAAAACACTATTACAAGGCCAAGAATTGTAAGAAAAGCGTTAAGAGTTCCAAATTGTGCATCATATCCCTTGAGTATTGTTCTTACATATCTCATAATATTGGGTACAGATAACAATATCCCAATAATAACAGAAAAAATACCGAGTGCTGCAACTATCAGTTTTCTACTCATTAATACTTGACTCCAATCACAAAATCAAAATATAAAGTACCTCAAATTGATACAGTACAATAAATACTATAATATTTTTTTCAGTTTTTGTCCAGCTAAGTGAGCTTACTGGAAATAAACTAAAATACTATATTTACTAAAGTTATTAAAATATCAATTGTACTAATTATGATAATTATATTAAAATATACTGTTATAATTAATTTAAGTCTGATTATTAAGCTACTTTAATCTAAAATACAATGAAAATTTCTCAGATTATACTTTACTACACGTATTACATTAAATACGCATTAATTAAATTTATTTCCCCGATTGTACTCCTGTGTGCATCTATGTTGAGTTCTCCTATGTACTGAAAAAATTACCGATGCAAACGTATGTCTTGCACCGGTAATTACAATCAAATTGAACATTATACTACAAACCTCAAACTTTTAATCTCAGGCTTCCGTCAAACAGGTATATCATTTTTTGCTCTTTTCTTTAGCCCGCATTTCAGTATTGAGTATTTTCTTTCTGAGACGAATGTTTTTAGGTGTTATTTCAACCAATTCATCATCTGCTATAAATTCCAGGGCCTGTTCAAGACTTAGAATTGTAGGAGGAGTTAAACGCAGTGCCTCATCTGAACCGGAGGCTCTCATATTGGTAACATGCTTCTTTTTGCATACATTAACAACAAGGTCATCACTTTTGGCATTTTCCCCAACAATCATTCCCTCATAAACTTTTGTTCCGGGAGTTATGAAAAGAGTTCCTCTTTCCTGTGCATTATAAAGACCATAGGTTACTGCCTCGCCATCTTCCCATGCTACCAGTGAACCTCTTTGTCTGGTGGCTATATCTCCCTTGTATGGTTCATATCCATGGAATACGTGGTTCATTATGCCATTTCCCTTTGTGTCTGTTAAAAGCTCTGATCTGTAACCAATAAGCCCTCTTGCTGGTATTTTAAACTCAAGTCTCATATAACCCTGACTTGCAGAAGTCATATTCACCATTTCGGATTTTCTTGTTCCAAGTTTCTCCATGACAACGCCCATATATTCTTCTGGTACATCAATCATAAGATATTCAATAGGCTCCATCAATACACCGTCTATTTCCTTATAAATAACGGTAGCCTTGGACACTTGGAATTCGTAGCCCTGTCTTCTCATTGTCTCTATTAAGATTGAAAGGTGAAGTTCTCCTCTTCCGGATACCTTGAAGGCGTCAGCAGAATCTGTCTCCTCCACTCTCAGACTGACATTTGTCTCAAGTTCCTTGAACAATCTGTCTCTCAGGTGTCTTGATGTAACATATGTTCCTTCTCTTCCTGCAAAGGGACTGTTGTTTACGCTAAAGGTCATGGAAATGGTTGGTTCATCTATTGCAACAAAGGGCAGTGGATCAGGTGTACCTACTTCACAAATTGTATCTCCGATTGTAACATCACCTACACCGGAAACAGCAACAATATCACCAACTTTGGCTTCCTCGGTTTCAATACGCTTCAAGCCCTGGAAGCAATATAACTTGGTTATTTTTGCATTTAAAATATTTCCTTCTTTTTTGCATATAATGGCCTGCTGACCAAGCTTTATAGAACCTCGTTCCACTCTTCCAATAGCTATTCTTCCAACGTACTCATCATAGTCAATATTGGAAACTAAAAGTTGAAGGGGACCTGAAAAGTCTCCCTTTGGAGCTGGCACTTTATCGACAATCATGTCAAATAAAGGTTTTAGATCTTTCCTTTCTCCGCCAAGGTCACACACAGCAAAACCTTCTCTGGAGGAAGCATATACTACAGGGAACTCAAGCTGATCGTCATCAGCTCCCAATTCAATAAACAGTTCAAGTATTTCATCAACAACTTCTTCAGGTCTTGCCTCTGGTCTGTCAATTTTGTTAACAACAACAATAGGCTTTAAGTTCAGGGAAAGAGCCTTTTTCAGTACAAAACGGGTCTGAGGCATGGAACCCTCAAAAGCATCAACCAACAGCAGAACACCGTCAACCATTTTCAGTACACGTTCCACCTCACCGCCAAAGTCAGCATGGCCCGGGGTGTCCACAATATTGATTTTAATGCCGTTATAAGTTACTGCTGTATTCTTGGCAAGAATAGTTATTCCTCTTTCCTTTTCCAGGTCGTTTGAGTCCATAACTCTTTCAGCCACTGCTTCATTCTCTCTGAATATCCCACTCTGTCTAAGCATGGCATCGACAAGTGTGGTCTTACCATGGTCGACATGGGCTATTATCGCAATATTTCTAACATCATTTCTTATATCCACAAATACTCTCCTTCATTTACATTAAATAAATACACTTCATCTAATTTGGATAGACATGCTAATACAAATTCACTGTTATATTCAAATTATCTTTTTAATCCTATAAAATATGCCGGTTAACATTTTTCCGACAAAATATAGAGTAGGGGTTATTTTGAAAAAAACCCCTACTAATTCTAATAAAATCAATCTCAATTGTCAATCGTGCATGATTTACAGTAATTCTGATAATTTAAGTCATTTATGAGACAAGTTTAACATAATCAACTCGACTTATGCGTCCATCAGATAATTTCAATCCTTCCTATTAACTAATCTTAACTAATCAAATAATTTCAAATATTCATGCACTGCTCATCTCTTAATACAATTTGTTATCTCAATGCTTCAATCTGATTTATTCACTCACCAGCTCATTTCAATTCAACTATGGTTACTCCGCTCTCTCCCTCACCCATTTTACCCAGTCTGAAGCTTTTTATATGAGGGTTATGTTTTAAATGCTTCTGCAGACCTGCTCGTAGAGCTCCTGTGCCTTTACCATGTACCAGTGTTACCATACCCAAGCCTGCTATGCTGGCATCATCAAGATATTTATCAACCGCTTCAATAGCCTCATCCAGCAGCATTCCCCTGAGGTCAATTTCAGTGGACATGTTCTGAGCCTTTGAAACGCCAATTTGTCCCATACCAGTTTTCTCCAGATGAAGCTTTTGCTCATCAATAATTTTTAAATTAGATATATGGACATTTATTTTAATTATTCCAGCCTGTACCTGGCACTCGCCATTTTTGTCTGGTGTGGAAAGCACCGTTCCTTTCTGATTCAGGTTTACTATAAGCACAGAATCCCCGGGTTTCAGGTTCTTTGGAGGTTTAACCAGCCCTTTTTTTGGCGTTATTGATTCAACCAGAGAATCCTCCAGGGCGTTAATGCTTTTGTTGAGCTTCTGACGAAGTTCCTCAGTTTGTCGTCTGACCGCGGCTTCCTCCTGTTCCCTGGCCAGTCTTTTCATTTCAGTCACAAGCTCCTCTGCCTGTCTCTTTGCATCAACAAGTATACGTCTGGCTTCTTCTTTGGCTTTGCGGAGTTCACTTTCCTTTTGGGCTTCCATCTTCCTTTTCTGTACTTCAAGGTCCTTTTTCAATCTTTCAGCTTCAAGTCTGTAACTTTCAGCCCTCATTTTTTCTTTTTCGGCTTCACTTCGGTTCTTTTCTATACTTTGGAGAATGTCTTCAAACCTGATATCTTCCTGTGAAAGGAATTCTTTTGATCTTTCTATTATATCATCTGTAAGTCCCAGCCTTTTTGAAATGGCGAAGGCATTACTTTTACCTGGTACACCAATAAGCAGCTTATAAGTAGGTCTCAATGTTTCAACATCAAATTCACAGGAAGCATTTTCTACTCCTGCAGTAGAAATAGCATAGACCTTTAACTCTGCATAGTGAGTAGTTGCAAGTGTTGTTGCTCCAATCTGATGGAGAGATTCCAGTATTGCCATTGCAAGAGCCGCGCCCTCTGTTGGGTCGGTACCTGCTCCAAGCTCATCAAACAATACCAGAGACCTGCCATTAACGTTTTTCAGAATCTCCACAATGTTTTTCATATGTGATGAAAAGGTACTGAGACTTTGCTCAATACTCTGTTCATCTCCAATGTCAGCATAAATTCTTTCAAATACACTCATCTCAGTTCCTTCGTTTGCAGGAACCAGCAAACCGCTTTGTATCATCAGTGTAAACAGCCCCACAGTTTTAAGTGAAACAGTCTTCCCACCGGTATTTGGCCCTGTTATTATCAGGGAACTGAATTTATCTCCAATCCAGAAATCAATAGGAACTACCTTTTTGGGGTCCAGCAGAGGATGTCTTCCTTTTTTGATTATAATTTTACCATTCTGATTTATTCTTGGACAAATACAATTGAGTTCTGTGGCTAATTTTGCTTTTGCGAAAATAAAGTCAAGCCTGGCCATAATGCTCATATTTGCTTTCAGCTGGGGCAATATCAAAGAGGCATCCTGAGATAATTCCGCCAGTATCCTCTCTATTTCAGCCTGTTCCTTAATTTTAAGCTGTTTAATGGCATTATTGGCTTCCACAACTGCCATAGGTTCAATGAACAGAGTGGCTCCACTGGAGGAGGCATCATGTACCAACCCAGGGATGTCATTTCTGTGTTCCTGCTTAACAGGTATAACATATCTGTCACCTCTGAGGGTAACTACTGCCTCCTGAATGTATTTCTGGTATTTTGATGAATGAATCAGGTCATTGAGCTTGCTCTTTATGGAAGCCTGTTGATCCTTAATCTGACGTCTTATTGTACTTAGAGCAGGGCTGGCGTTGTCAGCAATTTCCTCCTCACTCACAATACACATATCTATTTTCTGCTCCAGCCTCTGGTTGGACTCAAGGCAGGATATTAGTTCTTTGACTATGCTCTCACTGTTCTCATCCAGCTTGTCATTAATATAGCCTTTTAGTCTTCTGGCGGAACGAAGTACTCCCCCTACCTTAAGGAGCTCAGCTGCATTTAGAATTCCACCCAACTCAAGCCTCTTCAGACTGGTTCTTATATCGTGTATTCCGCCCAACGGCGGTGAGCCGCGTCTTACAATACAAGCCACTCCATCGTTGGTCTCTGCCAGCATTTTTTCTACAGTATTAAAATCAGTCTGGGGTGTAAGCTCCTCTACAAGCTCTTTTCCCAATTCCGAGGCAGTCAATGCTTTCAGTTTATCTATTATCTTTTCATATTCCAGTACTCTTAATGTTTTTTCATTCATAACAGACGTTTTCCCTTCCTGTACAGGAAACCGATGTGTTTACTTTGCAGACTCAAATTTCCTGTGATCTTCATTTCGAAGCTGCGCTCTTTTTATCTTCCCACTAATGGTTTTAGGCAATTCATCAACAAATTCAATAATACGTGGATATTTATAGGGCGCAGTGTTGTTTTTTACAAAATTCTGTATTTCTTTTTTTAACTCTTCAGTAGGCTCATAGCCTTTTGCCAGGATTATCGTTGCTTTAACAACTGTTCCCCTTACTGCATCCGGCGCCCCGGTTACAGCACATTCTACAACAGCGGGATGCTCAATCAGAGCACTCTCAACTTCAAAAGGACTGATTCTATAGCCTGAGGCCTTTATTACATCGTCATTTCTACCCACAAACCAGAGAAAGCCGTGCTCATCCTTGTATACCACGTCACCGGTATGGTAGGTATCGTCATACCATACCTTTGCAGTGGCCTCAGGGTCCTTGTAATATCCGCAGAAAAGTCCGGCAGGTTTATTTGAATCTACACCTCTTATAACAAGTTCCCCTTCTTCTCCCACAGGACAGGATTTGTTGTTTTCGTCCACAACATCAATATTGTATGCGGGATTGGGCTTTCCCATAGCACCCGGGTCTACATTAAGCCACTCATAGTTGGCCACGATAACAGTTGTTTCAGTTTGTCCAAAGCCATTAAGTATTTCAAGTCCTGTTAACTTTTTAAACCTGTTGAATATTTCAGGATTTAACGGTTCTCCCGCCGTTGAACAATGTACCAGTGACGATAAGTCATACTTTGTTATATCATGCTGCAGCATAAACCTGTAGATTGTAGGTGGAGCGCAGAAGGTCTTAACCTGGTACTTTTCAATCTTTTCCAAAAGTTTACATGGATCAAACCTGTCCATATCATAAAGAAACTGAACAGCGCCGCAGATCCATTGACCAAAGAGCTTTCCCCAGGCAAACTTTGCCCAGCCCGAGTCTGCAACAGTAAGATGCAGCCCATTTTCCTGAACCCTTTGCCAGTATTTTGCTGTTACAATATGCCCCAGGGGATATGTAAAGTCATGCATAGCCATTTTAGGCATACTGGTGGTTCCTGAAGTAAAATATATAATCATCAAATCATTATTATATGTATTGTATTCTCCTTCAGGTCGGGTCCAAACTTCAGGTATATCCTTGATTTCACTGTCATAATCCAGCCAGCCTACTTCGGAGCCTCCAACCATAATATATGTACTTACTGTTGGTGATTCTTCTGCAGCGCTGTTAACATGTTCAATTATTTCTATATCAGAGAAAGCTACAATGGCTTTTACTTCAGCAGCATTGTTTCTATATATTATATCCTTCTTCATAAGCTGATTTGTTGAAGGAATAAAAATTGCTCCAATCTTCATGGCAGCAAAGGCAAAAAAATAGAATTCATATCTCCTTCTAAGAATAAACATGATTTTATCGCCTTTACCGATTCCTTTTGCCTTTAAATAATTGGCCGTTTTATCAGACCAGAACTTCAACTCCCCGAAGGTAAACTTCCTTTCTCCTCCCTTATCGTCACACCAGACCAGTGCCAGCCTGTCAGGCTCAGTTTTAGCATATTCATCTATAATATCATAGGCAAAATTGAAATTGTCAGGTACCTTTAGTTTATAATTCTCGCAAAAATCCTCGTAAGAAGTAAAATCAGTTTTTTCCAAATATTTATTAACCAGGCTCATATGTAAATCCTCCAGTAATTAGCTTAACAATTTATTCTTTTCTTTTGATTTATTAGTAGCTGTACTGTCAGTATTCACTAAGCTGTCGTTGATTCTCTGTCTGTATTTATTTCACTGCTATTAATACTTTTCCATATACCCTTAACTGACTTTAATTATCCTTTTGCAGCACTCAGTTATCACTATCCATTTTTAGTATCCTTTTAGCCACTGCTATTATTTTTTTATCCAACTTTTAGTGGAACTCAGTTATGGCTAACCTTATTTTTAACTCTCTTTGCTTTGGTTAACTCACTTCTCACATCCCACTCAGCTGTTGTCAACTCACTTCTTACTTATTTGCCGCTAAGATCTCTTTTACTCTACAGTTTAAAGCAGAATCACTGTCAGGAACTTAGCTTCCTTCCCGTCAAGGGCTACCATTTTATGAGGAATAGCAGAATTGTAATATAATGAGTCTCCCGGTGACAAGTCAAATTCCTCTTTACCCACAATTACTCTCATCCTGCCTTCAAGACAATAATTGAATTCCTGTCCTTTATGTGAAACCAGATCAGGACTGTTGTTGGGATCCAGAACCACATACATGGGTTCGATTTTTCTGTTGGAATACTTATAAGCCAGGCTTTCAAAACTATATTGGTCGTACCTTTCAACTTTCAACCCTTCGCCCTTTTTAACATAGCAAATATCATGCAGCTTTGGTGAGGTCCCGGTCAATATTTCTGTCATATTAACCTTATAATAGTCTGCCAGCTCATATATAATACTTACCGGAATATCATCCAATGCTTCTTCGTATTTTACATATTCATCTAAACCTACTCCGACAGCCTTTGCCACATCTTCCTGTGTGACCCCGGCCAACAATCTTAATCCCTTAATTCTGGTTGCGATATCTTTTACTTTTTCATTCATAGAGACCTCCGTTTCCGACAGGCATAGCGTCCTTCCATTTCAAAAATTTCTATGGATATTTTGCCGTCATTTGTATTATATCTACCCCAGGACAAAAAAAATTTACACAATAAAAAACGGGCATGTTAATTCAAAATGTCCTTAGGAAATAATTCATAAATATTCCATTTAATAAACATTTTAATTATAGCACAAGCCCCTCAGTTACCGCAAAATATTTTATTGTAAACTAATTTTTGAGTTAATCCTTAAATTTGCATCTTATAGACGGAAAAATCCAGAAACCCAGTGTCATGCTTATCAGACATGCTGAAATTCCGAAGAGAGATGGCATGGACCTATAGAATAAATCGGTAAAGGATACATCATATGTATTTTCCATAAATATAGCTGAGTTAATTATTATATATGTAAAAAAGAAAGCAATACCCAGCAGCTGAAAAATGTAATGCTGCGCAAGCAAATTTACAGCACATCCTGCTACAAATATTATAAAAAAAACAGCAATGGAATATGAAAAGGCTGATGACATTCTCAATCCTCCCCCGGTGGTCCAGGTGTTGTGTATGAATATCTAAACGTTTCTTATCGGCTGTTACCCATAAAAAAACGCTCTGTATTTACAGATATTGTAATATACAAAGCGTCAGTTTTCAAATTATTTCTCTATTCCCCTGCCCTTAAAGCCTCAACTTCTGTTTCAACTGGGTGCCGTAAAATCTGATAAACAGAGTGTATATGTAATCGTATATCACAAATACAACTTCCAGCACTACAGCAATAATGTATACCGGTGTAGATAGCTTAATACCACCTAATATAATCTCCTTCAGGAAGAAAAGACCCAAGATAAGGCAAATATTAAAATAGGCAAGTTTCAAAATATACTCTGCAATTCTGCTGTTAATCTTTTCAATATATAGCTTTATCAAACCGTATATACCAAAAAAAACAGCAAATGGAATTACTTCCAGCCTGGGTACCAATAAAACAGACAGAATGACTGATGCCAAATAAAATATCCAACCGGACTTTTCACCAAACTCTATTATTATTACTGAAATAAAAAGTGAGCTCAGGGCATATAAAGATAATTTACTTGTAGGTGCTACCGCAGCAAGAAACACACATATTACTGTTAAAGCAAGAAGTATACCGCTTAGTGTAATTCTCTTTACTCTGGAGCCATTGTTCATTTAGTACAAATCCTCCAAACCAGTTCATAATATTACTAGTCAATTTATTTTAGTTCTTTCGGCATTTTCAGCACGACATCACACAACATCAATAGTAATTCAGCAAATAACCAACACTTTAGCAGCAGCCAATCAAGTCACCGCCGCAGCATTCACACATAGAATCTGTACACCATGCACACATACACATATCACAAAAGCTGGGACCGGCTCCATAGCCACGATTGTATGCATTTCCACGGTACATGTTGTTACTTGCATTCATTCTGTTAAGAGCATCTCTGTATTCATAATTTGAAGGGTCCATATTGCAAGCTTGGCGTATGTTCATCATTGCCTCATTATACCAGCCTTTTTTCATAAAAATAAGACCTCTCAGATAGAACCATTCTGCATTTCTGTCATGAATACTTTCAAGCATTGACTCGGCGGCAGCGATATTTCCGCTGTTTATATACATTCTCACCTGTCTGAAGCTGCCATCACCATAACTCTGTCCGGCTCCGCCGCCCCTTCCTCCGGAATAGCTGCTTCTTCCGCTCCAGCCATTACCGGATTTTGCTGCCTGCCCCTTCCCTGTAAGATACTCATAGGCTTCATTAACCTCTCTCAGCTTCTCCTCTGCTAATTTTGAAAGGGGATTATCCTGGTATTGGTCAGGATGATATTTTTTAACCAGTTCCCTGTATGCCTTCTTAATTTCTTCTTCTGATGCTCCTTCATTTATTCCCAGTACTTCATACGGATTTTTCACAATTACCACAACTCCTCTGGCATAAAATTTTATCTGTTTTGCTTAACATACCGATATAAATTATATTTTCCAAAATACCTTTATTTTCTTTAGTATTCAGCAGTTCAAAAGCCTTGGAAGCTTCTTTCAGACAGTATAACAAGGTAAACTCAACCTGACTTTTTATTCGACCTTTGAAAGAGAGTATATCTTCGCTGCCACTATCAAATTTGAAATGCAGTAGATATGGATTGTAACTGGATTTCTTCAAATCGTCCTCAAGGTCATCAAAGGCATCCAAAAGATATATCCATTTTCCTAAATTGTAACCCAACCATCTTACTATTTGTCTGGTTTGGTCATCAAGCTTTTCATAGTCAAGTATTTCTTCCATTAACTTGGCGAACGGTTCTGCCGCCTCATCTATGGAATTACATTGAGCTTTTTCCAGTTGAGCCAGTTCCTTTAGTCTTTGCTCTATTATAGCACATTTCTCAGAATACACTACCGATAACTTTCCGTATGTCCTCCTGAGAGCAGCCATTCCGGCTAAAGCAGCCTTGGAACCGTCATCTTCCCATTTATCTTTTATATTATTGTAAGCTAATATTATATTTATGTCTGAAGAATATTCAATTATCTCATTACGAGTTACAAATCTCTTTTTAAAAGGATGTACAATACATCGTTCCCTTGTCAGCTTTGTATCAATTTTAAGAATTGAGCATAAAAGCATGGCTAGAAATGCAGCATCATAGGTTAAAGTCATCCTCTGCAGCTGTCCGTGCTTTTTTCCTATTGTTTTGCATACCCCACAGTAATAGGCACGGTAAATATCAAATTCTTTTATTTTTAGCTCCGGCTTTTCCGGCATTATATAACCGAACAATTCATCCTCCACATATGCTGTTAAAACACTTAAACATAATAACCAATTTCCATGCACTAAATAATAATTATTATCTATACACTGAATAATAATTATTATAATATTATATATTAACACAAAAATGTTAATAATCAATTAACATTTTAAATATATAAATTAATTTTTTTTATATAATACAAATAATTATTAATTTTTTAATAAGAATACCACATTAAACTAAAAAAGATACACCATAAGTGTACCTTATTTACTTAAGTAATACAGTAATATTATGAAAGAATTCTTATTTTATCACTTACTAAAATATTAATAAGACCTTTCTAATCATACCTTACCTTTATATTTAATTAATGTTTATTACTGTTTTTTTCATTCTCGTAATCCTTGGATAACCTTATATAAATAATAATGTACATAACCAGTGCAAATAATGTACTTGCCACAGCCAATCCTAACGCAATATTGATTGCTGCAGTTGTATATATATTATTAAGACTCTCAAGACTAAGTATTATTGTTGCCATTATTGCGAAATAGAAAATAACAGTAGCCAGCTTTCCATACCAGTTTGCGCCAATAACAGTTTTTCCTTTTTTGTAGAGCATAATACCGCCAGTTAACATTAATGCTTCTTTTACAACAACGATTATTAGCACTATTATTGGAATAAAGTGGTGCAAAACTAAAAAGACCAGTGCTGTTATCTGCATTAATTTATCAGCTAACGGGTCAAAAACCTTTCCCCACTTAGTAACCAGATTGTATTTTCTGGCTATATATCCATCAAGTATATCCGTTAAACCGCCAAGTGTAAAAAGAATCATTGCTGGGATATAATTCTCCATATACAGGAAATAACCCATAACAGGTACAATTAATAACCTAAGCGTAGTTAGTAAATTAGGAATATATTTATTCACTGCAACACCACCCGATTACTTAAATAAAATCTGACAGAATTATACCAAAGTCAATTATTTCAACTAATCCTCAGCATAAGATGGCTTTTGAAGTCAAAACTATATACTTCACCGATGGTAATTGACTTATAGAACAAGTAAGCATAGTTTAACACAGAACAATAAATCTGTGCAATCTTTTCTTTCTCAACAAAGATCTAAAATAAATTCTTTGATATGACAATTATTCTGTTTCTCCCACTGCATTTTTAGCAATAATGTTATATAAATACTCATTATGCTTTTGCAGATTAATTGGCTTCAAATTGGCATTTGTCCATACATGAACGGTTTCCCCTGTTGTTATGGGATTCTTCATATTTGACTCCTTAAAAACCTCATAATAGAAAGTTAATCTGGTTTTAGTATAACTCTTTATACTGGTTCTTACAATTATTCTGTCCTCATATGTTGATGAACTGATAAACTTACATTTAAGCTCCAGCAAAGGTAAGAGTATTCCCTGATTTTCAATCTCTGAATATGAGATACCGTTCTGTTTTATAAATTCTGTTCTCCCAACCTCAAACCAGACGGGGTAATTTGAATGATGAACAATCCCCATCCTGTCTGTTTCTGCATATCTAACAGTCAAAGGTGTATCAACATAATACAATACTATCATTCCCTTCATTTTACGTAATCAGGTTTAAAATGTTGCATGTATATAATATTTTATTTATCTGCATATCAATGATAAAAGATTTTTATCTATACGTAGTAATAGCCCCGGGCTAATAAGCGCGGAGCTATTTATTCAGTTATATCAATAACCCGTTTCAATAATTACACTATGTGCTTCCTCAACTTCGGCCTCAGGAACAAGTACCTCAAAATAATTATCATTGTTTTCATGGTTCTTACTTATTGGCCTGAGCTTCACAAGAATACCTTCATTGGACAAAAGCTCCTGTAGCTGATTTGCTACTTCTTTGCTTTGGGCCATGTATACCACTGTCCACATTATCATCTACACTACCTTTCAAATTGTTATTCACCGCATTGAATAGTGCCATATCTGCAATAAACAGTGGCTTTGCCTCTTATTTTTATCGCAGATGTTATTTCCGTAAATTGTGCTAAAAGTAACTCACCTCTATCGAGCTTCTCGGTATGATGAAATTTAGTATCCTTTCCACGTGTTAATCCAATAATTGTAACTCCGTTTTCGTTTGCTTTTACTGCAACATATTCTCCGGATATTCTATCATCCAGGTTGTCCATTTAACCACCTCGACTTTTATATTATATTATTTTCCACCAAAAATCAATATTAAGCACGGTTATTTTAAACTAATATTACCCTTCCCGAGCCTTAATTCAAGTTCCTCTAATAAATCATTATTGACATCTATCCAATATTGCCTGTCTAATTTTTTATAGCTACCGTCATTCACTTTGCGAATGTAGGTGGGAGTTGTTCCACTGAAATATCTTAACAGTGCAATCAGCGAAGTACTCTCCTCCCTTGTCAGCTCCCTGTTGAAATACATGTAAAGGCCTTTTTCTTCAAGGCTTTTAATGGGCAACACCTCTTCACAGATAATCTTAGGTTGTTCATCCTCTTTTAAGCTTAGTCTTCCATTTACCACTACAATGCTTTCCTGTTGAAGCAGCTGAGAATATCTCTCATACACAGTGGGAAATACTATCACTTCCATTGTACCGTAGAGGTCTTCCAGTCCTATAAATGCCATCAGATTATTATTTTTTGTAGTCTTGGTCTTTCTTGATACAATTATTCCTCCAACAGTTACTTTCATTGAGTCAGAAAGCTTTTTCAGTTCAAGTTCCATCTCACCGTTCTCATCATTCCCACTTACCAACATGTCCTTGCTATATAGATTTACATTTTTATCAAGAATATCCTGATACTCACTCAAGGGATGTCCTGAAACATAAAGACCCAGCATTTCCTTTTCCATTGCCAGCATAACATTTGGCGGATACTCCTTTATGTCCGGATATTCCTCCTTGAGAGATTCCTGAGGTTCCTGCATTAAATCAAATATGGACAGCTGACCTTCCATGCTTTTCTTTCGCGATTGAGCAATTCCATCCAGAAATTTCTCATAAACAGCCATAAGCTTTGACCTGTATACGTTTAATGAGTCAAAAGCTCCTGACTTAATAAGACTTTCAATACACCTTTTATTTATTTCCCGTCCTTCTATTCTCTGACAAAAATCTAAAAAAGACTTAAACACACCATTTTCATTACGCTCGGCAATCATCGACTGTATGGCGTTTTCTCCGACATTTTTTATTGCTGCAAGCCCGAATCTTATCTTCTGATTGACCACTGTAAACCTTACGCCGCTCTCGTTGATGTCTGGAGGTAAAACCTTTATATTCAGTGTCTTACATTCATTAACATATTGTGAGACCTTGTCACTGCTTCCCAAAAAACTGTTTAGTGAAGCTGCGAAAAATTCAACGGGGTAGTAGTGTTTCAGCCATGCCGTCTGATAAGCAACAACAGCATAGGCAGCTGCATGGGACTTGTTGAAGGCATAACTGGCAAAATCCATCATTTCGTCAAATATTCTATTGGCAGTTTCCTCATCAACACCATTTCTCACAGCTCCCTTTACTATTACATTACCATCTTCATCGGTTATGCCATATATAAAATTCTTTCGCTCCTGTTCCATAACTGATACTTTTTTCTTGGACATAGCACGTCTTACAAGGTCAGATCTACCGTAAGAATACCCCGCCAGATCTCTTACTATCTGCATTACCTGCTCCTGATAGACCATACAGCCGTAAGTAACATTAAGAATGTTCTCAAGAAGGGGATGGTGATATTTTATTTCTGCAGGATTATTTTTGTTTCTTATATATCTGGGTATCTGATCCATAGGGCCGGGGCGGTACAGAGAAATACCGGCAATTATATCTTCCAGCGAATTGGGCTGCAATTCCTTCATAAACTGAGTCATACCGGCACTTTCAAGCTGGAATATACCAACAGTTTTGCCCTCACCTATCATTTTATATACATTGGGGTCATCATAATTAATATTATTAATATCAATTTTTATATTATGCCCCTGTTCCACCAGGTTTATTGTATCCCGGATTACAGTGAGAGTCCTCAGTCCGAGAAAATCCATTTTGAGCAGACCGAGCTCTTCCAGAAGTCCCATTGTAAACTGTGTAGTTACATTGTTTTCATTAAGCTGTAAAGGTACATATTCTACAATAGGCTCTTTAGATATAACAACTCCGGCAGCATGAGTTGAAGCATGCCTGGGTAATCCTTCCAGACTTATTGCCGTATCAATAAGTAAACGGGTCTGTTCTTCAAGTTCATACTTTTTCCTTAATTCGGGGTTAACTTCAAGAGCTTTGTTTATATTCATACCAATTTGAAATGGTATCATCTTAGCAATAATATCTACCTCTCCATAAGGTATATCAAGTGCCCGGCCCACATCTCTTATGGCTGCCCGTGCCGCCATGGTACCAAAGGTTATTATCTGTGCAACCTTGTCCTTACCATATTTACTGATAACATAATCAATTACCTCCTGCCTTCTCTCGTAGCAGAAGTCAATGTCTATATCAGGCATGCTGATTCTTTCAGGATTTAAAAACCGCTCAAAAAGCAGGTTGTATTTCAAAGGATTTATGCTGGTTATACCAAGGCAGTAGGAAACAAGGCTCCCCGCTGCCGAGCCTCTTCCTGGACCAACCATTATATCATGTTCTCTGGCATACCTGATAAAATCCCAAACAATCAGGAAATAGTCTACATAACCCATCCTGGAAATAACAGAAAGTTCATATTCCAGTCTTTTCTTAACCTCTTCACCACAGTTCTCTCCAAATCTCTGAGTTAAGCCCATGTAACACTTTTCTCTGAGATATTCATAGGGAGTATAACCCTCTTCCACCTCAAAACTTGGCAAATGAAGCTTTCCGAATTCCAGTTCCACATTGCACATTTCAGCAATTTTAACCGTATTATTAAGCGCTTCTTCTACATTTTTAAAACTCTCATACATTTCTTCCGGTGATTTTACATATATCTCATCGGTACTGAATTTCATTCTGTTTTCGTCATTTATTGTTTTACCGGTTTGAATACATAAAAGTATTTCATGGGAACGAGCTGCTTCCTTTGTAAGGAAATGACAATCATTTGTGGCTACAAGAGGTATTCCAAGTTCCCGGGAAAGCCTTATCAGCTGTTGATTAACCAAATTCTGTTCACTTATTCCGTTATGCTGCAATTCCAGATAAAAATTATCCTGACCAAATATGGAATTAAGCTTTATAGCCAGCTCTGCTGCTTTTTCATAGTCGTTGTTTAGAATTGCAGTGGGAATGTCTCCCGAAAGACAGGCACTGAGTGCAATTATCCCTTCAGAATATTTCTCTAAAGTCTGATAATCCACTCTTGGTTTGTAATAAAAACCCTCGGTAAATCCAAGGGATACTATTTTCATAAGGTTCTTATATCCGGTCTGATTTTTTGCCAGCAGCACCAGATGCCCGTAGTCGGAATCCAGACCGGGCTGTTTATCCAGCATACTACGCTTTGCCGTGTATATTTCACAGCCAAGGATTGGCTTTATATTATTATTGACTGCTTCTTTATAGAACTCCACAACACCATACATAACTCCGTGGTCAGTTATGGCAACACTGTTCATTCCAAGCTCTTTAACTCTTTGAATCAGATCCTTAATCCTGTTGGAACCGTCCAGTAAACTGTACTCGGTGTGTACATGCAAGTGAACAAAATCTTTCATATATGTCTCCATATTACTTTATTTGGCAATTTGATAATTTTTATTGCCTGATTTTCTCAGCTACTCAATTAACTTCGTCAAGCTCATAATCTTCTGCAGCTTTAGCTTGTAAGTCTAATTATACCACAACCATTGTGAATAGGCGTGAAATGTAAGAACTTTTAATAAATATATAGAAAATCTCCTTATTTGGGAAATAGCAGTAATCACTTCCAGGTTGTGTTAAAATATTCCAGAGGTGAAATTAAATGGAATTTCTATCCAGCATCATGAATTTTATTACCGGTATTTTAAAATGTATTATTGGTATTTTGAAAAAATCGGAATTGGTTTCTACAGATTTGATTTACAGATTATATTATATGAAAATTTTTGGATCAAAGCTTTATTTCAGACATAAAATTGAATCTTACCGTTCCTGTGCTTTTTGTAAGCACCTTAGTTATGACAGAATTATAAAAAAATATGTTTGCTCTCATGGAGAATATGAGGCATGCAGCTCTCTGGTGCCCTGCATTATACCAGATCCTACACTGATGCTAGGGCCCTCCTACATTGAAGAGGAGGAACAAATCCCGTGGCTTTTCAAAACTCCTTGCCAAAACTTTGAGGTTCTTGATTCAAAAAATTACTATAGAAATTTCATTTCATCAAATATAAACAGCAGTGTTATAAAACTGGAAGCTTTGGAAGGGATAATGCTTGGCAGCTGTTCAGGTACTATTCCCTGTCACATCTGTGCTTCAGTAAAAAAAGAGGCTTTTGTAAAATGCAGATATGTTTCAAAGTCAAAAGAATCAGGGAAATGCGGAGTTATTTATGATAACCTTTACAGATTTTATAAGCCTGATAACCTTTCCAATGTTTCCTAATGCTTTTTTTGCTTTTCCTCATACGCCTGGCAAGGTTTCCCTGAGGATTGAAAAACCACCAGTGACGGTATCTGCCTGGATTTGAACCCAAAGGCACGACAACCGTATGGCATATTCTTTTCCCATGTAATAAAGTAGTATCTGCAATTTCTGCAATTGATTTTTTCAATCATTTCGCTAATACCTGCCTGGTAGTAATAATATCTGCTCCAGTATCCAGTATATTACTGACAATAACCTGATGATAGTCAACAGGTGCAGTGAGTTCTATTGTCCTAAGCAGCTTGACAGCTTCCTGCAATTTTTCCTTTGGTATTGGTTTATTACTCCTGACACTGACTAAAGGAAGAGAACCTCCATTAACTTTTACTGTTGAGGTAAGACTTCTTTGCGGATATTGAACTTCGCTCTCTGCATAAGATATACCGTTTTTACAAAGAGCATTCTCTACCCGTGTAACTTTGTTCTGATCTTCTATAAACACGTTCATTCTACAGCCGTTGGGGCAAACAATACATATTATCTCTTTTTTAGTTTCCATCTATACAGACCTCCAGTTCACTGCTGTCTCCAATTTCACATGAATCCAGTTCCAGGCGGATCATCTCAGCAGGATTTAATGCTGCAAACTTTCTTCTCAAAACTATTTTATCCCCTGCTTTAAAAACAATTGACCTGTTTCTGTCGGGATTTACCACTCTCATGGAAAATGTAACTTTTTTATTTGACCTGATAACCTGTGGCAGTACACATCTAATACCTTTTCCTGCCTTAACAGTTATTGCTTCAGGTTCACAGGCAGTAAAATTGCTGCTCTCCTTCCAATGATCATTTTCGTATTTACTGCATGCATTTATGTAATTTACTGCTGAAGCAGCGGCCAGCTCACCTTCGGCTGATACATAGTCCACCAGATCATGAACCTGCAAAACATTTCCACAAGCAAAAATCCCTGGTATGCTTGTCTGAAGACTTTCATCTACACGAGCCCCTCCGGTGACGCTATCAATGTCGACCCCTGCATTTAAAGATAATTCATTTTCTGGAATAAGCCCTACCGACAGTATTAAGGTATCACATTGATATTTCTTTGAGGTTCCGCGGACTATATTACCTTTTTCATCCACCTTTGATATTGTTACAGCAGTAACTCGTTCCTTGCCTTCTATATTGGTAACTGTATGACTCAATAAAAGAGGTATACCAAAGTCATCAAGACATTGGGTTATATTTCTCTGAAGACCGCTTGAATATGGGAGCTTTTCAACTACCGCCAGAACATTTGCTCCCTCAAGGGTAAGCCTTCTGGCCATAATAAGACCTATATCTCCAGAACCCAAAATAACAATGTTTTTACCTATCATAACATTCCTGATATTTACAAGGTTTTGAGCCACTCCAGCTGTAAACACCCCTGCCGGCCGGGTTCCCGGTATGCAAATTGCACCTCTTGTCCTCTCTCTGCATCCCATGGCAAGTATAACAGCTTTTGCCTGATATATCCTGATTCCCTCAGGACTTATTGTTGTTACCACCTTTTGGCTGTTGATATCATGTACCATAACGTTGGTTAATAATTCTATGCCCATTTCACAGACTTTATCTATGAACCTCTTTGCATATTCCGGCCCGGTTAAGGCTTCCTTAAATCTAATTAAACCAAAGCCATCATGTATGCACTGGTTTAATATACCTCCTGCCACCGGCTCTCTTTCCAAAATCAGTACATCATTTAAACCTCTTTTTCTTGCCTCTATAGCTGCAGCCAGTCCTGCCGGGCCGGCTCCGATTATTATTAAATCCTTATTTATTACCATATATATCGACCTTTCTGCCAATCACAATAATTACTCAGCCGTTACAGTTTACATCATGTTATATAATTTTTTGGTATATAATTTTTACCTATAACTTTAACTTATAATTTTAGCTTATATATTTAGCTTATATTCATTCTCAATAATTCATGCTATTACTTCTGATTTCTCAGTTCTCAAGCTCATTACTTAACCCTTCCGGTAAACAGCTTTGAGTTATGTCCTCTCATGGTTACCTCCTCGGGCTCAATTCCCTTTTGCTCCTTAAGTATATCAACAATTCTGGTAAGGCAATAACCCCCCTGACATCTTCCCATCATGGCTCTTGCACGGTATTTAATTCCTGCCAGTGTTGTGACTCCAAGAGGATTGTGAATAGCGTCCAGTATTTCCTTTTTTGTAATGCCCTCGCATCTGCAAATTATTTCACCGTAATCAGGACATTCTTTTATAAGCTGCTCCTTCTGCTCAAGTGTTAAATCTCTGAAAGGAACAATACCCTTCCTTGTTGAAATAAAGTCTTTTTTCTCAATAAGGTCTTCTTTATTTGAAATAATATCTCTGACCATTCTGGCAATAGGTACAGATGAAGTCAGCCCCGGAGATTCAATTCCTATAAGATTGACCAGTCCAGGTACCACTTTGGATTCTTCAATTATAAAGTCTCCAAAACCTCCGGTTTTGGGACCTACAAGCTTTGATCTGATACCGGTATAGCTTCTTATTATATGCTTCATTTCAAGAGGAGGAAGCAGTTCCTTGGCCTCTTTAAACAATTGGTCCATAACGTTTTTTGTGGCGCTGTAGTCGCTTTTTGACTTAATATATTCTGCACTTGGGCCTATGAGTATATTACCTTCAACTGTAGGTGTCAGGTGAACACCAAGTCCTCCTATACCGGGTCTGGGCACAGGGTAAACAGGCATACTGAGATACTGGCTGGTTCTCTTATCCAATATAAAGTATTCTCCACGGCAAGGATAAATCTTGTACCCCTTCTCGCCTGCCAGTGACGCAATTCTGTCTGAATACAGCCCGGCACTATTTACTATCCATCTGCTGAAAAATTGCTTTTTACCAGCTGTAAGCCTGAAAAGCCTGTCCCTCTTTGTTATACCGTTTACCTCTGTATTCAAGAAGAATTTTGCTCCGTTCTGAACAGCGTTTTCAGCCAGAGCTACAGTGTATAAAAAAGGGCTGGTTATTGCCGTATTTGGAGACAGCATAGCGCCGATACCGCCGACATGTGGCTCCAGCTTTTTTACTACATCGGCACCGACGAATTCCAGCCCTTTTACGCCGTTCTTGCGGCCGTTATCCATAAGTTTTTCTATGCCGGCGAAATCGCTCTCATCGAAAGCAACGACTAACTTTCCGGTTTTTTTATAGGGTACATCCAGTTCCGAGCAGACCTTCTCGAAGCCTTCGTTACCCTCAACGCAAAGCTTTGCCATGAGGCTGCCTGGCTTGTTATTGAAGCCGGCATGAACCACTGCACTGTTTCGGCCGCTGGTTCCTGCAGCAACATCGCTTTCCTTCTCAAGAACTGCTATTTTTAAATCAAATCTGGATAATTCCCTTGCTACTGCGCACCCCACTGCTCCAGCACCAATTATAACTATATCATATGTGTTATCGATATTAGCTGTCATACTACCTCCAAATACTTCCAGATGTATATATCTAAAATTCAAATCAAAATATCCAATAAGTAACAAGAAAATAAACTTTATTTGATTATAGCATAACCACCGATGTATTCAATAAGTCTGATTCATCATCTAAAAATTATCTCATATAAAAATAACAACCTTTTTTAATAGCATAACCGTTAATAGCAAATCAGGGTATAACTTCTTAGTCAGCTAAGTAATACTATACAATGACTGATCTCTTTTATGTAAATAACAAAATTAGGAAAATATCTTTCTGATTTTTATAAAATATGTTATAATAAAATAATAAATACTCAGAAAGAGTGATGATTTTGTATTCCCTAAAAGATAAATACTACGATGGTCGAGGTATTTTAAGAAATCCCGGTGAATGCTATTTTGACAGCGAAGGCATATTACGTGAACCCGGGGAAGATTACTTTGACTTTATGGGTATTTTAAGGCAAGCTGATGAAGAATTCTATGATAGCCAAGGAATTTTGAGAAAAACTGATGAAAGCTTTTATGACGGTTCCGGCAATTTAATAGAAAGATAAAAGTGCCCATTATGTGTGGGCACTTTAGCATTCTTCTATAACAATTCTTCCATAACAATTCTTCTATTACAACTCGGGTTAAATACCATTTTGTATGAACCCTGTATTATATTGTCTTTTAGTCTTATCCTGAAACAGTAATTAAAACAGTTTCTTTTTATACAAGGTATATCCAACAGCCAGACAGGTTAAAAGTGAAATCGAAAGAACAATCCAAAAACCAATAGGATTATTATTAAATGGTAAATTCATCAAATTCATTCCAAAAAAACTTGAAATCATGGTTGGAATGGCCATAACTATTGTAACTGAGGTTAAAAATTTCATAACAATGTTTAAATTGTTTGAAATAACCGAGGTAAACGCATCCATAGTACCTGACAAAATGCTGCTGTAAATATTCGCCATCTCGATAGCCTGCTTATTTTCAATAATAACGTCTTCAAGAAGCTCTGTATCTTCCGGATAGTTTTTAATATGCTCATATTTCATCAATTTTTCCAAAACTACTTCATTGGATTTTAGGGCAGTTGAAAAGTATACAAGGCTCTTTTCAAGTTTAAGCATCTGGATAACTTCTTTGTTTTTCATGGATTTGTATACTTCCTGCTCAATTCGGCTGCTTGTTTTATCTATGTGCTTCAGGTATTGAAGATATCTTGTAGCATTTTTATATAGTATTTGAAGCACAAATCTTGTTTTATACTGGGTCAGGAAGGACTTAACCTTGTTGTTCAGGAAATCACTTAGTATGGTGTCTTCCTTCAGGCAAACAGTAATAATGATATGCTTAATAAGTATAATAGCAAGAGGAATTGTTGTGTAAACATTCATCTTTCCTTCTCTTTCAACTATGGGTATATCAACAATTATAAGTGTTTGCCCTTTATCACTTTCAATACGCGCTCTTTCCTCTTCGTCCAGTGCAGCTCTAAGATAATCAATCTCAACGTTCAATGCACTGTTAACACTATTTATTTCCTCTTCTGTAGGATTGACCAGATTAATCCAGGAACCCTCTTCGAAGGTATCTACACGTACAATTTCGTTGTTTATAGTCTTAAAAATATCCAGCATCTTTCTCACCCTCTTCTACAAATTTTTACAAGGGTTAATTTTCTCAGACCATAAACCATAAAATTAATTTAAGATGTTATGGCATGGAAAATAAACCCATTATATGTTTTATTCAATTCCAAATGCCTACTATCAGGGTCACAATCCATACCTTTCACCTTCCTTTACAAATTAATGAAATAATTAATAATAAATGACATAAAACTCATATTGGCCATTTTCTTTTTCTGAACATAATACTAAACATCTTTTTTCATGTTAATGTATTAAGGATTATAATCACGCACCATAAAGCACCATAAAAATGAAGCCTTGCTGTCAGAAAACCTGGACATTAAAAAACCGACACTGACGAGTGACGGTTTACAAGCATAAAAAAACACCTTCACTCGTTGAGTTTTAGCACTATACAGCTTAGGAATACCACAATCCAGCTACATTAAGTAAAACCTTATTTCGGTAGTACCTGTTGACCCATTGGCATCTCTCGATGTTTCCGGGCAGCAGCATATATCTGTATAGGAACCTCACCTAACGAATTATTCTGTTTAGCATAATTATTATATACTTATGTTTATGATAATTCAATACACATAACAGAAAATTCTATATTATTTGAATTATCACTCAAACCTAACAAATGTTTTGTATAGTTAAATAAAACAATCAAAGAGTAGATGAGTAAATGGTTGTTTAATGTTTACAATCATTGTAAATTCAAGTAAAATGTTCTTAACTGGTATTAATTTGATACTTTACTGCAAGACAGCATATTCCAGAAGATTGTAATGAACACATTGTTAGTATCAATTCCAGAAGAGTTTTATTACGTAATGTTTATACTCATTTTAGTCGGTGAGTTTGATTATTGGGGTAACCCAGAGTGTAAAAGACTTATCAATAAATTCGACTATATTAGAATTTTCCTTCCAACCATTTCAGTTGCATTGTTATCAAATATCCTCAGATATAACGGCTTGAATGGTGGACTGTATCAATTAATTCCCCCACTTGTACTTTACATTCTTATAATTTTAACTAATGACATTTTTGGAGATGCTAGTTGTGTCAAATGGATGGCTAAAGCCTTTATTTTTTTGATGTTGGGATTCATATCTATTTGTCTTACTGAATTTATTTATTTACCTTTTGTTTTGTATAGCACTGGACTTGATATGACAAAAATAAATAACGATTTCAGACTATACTTTGGATTATCATTGCCTGCAAGAGTATTACAATACTCTCTATTAATATACTTTGTATGCAGGAAACGGACTATATTAAAAGGGAAAATATTCAAATGTGTCTTTTCAAACACAAAGCTATTATTCATAATATCTTTATTTGCTGTATTCAATATATCATTCCTAATATTAATGGTCAAAGCAGTTATTTATGATAAGGCTCTAGTATCCATACCATTTACAACTCGTTTTATAATAATCATAAGTATTATCTTATTTCCAATTACAAATATTCTTGGTTTTTTAATGAGTTCTTATCATATTAAAAACATGGAAGAAGAAGCTAAAAAATGTGCTACCGACAAGCTTGAAAGATTATACAAAGATTTAGAAAACTATACAGAAAGTGGAGATTATGATAATATAATGTGGAAATTAAATGAACTCGGAATGGGCATTAAGGAAATATCAAATAGTTTAAGCAGTGGCAATTCAACGGTTAGTAATGAATAGTTTTTTAGAGTTAAAGGAGGTATGACTATGAAAATATTCCTTTACACGATTTTATCAACCTCATTACATTTTTTGGTATTATTATTCGGAGTGAAGCCTGCTTGTATGTGGTGTTTCCATCAACCGAGAGTTCCGAAGATTCAATAGTTATCATCTTATTATTTTCCTTAATGTCCATGAACCGACGAACATATAAATCGGCATTCTTATTGTTCTTTATCCTGAAACATATTTAACAGTTCATCTGCTGGTGATTGTGTAATTGCTTTATTTGTACGGATATTTTTAGTAGTAGCTATACTGCTATGCCCAACCATATCAGCTATATCCTGCTTTTGAATATCACTAATTGGAATTATACCTACAATAATCCAGTCAACTCCATCAATCTTTTTAAAAAAGAAATATTTCTCGGATTTATATTCATAAAAAGAATATACTTTTGTCTCTTTTGATGACGAAGAACTAATGATCTGCTCCACTATACCATTCTGGTTAAATTTTTGGTTTTCGGGAATATTAGTGTCGGTTGATGACAAGACAATTCCATTTTGGTCCATAATGAAAACACTTGCCTTATCTCCAAAAGTAAAATCTTTCAATACATCTTTAAAGCAGGTACCTGAAATTAAGATATAGATATCCCCGATCTCTTTACCTGTCCTGGCACTGAAAACCTTCTTTGCTGCAAGAATAAAGTTTACTCCGTTGAAATCAATAATATTCCACTGGACTTCACCGTCATCTCTAACATCAATACTTTAATCCAATTCATTATAATCATATGAAGATTCTTTAGTTATAGACTCAGTACATCCATTTACTCGTGAAATACATATACCTTGAACAAAGGGAATATTACTGTATTTATCTGTAAGCATATCGCTGATTTTTTTTGAATTGTCAAGTACATCAAAATGTTCAGTATAATCTATACTACTTTGTACCGGATCTGATAAGCTTATATCATTCAAGATGTTTTCTATTTCTTCAACCCTTATAGTAATATTAGTGCCAGCCTCATTCAAAATATCTTCTGACTTTGATTTAATTTTCTCTGTATATAGAGGTAGTATGGTTTTATAGGAACAAGCGCTTAATGAAAGAATTATTATACATGAAACTATTAACAATGATATTATCTTAACCAACTTATTCATTTTTCAACCTCTTAACCAAAAACGTTATTTCACTTATATCAATCATTATAAATAAAATCCCATAATTTTTACAAGCTGCAGTAAGTAAAAGGCTTAAAAGTTTATTACTCAAGCCAATACCCTTAAAATCTTTAATTTTATCCAAAATTCATCCCTATAATGTCGAATTGTGGTAACGGTGCATTTTTCAATATCTGTTATTATCAAATACGCAGATAATCACTGGTTGACATGTGATTTGCTATATAATTGTTACTTGTAATTAATAAAAATGTCAAATAACTAATATTTTTATTAATTATTTGCCGAATATTGTAATTTTAGATAATTTATTATATTATAATATTATCAGGTCTCCATTTTTTTCATTTGATTCTTAAACTTAAAATTAATCAATATTTCTAGGAGATATTAGTGTGTTTATTGAACTTTTGGTTGTCAATACTGTATTTGCAATTATAACGGCTCTTTTGGTTTGCTTTTTCCTTAAAACCAGTTTTGCTGTTAATGCAATAACATTGAGATTAACGGCCTTTGTTTTAACATTCGGGATCTTAAATGGTGTAGTATCTACTGTTTGGATGGAAAAACTCAATATACCAAATAACCTGCAGTTTTTAAAGTCCATTTTACTGCTTGTTATTTGCATTTTATGTATTAGGTTTATATTGAAAGTTGATATATTAAAATCCCTTCTTTCATTTATTATTGTTATTATCTGTGTCGGGTTTGGAAATGCTGCAGCTCCATTAATTCTTCTACTTTTTAATATTAACATGTCACAGGACATGGCTTCAAAAAACATTCTTTTATTTATTATTATCAATGTATTGATATATGTTGTTGCATCAGTACTAGTCTTTCTTATATCATTATTCAAATTTGTAAAACTAATAAAAAATCTGAAATCAGTAGGATTTTTATTGGTTATAGCTTTATTTGTAATAGTGTCATTAGCAGGTGTACATTATATATCAGATCTGGACTTAATATCATTCTTATCTGTGTTTATTACAACTTCCATTTATTTGATCATATCAATATGGTACATATATAAATTTCAGAAATATGAATTGAAAATTGAAGAGCAAAAGCAGCAGGCCTTTTACAATGAATCACTAAGCTTGCTAATAAAAGATTTGAGAAGGTTTAAACATGATCAGGCTAACCATTTGACAGTAATTTCAGCTATGCTTAAAATGGGAAAATATGAGCAGGCTACTAATTATATTAATGAATTGGTGAATACCGGGGATCAGTTCCTTGACTCTTCATTATTTGACATAAAAAACGCCGGCCTTTTTGGATTAATTTCTTCAAAAAAGGATTATGCCCAAAAACAGGGTATAAAATTTACTGTAAAATGTACCGGTGAAATCGATTCAATTCCTAATGTAAAGATATCTGAACTGTGTGAAGTGCTTGGGATACATTTGGATAATGCAATTGAAGCTGCTATGGAAAGTAAAAGCAAAACTGTAAATATTAATTTAACAAATTCTGATACTAACCTGACAATTGAATTAACCAATAGCTGCGGCTCAGTTCCTGATATTGAAAAAATAAAAATTGATGGTTATTCCACCAAGGGAGACAACAGAGGGCACGGTTTAAGCATAGTTGAAAAAATACTGGAAAATTATCATTCAATAATTAATTCAATAGATTTCGATATAGAAAATATGAAGTTTGTACAGACATTACAAATAAAAAAAGGCTTATAGCCTTTTTTTATTTGATAGACTACTTTAGCAGTGATTTGGGGCACTCCCTCTGATAAAACGAGAAAAACCAGCATGCCCCGGCTGATGCGGTAGAAGCGATAATACCAATCGTTGATAAAACCGTAAGAACAAACAACTTAACTTTTGATTTTTTCATGTTAATACCCCACCCTTCTTATTTTTTGTTATTTTATACACCAGCGGTGTAAGATTTACTGTAGAAATTAATGTCATTATTGAAATAATATTGGAAAAATCCTGAGGAACAAATAAACTTATGAAGAACCAAATAATAATAACCAGGCTGCCTTTTATCCTTAACTCCTTCCATCTTTTTTCAGTAATTATAGGTTTGGATATCAAATCAGCAGGAGCATAAAAGTAAGCCAAAACACCTGATATTATAAAAAGAACTATATTTAAATATTCAAATTTTATATTATGTGATAAATATACTGTCCCAAAAACAAATGCAAAATGGGTAATTATACAACCTAATTGAGTTTTGGCATGAATTCCGCCCAGATAGGATTTATTTATAGAAAAGACAAGCACTGCAACAATAGCATATCTGGCTTGTCCCAGAATAAAGGCAGTAAGCATAACAGAGATTAGTTTGAGCCCATCAGAAAATGCCATATAAAGGCCATAATCTATCTCTTCAGCTTTTTCTTCAGTAATGTCAGGTAATGTCACAAGGATCTCATTAGAAATTTTTTTAGTGATCTTACTTAACACATAAATCACTCCAATCCTTATTACCAATTAATGTAATTATATATTATTTCAGTTGAAAAATCCAGTTGTTTTTTACTTAAAATTTCGAATTATCTTAATATCCTAATATTTAAATGTCCAAACATATGTGACTGGTAAAATATAATGGAGAGATTTTGGCAAACAAAAAGGGAGAAATATTTCCAGTAATAGTATAACACTCTCGTCTGATAGAATTAAAGAATCAAATTCATCAGAAGGAGAGACAGA
>Ga0134099_1000569_pt1 | contig 42009 bp, 37 predicted proteins | sample 10_taG_2_FD_105482 | JGI IMG/M metagenome (GOLD analysis project Ga0134099, IMG submission 105482) | Switchgrass degrading microbial communities from high solid loading bioreactors in New Hampshire, USA - 10_41_5_180_A2 metaG | ecosystem: Engineered > Bioreactor > Semi-continuous > Anaerobic >...
AACAGAAAGCAGATACGGTTCTGCATATAAAAGAGTTTTAAAAGTTGGGAAAGAAACAGTAACAGTAACATTTCAAAAGATAAATGATAGTATATGGAAAATTAGCGATGCATGGGTAAATAAAAAATAAATAGAACATTATTTGAAAGGTTATGATGTACAATGGATTTAGATAAGTTAGAGAGAATTATAAAAAATGAAAAATGGGAAGAACTTATAGTTTTTCTTGATGCTATTAATAAAGATTATTTAAAAACAGTTGAGAAATATGATCTTTTCAGAATTTCTTTTTACACTTGGTATGTTATGGCTGAATGGGGAAGATTATCACCAAAATTAGAAAAATGTTTAGACCAAGCAGAACACATATTAATAGATGCCTTTAAAATAGCAACAGAGAAATATTCAAATGATGAGGATTATTTGTGGTTTTATGGTTACTTAATTAGTGTTTTCCCAGAACACTTTTTATCAATATATTCTGATTATTTAAAAGCAGAAAATGCTGGCAAACAAATGTTAAATGTAGCTTCACGAATGCAATATCCTTTAGCAATTATCTTTAACGAAAAGTTTTTAGAAAAAGATGTTTTAGGAAAAGGGAAAAAAGACTTAGAAAATATGTTTAATGAAAGTACAGAAGTATATGATTATTTTATTAGAATTATAGAAATGATAGAGTTTGAAGGTAAAAAATAGAATATTTCAAATGGAAAAATATACAATGTTTCTGTTAAAGCAAAGTTATAAGCGTTCATTTTGAATTCATAGGGGGTAAAATTAAAATACTCCCTTATTTTTCTGCGAAAATTTATCATCATTCTATCAAAACACATGTTGAGACGGTAGTATTGATGTCAAGGATTGAGAAGTGAGTGTGTAAAAAGCCCAGTAAATAAGGGCTTTTCGAGGTTTATGAGAAAAAGTCCGACATGCTGAAATCGTGAAAATATCGCTTTGAGGGAACAAGTCCAGAGGGCGGATTACGTGCGCGAGTGAACGATTTTTATGCCGGCAGTTCGCGAAGTGAATATTTCATCATTTCCGTACCGGCGGTTCACAGTAATGATACTGCTAGTACGGAAATAGATACTGCGGATACAGCATTGGATACTGGTTACCCACAGTGATTGCATAAGGCACACCGCAGGCCAAGAAATCAGAACATTTAGATGTTGTGGGTGGCAAGGAACTCTCGCATATTTGTGTCACCGGAATAAACACGGATTGTTCGGTGAACCACCCGGCCTATGCTCGAAGCGGTTTAACCCCCTAATTTTGGACATTATGCACTGAATTCTTTGATTCTCATACCGTTGCTCATGAATGCTTCATAAAACCTGTTCGGAGATATATATTTTATATTGCCAATGCTAACGCAATACATAATGATCCTGTTATCTTTTCCAGAATATCCAGTATTGCAGACGTTTCCTGCATTGTCATGATCGGAGTGTCGGGCATTTTGAATGTTGGCATAATCATATAAGGCACTTTCTGCAAAAGAAAAAGGAATCATCATTTCCCAGCTCAAATAACGTATCCTGAATCATCTCGCGGAGCACCTCCAATAATTCACCTGTTCCTATTCATAGTGTTTAATTTCTGACTCCGATATGACTTCGAACTAGCTCTGAAAAAACTTTTCTATGAACAACCTTGGCGAAATGCTAAGTTTGCAGAGATGCTCCCTTTCATCCCACTCTACAATTCTACCGAAATTTTCGGAAGTAGGTAAAGGTTAAGCAGCGAGCTCTAGCCGTTCTTATTTGTATTTATCTTTGGAAGTGTGTAATGCCAAAGTATTATAGACTGTATTATAGCAACAGCTACTATCATTATAACGATAGATAATCCACGAGGCAATTCTACCTTCGGTATCAACCAACAAGCTGCTGATATAATAATATCGGATAGGATTATTGGTACAGACTTATCCCCTAACATTTTGAATAATATATTGTTTTTATAACCGTATATTATGCAACCAGCAACGAGCATTATTAGCCAATGAATCATAAAGCTATCATCCCTTGGTAAATAATATCCATACCAACCGGCAGCAGAAGAGGCAATAAAAATTAAGCCCCATAACTGAAGATTTTTGATTTTTTTAGCCACAGTATTAAATACCCCCCATATTTTCTGTTTTAACATAACAATCATAATCATCTAATAAACTTATAGTCTTATCTCCAATAACCCATTTCTAGTGGCGGATAACTTAGGACAGGCCTAATGTAAATTCCCTGTTTAGTTGCTACAGCATATATTATTCTTCCTGCTAATTCTGGATGGTGCAGCAATTAATGATAATATGACAGTAAAAGTTGCACCAACAGGGCCACCGACTACAATTGATAAACCTGTTAATGCTGCAGCTATACCACTAGTTAAATCATAATATGATAACATCTCAAATCAAATCAACTTCTAATTAAAAGCAGAAGATAAGATATTTACAGCATATACTTTCCTCAGCAAAGACGAATTCATACACAAAGCTATGAGTGAAGATAGTATCAGAACAATAATCTTCGAAAACTTCACTGCTGAAAATATTAGATTTCAAGGTTCAGTGGACTTTTGCATAAATTCTATTATTTATATAATATCAAGCAGTGTTAGTGGTGTCAAATGCCAAAATCGGCGATAAATGCCTTACTACATGCTTCTTCCCATCTTCATCTGTATATGTATAAGGGAATTATCGACGCATTCCTTGATCTGATAAAGAAGCGTACCATCGCTATCAAGGACTTTTCTGTAACCATTCTTTAACAGGACCCATGCCTTTTCAGTCTCCGGGAGTTGTTTTGCCGATTTTGAGAATAGATAGCCATCATGGTTTTTTAGGGCATTAATTACATTATCAGAACAGTTTAGGCCCTTATCTGCGACCTGTATTGTTTTACCAGATATCTGGTTACGATCCTTGAGCTCCTTTATGACATCCCGTATGACAGGCTTCTCGCTTTCATTACCAGGATAAAGCTTCATACCAATTGGAATCTGGTTCGCGTCAAGTAGCAGCCCAAGACCGATAATGGGATCATTCCTGTTTTCTTTGTAAAAGGAAATAGCCAAGATAGATTTCCGGTGATTCACCTATCTGCTTTGCCTTATTCTCCTCTTTAATACGCTTAGCCTCAATATTCATTTGAGCGGCCACATCGGAATAATATGCAATCGGGTCAGGAATACCCGAGTCGATAAGATCCTGCACATAGCCAATTGTCTTATAGGATTTATGAGCAGTTTCCTTTTTATCATGATTATTGTTCATATTAATCCAAAAGTACCCCACAGAGGGTGCCAGCATTTTAATTGGTACAATAATTGGTTTTGTCAATGGCCCATATGTTCCACTCGGAGGTTTGAGCAAATCAGTTGTCAATGTATTATTACTATTCCCATCGCTTCATATTGCAAGCTGTTTTTCGCAGCATAGTTACTCAAGCTGCAATTTCTGAGGTCTTTATAAATGCGTCAAAACAAATTATTGATTATTATTTGTTAAATTTTCGTAATCTGCGAAAAGAAAAAAACATCACTCAGCAAGAACTCGCTGAATTGCTCAATGTTTCAGATAAGGCAGTATCTCGCTGGGAAACCGGCAGAGGATTTCCGGATATTGGCAACTTAGAAGATGTTGCCAAGACACTTGGAGTGAGCGTTGCTGAGCTGTTAAAAGGTAAACGCTTCGATACGCAGATCACAGGAAACGATGTTGCCGAGGTTTCATCCGCCAGTTTTTTTATGGCACGAAATTTTGTTGCAAAGAAAAAGTGGATGAATTTAGCGATAGGATTTCTAAGCGGAATGATTATTATACTGCTTGTGCTTATTCATCTTACAAGTCCTAATCCAATAAAGAATTCAGCGAATGCACTTTCAGTAGAAACACTCTCCGATAATGAAATTGTAGCTGTTCTCAAAGATAACGTTGCAGGCTATAAGGTGAACGATATAATGGATCCGAATACAAAGCAGAAATGCGTATCTGTCAGTTGTTATGAGACGATATGGAATCGCCTGTTTGGAGATAATAGCAGAACCATCGTATCTCTTGGTGATAAAGAGGAAGTGAATTATGTATATTATTATCCGGCAAATGAAGCAGATCAAATGATCTGGAAGAATGATGGTTTAAATGAACCGAACGGGGAAATTATTACACTGCCAAGGCTTATATATAACTATTGGATTATAATTGGAATTGCGTTAAGCCTCGTGGGTATAGCGACATGCACATTGTTCCGAAAAAAATATTTCTTTGAGATAATCGCCAAAATAACAATGGTACCGGTCGCTTTTACAATCAGCGCTATAGCTATTTTAGTCGGCAGGTTCGGAACAGTTTACAGCGCTCCATATTATATCTCTGGAATTTTGCTTCTTAGCATTATACTTTATGTGTTATTCTTAATTTTGTTTACTGCACATAAGACAAAGTATAGAGAAAAATCAAGAAGAGCTCTTTCATAAGGCGGACCAGAGCTATTAAGCCACAAAGGACAAATTAGGTAAATCTGGGATTTGCCCCGGTATCAGAGTGCATAGATACCGGCGCGTTTTTCGTACATTCATAGAAGTTTACAACGAAATTTCTATAAGGTGTTAAATTCCAAGAAAATATGGTGTATAATATATATGAAAATTGGGGGAGCTTATGTGTATAGGCTGAGAGGAAGGTATGACCTTCGACCCTTGAACCTGATACGGATAATGCCGTCGTAGGAATCATAGCTTGATTTTGAAGGGTAATCCGTAAGAGGATGCCCTTTTATTTTTGTAAATTGAATATATGGGAGCTTGTGTTACAGGCTGAGAGGAAGGTATAACCTTCGACCAAGAACCTGATTTGGATAATGCCAACGTAGGGATGCCTAATTAAAGTTAGGAAAACTCATGAACTCTACGGAAGCTGCCAATAAGGTGGCTTCCATTTTTTTATTACATTTTGGGGGTGTGAACAATGGTAAAAATCAATGGTGAGTTTTTAGATGTAGCCGGAAAGACTGTTGCAGGATACCTATCCACTTCAGCCTATGATGCAAAGCGAGTTGCCGTAGAGCGTAATGGATATATTGTGCCAAAAGCCAAGTATTCCACAACAGTTCTTTGTGATGATGACTCTGTGGAAGTAATCAGCTTTGTGGGAGGTGGTTGATGTGATACCCACAAATGAGGAATGGAAAGCTGCACTTGAAGAAAGACACGGCATCGAACTTCAAAATAACATTTCGGGCGCTACTGTTGCAATTTGTGGGCTTGGTGGACTTGGCTCTAACATCGCTATCTCTCTTGCAAGAGCTGGTATCGGAAAGCTGATACTGATTGATTTTGACAAGGTTGATATAACCAACCTTCATCGTCAGCAGTACAAGGCTTGTCAACTTGGAAAGTATAAAACGGATGCACTAAAGGAGAATTTGTTAGAGATTGCCCCCTATCTACATATCGAAACGCATACAGCAAGGATAACCGAAACCAATATTACAGAGTTTCTGAAAGATGCAGACATTATCTGTGAAGCGTTTGATGTAGCGGAAACCAAAGCAATGCTCGTAAATGAAGCGCTTGAGAAAATGCCAAACAAATATTTGGTAGCTGCATCCGGGATGGCTGGACTTGGAGATGCCAACCTAATCAAAACCCGAAAAATAACAAGTCGATTTTATCTCTGTGGAGATGAAGTTAGTGATATTAATGACGAAATTGGACTTGTTTCAAGTCGTGTAATGCTCTGTGCCGCACACCAAGCACATACTGTTTTACAAATACTTACTCAAAAATAATTGAAAGAAGGATATTACAATGAATAACGACAAACTTATTATCGGAGGACACGAATTTAATTCCCGCTTCATTCTCGGTTCGGGCAAATATTCTCTGAATCTGATTGAAGCGGCTGTAAAAGATGCCGGCGCAGAGATTATCACTTTGGCTGTCCGTCGTGCAAACACAAAAGACCAGGAAAGCATCCTCGATTACATTCCCGAAGGAATTACCCTTTTACCCAATACAAGCGGCGCAAGAAACGCCGAAGAGGCAGTTCGTATTGCTCGTTTAGCAAGAGATCTCGGCTGTGGTAATTTTGTGAAAATCGAGATTATGCGTGATAGCAAATATCTTCTTCCCGACAATACGGAAACCATAAAGGCAACAGAAATTCTCGCAAAAGAAGGCTTTGTCGTAATGCCTTATATGTACCCAGACCTCAATGTTGCCCGTGACCTTGTAAATGCAGGTGCGGCATCTATTATGCCTCTTGCTTCTCCTATCGGCTCTAATAAGGGTCTTGCTACAAGAGAGTTTATCCAAATCTTAATTGATGAAATTGACTTGCCAATCATCGTTGATGCGGGCATCGGCAGACCTTCTCAGGCTTGTGAAGCAATGGAAATGGGTGCCGCCGCAATTATGGCAAACACTGCACTTGCAACCGCAGGCAATTTGCCGATGATGGCTTCCGCTTTCCACAAGGCAATCGAAGCAGGCAGACAGGCATACCTTTCCGGCCCTGGCAGAGTATTGACAAGAGGAGCTTCCGCGTCTGACCCCCTTACTGGTTTCTTGCGTGATTAAGGAGGGTGAAGAATGGAAAATCAATTTTTTGTTGACTCTGAATTTTTATCACCAGAAGCGTTAGCCAAAAAGCATAAATTGGAGTCCGATCCAAGTTTTCGTAAAAATCATATGGAATACATGCTGGGCATGGAAATCATCGAATCCGATGTTTGCAAAAATGTTATGGAGCAAATGACCTCCTATGACCCATCTGTTTATACGACAAAAGACGTGAAAACTGCTCTTGAACATGACACTTGCTCTATAGAGGATTTCAAAGCATTTCTTTCTCCTGTGGCAGAACCGTTTTTAGAGCAAATGGCAGAACGGGCAAGACTTGAAACAAGCAAGCATTTTGGAAATACTGTTTACTTATTCACACCGCTTTACATAGCAAACTACTGTGAAAACTATTGTGTATATTGCGGTTTTAACTGCTATAACCATATCAATCGTATGAAATTGAATATGAAGCAGATTGAACACGAGATGAAGGTTATTGCCGAAAGCGGTATGGAAGAAATTTTGATTCTGACCGGCGAAAGCCGTGGACAAAGTGATGTGAAATACATCGGTGAAGCCTGCAAGTTAGCAAGAAAGTATTTCCGTATGGTAGGTCTTGAAATCTATCCTGTCAATACGGATGAGTATGTGTATCTGCATGAGTGTGGTGCCGATTATGTTACTGTATTCCAAGAAACCTATGATACCGATAAATACGAAACGCTCCACCTGCTTGGTCACAAGCGAGTGTGGCCGTATCGCTTTGACGCACAAGAACGGGCGCTCCGTGGCGGTATGAGAGGTGTAGCATTTTCGGCACTACTCGGTCTTTCGGATTTCAGAAAAGATGCTCTTGCAAGTGCTTTGCACGTTTACTATTTGCAGAGAAAATATCCACAGGCTGAAATGTCTCTTTCCTGCCCAAGACTCCGCCCTATCATCAACAACGACAAAATCAGTTCTATAGATGTTAGCGAGAAAAAGCTGTGCCAAGTCTTGTGTGCATATCGTATTTTCCTGCCTTTTGTGGGCATCACAGTATCTTCCCGTGAGAGTGCTGAATTTAGAAACGGCATTGTAAAGATTGCCGCTACCAAGGTTTCTGCAGGTGTTTCCACAGGTGTTGGCGACCACGAAAGCAAGTACACCGGCAAGGAAGATGAAAACGTCCAAGGCAATGAACAGTTTGAAATTGACGATAATCGTAGCCTTGACAAAATGTATAAGGATATTGCTGATGAAGGCTTACAGCCCGTCCTAAACGATTATCTGTATGTTTAAGGAGCAAGTAAAATGAAGAAATTTGATCCCACATTATATTTTATTACTGACAGTAGCGGTTGGACTGAAGAAGAATTTTTACGCCGCGTTGAAGAAGCACTCAAGGGTGGTACAACCCTATTGCAACTTCGTGAAAAGGACAAAAGCACAAGAGAATATGTTGACCTTGCAAAAAGGGTACATAAGGTGACTAAGACATATAATGTTCCACTGATTATTGATGACCGTGTTGATGTCGCAATGGCGATTGGTGCTGAAGGTGTGCATCTCGGTCAAAGCGATATGCCCATTAGTACAGCACGAAAAATTTTGGGCAATGATGTTATCATCGGAGCAACAACTAAAACAGTACCGCAGGCACTTGAAGCCTATGAGCAAGGTGCGGATTATCTTGGCGTAGGTGCTATTTATCCTACTACAACAAAAGTTAATACCGTTCTTACTTCCACCGAAACCCTTGATGCTATCTGCAAAGCTGTCCCCATTCCCGTCAACGCTATCGGCGGGCTGAACAAGACAAACACCAATGTTCTTGAAGGTATTGGCATTGCAGGCTTTTGTGTTGTATCTGCCATTATGAGAACAGATGACCCAAAGTCGGAAACAGAAATCCTTTTGAATATCGCCAAAGAACTGAAAAAATGTTAAAAGGAGCGATATCTATTAAGCCCCTAACGAGACTAGACAGCATATCTTAAACCATGATAGCATATAAATAAGCCAGGAAATAAAAAAGCACATGTCAAATATTATCATAGCCGATGACGGCAAACATCGAAGGAATAACAAGTATAGTTTGAAAAGGGAATAACAAATTCTATGAAGGTAATAAACGTGAAGAAAATAATCATCTTTCTGGTAAGTGTAGTAATTATTATTAACTTGAGTGCATGTGGCGGGAACGTTAAGAATGTTAAGGTGATAGATGTAGAATCAGAGATATATACATCTGATGATATTAATTCGGCTATTAAAACTATCGTAAAAGAGTTTGATAAAGATTGGAAGGGCTGTACATTAAAAGAAATCTATTACGCTGGTGACGAAACTTCCAAGAATTATCAAGATTGGGCAGATAGGAATAATGCAGATGAAGTCATAGTTTTATTGTCTTCTTTTGATGTAGACTCATCAGGTGGCGATGGCTCACTCAACCCAAACAGCACATATGATGGTTGGAAATGGATTTTAGTACGGAACAGAGGTGGTCAATGGAAGCATGTCGACCATGGGTATTAATCTTGTTATAACATGAATTGGTATGCATGCCGAATACTCCTAAACTCGAAAGCAAAGGCATATTCCTGTGTTCTGAAATAGAAAACCTGGACGCAAAGCATGAGCTCATTCGCTCAAGAAGCCTAAATCCTTTAGTCAAAAGCGAAGTGATTAATCACTTCGCTTTTATATGCTTACAGCTTCTTCAGAATACCTTAGCTGCCTCTTCTGCTTTTTTCATGGCATCAGCTACTATTTTTTCGACATCTTCGCCTATTATATCAAGCCTTTGTGCAGCTATCATTTCCATATCTGTAATACCAAAAAATCCCAAAATGGTTTTCACATACCTTCCTGCCAACTCAAAATCTGACATAGGTGGCTCCGTATATTCTCCGCCAGTAGTCATTATGCAAATCGCCTTTTTATCATTCATAAGGCCAACGGGGCCTATATCAGTATACTTAAATGTTATACCGGTTACGCTTATATAATCGAAATACGCTTTCAATATGGCCGGTACACCAAGATTCCACATGGGAAATGCAAAAACATATTTATCAGCATCGGCAAATTGATAAGTATACTTTAATACGTCATGATGCTTCGAATCTTCTGTTTTAGGGCCATAAACGGCCTCGATATCTTCTTTCGTCAAAAAATGTATACCCTCTTTATACAAATCTAATGTTATAATTTCATCATCAGGATGACCCTTTTTATAGCTTTCTATAAAGTGCTCAGATATTCTAAATGTTCTTGATTCTTCATTTGTTTTCGGATTTGCTTTTACATATAATATTTTAGCCATAATATCATCCTTTCTATAAATAACATATAATTTTATTATAACATATTACATATCATAATAAAATTATATGTTATTTAATCTGCAATTCGTAATTTATATTATAGTGCGTATGTAAGCGGCACAAAGCTATATAATATTTCACCAGCATATGGGGCTTTGCACTGTTTACAGAGAGAAGATTTTATAAATTACGAATTGCAGTTGCAGATATTTATGTGCTATACACTCTCATTCAGCTGTGATATAATTAACAATATTGAATGCAATGGGGGTGGGCTACAAAAGTGATACCGTATTGCGCGCCTATAGTATATAGTTATTGAGTGTAAACTCGTAGTACCTTTACATATTTGCCACTGTTGAAATATCGTAAGTGGCATGCCATGTTTATGTTTCAAAAGGCATCGAGCAGCACATCATGAAACGAATACACAGGACAAACTAATGCGGCCAGATTATATTTTTCCGAATTCATATTCACATTCAGACAATAGCGCAGGCTTGCCTGCACAACCAAAACTTTAATAATGAAATTAGATATGGAGAAAAAATGGCCGATTTTGAAAAATTATTTGAACCTATAAAGGTTGGCAACGTAGAAATAAAGAATAAGATAGCTATGGCTCCAATGGGCATATTAGGGCTATCGACTGAAAAAGGCGGGTTTTCGCAAAGGGCACAGGATTATTATGTTGCAAGGGCGAAGGGTGGCACAGGCCTAATAATAACAGGCGTATCAAAAGTTGAAAATGAAATTGAAAAGTTCCATTCAGGAAGCACAACGTGCCCTACCATCGATCCAGGGCATTTTCTTGCAACATCTGGCGAAATGGTAGAAAGAGTGCATGCCTATAGCACCAAGATATTCCTCCAGCTCGGCATTGGCTTTGGCCGGGTAGCCGCGCCGCAGATGCTGGTCACTCAGCCGGTTGCACCATCTGCAATACCGAATTACTGGGATCCGACGATAACATGCCGCGAGCTTACTACCGCCGAAGTGGAAACACTGGTCAAAAAAGCTGCTGAATCAGCGGCGATAGCGAAAATGGCCGGTTTTGACGGTGTCGAGATTCATGCTGTACATGAAGGTTATCTGTTAGATCAGTTTACCATAGCCATGTTCAACAGGCGAACTGATAAATACGGTTCTGATATGATGGGCAGACTCAGGCTGCCGATAGAAGTAGTAAAGGCTATTAAAAAGGTAAATGGGGAGCAATTCCCCGTAATATTGAGATTCAGCATAAAAAGCTATATAAAGGACTGGAACCAAGGCGGCTTAGATGGCGAAGACTTTGTGGAAAAGGGCCGCGATGTGCAGGAAGGCTTGACCATCGCGCCGATACTTGAGAAAGCTGGCTATGACGCTTTTGACGCTGACGCGGGTTCATATGACGCTTGGTACTGGGCTCATCCCCCGATATATCAAAAACATGGGCTTTATCTGCCTTTGACGGAACAGCTCAAAAAAGTCGTCGATGTTCCGCTAATAATCGCCGGCAGAATCGATATACCGGAACTAGCCGAGAAAACATTGGAAGACGGCAAAGCAGCCGATATGATAAACATAGGCAGAGGTCTATTGGCTGATCCTGACTGGGGCAATAAGATCATGGAAGGCAGGCCGGAGGATATCCGTCCATGCATAGGCTGCCACGATGGCTGCCTGGGCAGAGGATTCCTTGGCAAACCGCTGTCATGCGCTGTAAATCCGGCTTGCGGCAGAGAAGAAGAATACGCGATTGGCCGTGCTGATACAGTTAAAAACGTCATGATTATAGGTGGAGGACTGGCAGGCATGGAAGCGGCCAGAGTAGCCACTTTAAGAGGACATAGAGTTACATTATATGAAAAAACAGATAAGCTCGGCGGCCATGTTATCGAAGGCTCAGTAGATGAATTCAAGATGGATAATGCGAGGCTTCTCGATTGGTATAAGACGCAGATGGAAAAGCTCGAAGTTGATATCAGATATAATACTGAAATAATACCTGAAGATATCATAAACAGCAAAGCAGACGCTGTAATTGTGGCAACAGGCTCTATTCCATCAATGCCAAATATACCAGGTATAGACAAAGCGAACGTCGCGACAGCTACTGAAGTTTTGCTTAAGCAAAAACCTGTAGGCGATAAAGCCGTCGTAGTAGGCGGCGGGCTGGTAGGCTGCGAAACAGCTATAAGTTTGGCCCTCGACGGGAAAGATGTAACCATAGTCGAGATGCTGCCCGAACTAATGGCTGCCGGAATGCCGGTTCCCCATGCCAACAAGATAATGGTTTTGGATATGCTTAAATTTCACAATATAAAGGTCGTCTTAAACAGCAGTTTGCAAGAAATAAAAGACGGCTCAGTAGAAGTAATCGATAAGAACTTTAAGAAATCCAATATTCCAGCAGACACAGTAGTAATATCAATAGGATTGAAGCCGAATTCCGAGCTTTACCAAGACATAGCAGGCAAAGTCCCGGATGCGTACGTTGTAGGCGATGCCAGCAGCGCGCGCAATATTATGTATGCTATATGGGACGCCTATGAGGTTGCCAGAAGCATATAAACTATAAAATTGTATAAAAAAGTGATTTCTGCTGGAACAACAGAAACCACTTTTTTAACACTACGTTATCAGGAGGGTTTTATGGCTACGTGGCTTCTTATAATCATATACCTTGCATTTATAAGCTTAGGTTTACCAGACTCTTTGTTAGGTTCGGCGTGGCCCCTTATGCAACAAGATATCGGAGCCCCGCTAAGCGCCGCAGGAATCTTATCCATGGTAATAGCGGCTGGTACCATAGTTTCAAGCTTGGCAAGCGGCTGGATAATAAAACGCTTCGGCACAGGCAAAGTCACGCTAGTAAGCTGCTGCATGACAGCAGCAGCGCTGCTCGGTTTCTCGTTTGTGCATTCCATAGCGTGGCTGGCCTTGCTGGCCATTCCGCTGGGTTTAGGCGGAGGAGCTGTAGACGCGGCGCTAAACCATTATGTAGCGGAAAACTATGAAGCGCATCATATGAACTGGCTGCACGCTTTTTGGGGAATAGGCGCAACCGGCGGCCCCATAATACTTTCATATTACATAGCGCGTTTAAATTCTTGGCGCCCAGGATACCTCACTGTGAGCATAATTCAATTTTGCATAGCAGCTGTTTTGCTCGCGACCTTGCCTTTATGGGACCAGGTCGCCAAACAGCGCAAGCTTATGCGCGCATCAGGCCAAGTTTCAACCGGCGATGATATTAGCTCGGCAATCAATAACAATGGCAGTATAATCAAAAACAAAGGCGTTATATATACGCTTATCGCATTTTTATTCTATTGCGGCGTTGAATCGACCGTTGGCCTCTGGGGGGCGAGCTATCTTGTAGGTACACACAATATAGCGCCAAAAACGGCTGCGGCTTGGGTTTCGCTATATTTTGGCGGTATAACTGTGGGCAGAATAATCTCGGGGTTTATTACGATGAAATTTGATAACCGACACATTATATTATGGGGCCAAGTCATTGCAATAGCAGGTGCTGTTATCCTTCTGCTACCCGCTCCCCCTGCCGTTTACATGATGGCTTTTGGCCTTATAGGGCTTGGCCTCGCACCTATATACCCAGGCCTTATTCATGAAACCCCCGCACGCTTTGGCAGCGAGAATTCAGCTAAACTTATAGGCTATCAAATGGCAGTGGCATATACTGGCACAACACTGCTTCCTCCCATTTTTGGTTTTATAGCTGCTAAAACAGCTGTAACAATATTCCCGTTCTTTGTTCTTGCTTATTTGCTCATAATGCTGGCGAGTACAGAAATAGTTAATGCATCTTTAAAGATTAAATGAGACGAAAAATAATATATAATAAACTATCCGAGCTTACAGGAAAGCTTATTTATTTCAATTAAAAAGGAGCCCTAAGGGCTCCTTTTTAATTCATGCTTCTGAGAAAAACTTGCGTTCAGACATCACTTCACGCTTTGCGCCTATAACTTCAAAGCTACCTTCCAATCTTATATCATCTGACGCACCGCCGACCATCACTTTAAATGTTCCCGGCTCCACCACAAGGTTCATATCCTTATCATGGAACGCCAATTGGTCTGCGTAAAGCGTAAATGTAACTTCCTTTGTTTCGCCAGGGTTCAGACTTATGCGCTTAAATCCTTTAAGCTCTTTGACAGGCCGCACTATGCTTGACACCTCGTCACGGATATACAACTGCACAACTTCGTCACCTGCAGCCTTACCTGCATTGGTTACTTTACAGCTTATGTTTATTTCGCCTGCAGCAGGTATCGTTTCTGCCGACAGCCTTAAATCGCTGTATTCAAACGTCGTATAGCTTAAGCCATATCCAAATGCAAAAGCTGGCTTTGTCTCATCGAAAATATAGTCTATATAAGAAGCCGGCTTTAGATTATAGTTTATGGGAATCTGGCCGACTTTGGTCGGCAATGAAATCGGCAGTCTGCCGGCCGGGTTATAGTCTCCAAACAATATATCGGCTATCGCATTGCCACCCTCTTCACCCGGATACCATGCTTCAAGCAAAGCGGTTGAATTTTCTGCGATCTCTTTGGCTGCAAAAGCCCTTCCGTTCACCAGTACCGTTATAACCGGTTTGCCTGTTGCTTTTAACGCTTCCAAAAGCTGCAGTTGAACCCCTGGCAGCGTTATATCGGTCCTGTCATCATTCTCCCCAGATGTACCCTTGCCAAATATACCGGAGTTATCGCCTACAACAGCGATAACCGCTTCGGATGCTTGAGCAGCTTCCACAGCCTCGGCAAACCCATCAGTGGACGGATCAACAACATCACAGCCTTTTGCATATATAACATTGCAGCTTGACCCAACTTTATTCTTTATTCCATCCAATGCCGTAACTATGCGAACGGAACCCTTACCATAGGAACGATGCGCCATAAATACGTAGTCGCCAAGCATGTTGCGCATATTGTCAGCATTTGGCCCTACCACCGCTATCGACTTTATGTTTTTATCCAGTGGTAGAATATTATTATCATTTTTCAAAAGCACTATAGCCTGCCGCGCTATCTCGCGTGAAAGCTCCCTTTGCTCCGGCGTTTCAAATACGCTCATAACGCTGTCCACATCGACATAAATATCATCGAAAAGGCCTAATTCGGCCTTAGCCTTTAATACCCTCTCCACTGACTCGTCTATGGTAGCCTCTGAAATTAAGCCTTCCTTTACGGCTTCCATAAGCGGCTCACCATAGCAATCCATCTTAGGAAGCTCAACATCTATCCCGGCTTCTAAAGCTTGTACGCCGGCTTCTTTTTTATCTTTAGCCGTAAAATGGGCCTTCCTCAAGCGGTCTATTGCATCATAATCCGACACCACTATACCGTCAAATCCCAATTGACCGCGCAAGATATCGGTCAAAAGCTTACGCGATGCTGCGCATGGTATACCGTCTATATCGTGGTAAGCATTCATTACCGACTTTGCATCGGCTTCATGTATAGCTGCCGCAAATGGGAACAGGAATATGTCCCAAAACTCTCTAGGGCCAATATGCACCGGCGCGCAGTTGCGGCCGCCTTCTGAGAAACTGTGACCGGCAAAATGCTTAAGCGTCGCATATATGCCGTTCTTCAAATCATCGCCTTGCAGGCCTTTCACATACGCTGTCGCCATGCATGCCACGAGGTAGGGATCTTCGCCGAAGGTTTCCTCAACCCTGCCCCATCTTGGATCTCTGGCAACATCGAGCACTGGCGATAAGCCCTGATGGGCGCCTACAGCCCTCATCTGCTGCCTTATAACTTCAGTCATGGTTTTTATGGCCTCTGGATTCCATGTGCTGGCCAACCCTATTGCCTGTGGGAACACAGTTGCGCCATCAGCCATGAAGCCGCTTAAGCATTCCTCATGTACCATGGCTGGAATGCCAAGCCTGGTATTTTCTTTCAGAAATTTCTGTATCTCATTTGCCAATTCCGCAGCGTGTTTAGGGGATGTGTCCACTTTGTCAGGTTCTCCTAAACCGCCTGCCACACGTGTTATCTGTCCTATACCGTTTGCAAGAAGCTGCTTCATTTTTTCCAGTGACAGATTTTGGCCGCTTTCATCGAGCAAGTCCTCTATGGGAATTGCATTGAGTTGAGCTATTTTTTCTTCTAAAGTCATTTTAGCTACAAGTTGTTTAATATACATTATGTAAAATGCCCTCCTTTTCAAGCTATTAAAATTGCTTTCATGTAAGCATTATACGAAAATAGAGCAAACAAATCTCGTCATTAATTGCTGCTCACTTCTCAGATATTGCCTTTTTATATTCAGTTGGGGAACAACCCCGAATTTGCTTGAAAATCCTATTAAATGTTTTTATACTATTAAATCCGCACTGAAAAGCCACATCCGTTATGCTATCATCACTTTCCTTCAGCAATGCTTCTGCTTTTCTCACTCTAAAATCCCTCAAATAATGTCCAAACGTCATACCAGTGGCATTTTTAAAAAAACGCGTAAAATAATAAACATTATAGTTGGCTACTTCTGATACATCATCTAAAGTTATCTCGCTTTTATAATTTTCTTCCACATACTTAAATACTCTTTTGAGAACCTCTAGCTGCATCAATTGCTTGCTTTTTTCTTCCAAAGAATATCTTTCCATAGGAACATAGCGCAGCAATAAAACCATAAGGTCGTATAGCCGCGCTTTTACTGCCATATGATACCCCACCTGCTTTTGGTTATATTCCTCGGCCAAAAGTAATATCTGCTTTTCTATCTGGCCATGGACGCATCTGCTTAATTCGTTATCAGCTGACCGCTTGATCAATGGATTAACAAACCTATTTTCGCTTATAATATCTGAATAAGCATCTAGCAATGATAACCCGCATTGTATTATAATCTCTTTATTAGGCTGTTTAGAATGCAAGAAATAATGCACAGTGCCGCCATTGATCAATAATATATCACCTTCATTCAAAATATAAACTTCGTTGTTTATACCTATATGAACAGTCCCTTTCATGGCATAGACTATTTCTAATTCTTGATGCCAGTGAGCTCCAAACTCCAAATCGTCATCTACCCATAACCTAAACGGAAAATTCAAATCCATAAAACCTTTTTGATGCAATATAGACATTTAGGCTTCTCCTTTATTGTTAGTATAGACATCGCTCATAAACCCACCTCAAAACCCTGCTTTATTATATGGTGAAGCCCTCTATATTGCAATAGAAAGTTATTTATTCACTTTTTTTGATGTAAAATGCATATATAACCATGACCCCAATACAGTTAAAGCATTCGCAGATGTAGCCATAATAATAGCGATAAACTCCGGCGATGTCACGCTCACAAAAGGAACAAGCATTAAGCACATTATTAAAAGCACTAAGGCGAAATATAATATAGTCTTCATACAGTTGCTTCCTCCGTCCATTTCCATTTTGGTATTTTCTCAACCAAATGGCACGCCACCAATTCATCACCCAATTGTATCAGCGGTGGTTCCTCCCGTTCGCATATTGCCTCCGCGTAAGGGCAACGCGGATTAAACCTGCAGCCTTGTGGTGGATCTGCAGGATCAGGCATGTCCAGACTTCTTAGAGGCAAAGGCTTCATAGCCCTGGCTATTTTAGGGTCAGGAATAGGCACAGCCGAAAGCAGTGCTTGCAAATATGGGTGCCTGGGCTCAGCCAAAACCTTATTTAAATTGCCCGTTTCCACTATCTTGCCTAAATACATAACTGCTATTCTCCCGTGGGTAGCGATATAGCGCGCAGTTGCCAAATCATGGGTAATGTATATGAAGGCCACATTAAACTTCGAATTCATATCAGCCATTAAATCCAAAAGAGATATGCGAAGTGATACATCCACCATGGAAACCGGCTCATCAGCTACTATAAGCTTAGGTTGAACGGATAACGCTCTGGCAAGCAGTATCCTTTGCCTTTGCCCGCCACTAAGCTGATGTGGATATTTGTCAAGAAATTGTTCCGGAGGCGTAAGGCCGACCATATTGAATAATTCTTCTAAACGCGCTCGTGCCTCTTTTTTATCCTTTGCAAATTTATGACGAAATAGTGGCGCACTAAGCGACTGGTATATTGTTCTGGCAGGGTTTAATGCTGCATAAGAATCTTGATGCACCATCTGTACGCTCTTTCTATATTCAAAGAAATCTCTCCCTTTAAGCGACCATATGTCCTTGCCCATAAATTTTATTCTGCCAGAAGTAGGCTTAAACAAACCTGTTACCATTTTGCCTATAGTTGTCTTACCGCAACCGCTCTCTCCGACCACAGCAAGTATCTCACCGGGATTTAGCTGTATATTGACACCTACAACAGCACCGACCATGCGTTTTGGAGCAAACAATCCTGCTCTATTTTCAAATATCATATTTACATTTTCTAATTCTAACAACGGCTCCATTTAAGCATCCATCCTTTCCCATTCCAAACATGTAGTAAAATGTCCCGGCTTTGCCTCGATCAGTTCTCCCTGTTCCTCACCGCTGCAGAATCCCGCATTATAAAAGCCACAGCGCTTGGCAAAACGGCAACCTGGCGGAAGGTTGATTAAATCAGGCGGAGAGCCTGGTATAGGACGCCGCTTGCTAACGTCATCTGTAAGCGATGGTGCAGCATGTATAAGCCCTTTAGTATATGGATGCAGCGAATTATAAAATACGTCATCTACCGTTCCTAGCTCTACCACTTGCCCCGCATACATGACAGCCATCCTATCAGCTATTTTACCCATTATAGATACATCATGAGTTAAAAACATCATAGTTATACCCAAATCAGCATGTATGCCTTTCAATATATCCATAATATACGCCTGAGTGATAACATCCAGCGCTGTGGTGGGTTCATCTAATATCAATAGTTTAGGATCTAGCAGGAGGCTCATTGCTATTATAGTCCTTTGCTTCATCCCACCGCTTAATTGGTGAGGGTATGAATTCAGGACCTGATCCGCTTCTAATCGCACATATTCCAAAAGCCTTCGCGCTTTATAAAGCACATCATTATCTGACATATGAATATTATGTGCTGCAGCGGTTTCCAAAAATTGTTCTTTTATTTTAATAACCGGATTCATGGAATTTTGAGCAGCCTGGAAAACCATCGCGACGTCATTCCAACGATACCGCCGAAGTTCTTCATCATTCAATTTTAATATATCTTTACCATTGTATAATATTTCACCGCTGCTTATCTCTCCAGGAGAAGAAACTATATTTAGCACCGTAGAAGCCAAAGTCGACTTGCCGCTTCCGCTTTCTCCAACCACACCTAATATCTCTCCGCGTTTTACATCCAATGAGGCTCTATCCACAGCTCGTAGAACGCCTCTGTGTAGTTTGAATTCTACTGTAACATTTTTAAATTGCAATATATTTTCTGCCATATGTTTCACCTCATTGTGTCCGCAATCTAGGATTCAATGCCTCATCCAACCCATTTGCGAAGAATAAGCATCCTATTTGGAACAATACTATGCCAAGCACAGGTACCAAAAAGTATATTATCGCGCTAGAGCCATATAAAGCGCCCGTATTAGATATGGCCATTTGAAGCATCATGCCCCAATGAGTTGATGAAAATGGCACAAGCCCTAATACCATTAAACCTACACTGGCCGTTATAGCACCGCGCATTATCATTATGAAATTTATAGCTATATATGACGTTATATTGGGCAACATTTCAGCAAATATTATATGTGGCAAACTAAGGCCAAGTACGCGGCTAGCTTCTATAAAATCTCTTTGCCTTAATGATAGTATTTGTGAACGTATAGCACGCGCTAATCCCGCCCATGACCATATGCTTAGCACCAACCCAAAAGTCACTGGATCTGATATTTTTATTACCATGGATAAAACCATCATTATAGGAAAGCTTGGTACTGTTAATATTATATTAGTTATAAACATGAGTATAGCATCTACTGTACCACCGACAACTCCAGACACTGTCCCTATAACAAAAGCAATGAGCAATGTAAATAAGCCCGCTAAAAACGCTACTACCAAAACATTCCTAGAACCATGTACAAACTGTGAAAGCGTATCTCTGCCAGCGTAATCTGTGCCTAGTAAATGTTTTGATGATGGCAATTGTAAACGTTCAGCATAATTAGTTTGAGTAGCCGGTGGTATGATATAAGGGCCAACAAGTGCCATAAACAAGAATATCAGTAAAATTATTAGCCCTGCAAAAGCCTGCTTATTACGATTTATAACCCTAAAAAAACTTTTTATAGTACTCATATTTCCTTATCCTTCCTGTCTAATTCGTGGATCTAGTACAGAATATAATATTTCTGCTACTAGATTAGCTAATACCACAGCTACAGTTATCATAAGGAACATACCTTGCATGAGCGTAAAGTCTCGTCTGCTAACAGCCTGGTTAAGAAAATAGCCCACGCCGGGATATACAAATATATTTTCAATAAGTGGGGAGCCGCCGAACATCATGCCAAATGATATGGCAAGATTAGTAATAAGCGGCAAAATCGCATTTCTTCCAACATAAGTTGTTATTATACGCCTTTGCGGCAATCCTCTAGCCCTTGCGGCTGTTATATAATCTTCGCCGAGTACACTTATAGCATTGCCTTTCATAGCCAAAGCCCAAGCACCTAACCCCGTTATAATATAGGCACTTATCGGCAGTATAGCATGCTCAGCCACACTAGAAATATAGGGCCAATTAAATCCAGGAGTAACCGATGGGTCGTAAGGGCCTCTGTTAGGCAACCAATGTAAATTAACAGCAAATAGCAGTATCAACAATAAACCTACTATATAGTCTGGTATTGAACCCGCAATCGAAGCGTATATGGAAACTATAGGATCTACTATGGTATTTCTCTTCCATGCTACATACATACCTATAAATATTCCTATAACAAATGAGATAAGTAATGAAACAGATAATAATAGCAATGTCCAAGGCAGTGCCCCCGCTATAACTTCAGTTACTGGACGTTTAAACGACATAGACTCGCCCAAATTGCCTTTCAATAAGCCAGAAACATATCTTACATACTGCTGTGTTAATGGAATATCAGGATCATAATTTAACATTGACTTAGCTCTAGCATAAGCCTCATCATAATTGACACCTTGATTTCTTACCATGTCCATAGCTAGTGTTTCTACAGGATTTCCTGGCATCATTCTTATAACCACAAAGGTAACAGTCATAGCAAAAAATATTGTCAATACCACTAATAGTATTCTTCTCACCCATGCCACAATTTATCACCTCTCTTGACCTTATAGAGCAGGATTGGCCGTATATTTCAGATGTACGGCCAATCCCTTCTGGGGTCTTAATTTACTTATAGTAGAGTTCGCCTAATTTCAATAATCTAGCTATAACCCGTGTATTTGCACCGCCATACCATTCTGGCAATAACGGATCAGTAGGATATGATAATTTGGTATTATGAATCTTTATCGGTGCCGTCTTTTCACCTATTGGCATAATTGGAACAAATTCGTTAGTTGCTTGAGCTAATTTCGCTGTTATTTGGGTCTGCTCATCTTTATCTGTCGCATAGAACAACTGATTCAGCAACAATATTGGGTCTACTGTTTCACCGGAAGATAATTTTATATTTACCTTCGGATCGCCACTTGCTGTAGGAGCTTTTAATCCCATTCTAACAGCACCATCAGCATATATGCTTCTATAAAATTCCCATGGCTGGCCAGCATACGACAGGCCCCCGGGGCGAAAATCAAAGCTCATCATTGCTTGGCCTCTATCTATATAATCCCAATAAGCGCTTATTTCCATCGCTTTATATTCTGTCTTTAAGCCAAACTGGTTAAGTTGGTTAGCTATGGCATCTCCACACATAAAGAATATTGCCCAAGAATTCATAGCGGCTACTTCAAGTTGAACCAACTGACCCTTAGAGTCACGCCAGAAACCGTCAGAGCCTTTACTCCAACCAATACTTTTTAACAGTTCTTCCGCTTTAGATGGATTATAATCATAATTTTCCAGCTTGTTTAAAGTATCTTTATCCAACCATGAATCTCTTATTGTTGGAGTTAAACCACTACAATAAGTATCCGGCATCTGCGTACCTGGTTCTGCAACTGCCAAAAGTGCTTTTCTATCTATGGCATATGCTATTGCTTTTCTGACCGCAGGATTATCTAATGGATATTTACTAACGTTAAATTGCATAGACGGTTGGCTATATTCTGGAGACCATATTATTTTCATGTCAGGAAATTTTTGTTCCAATTGCTTCAAAACGTCAGGCGCCACGCCGCCGACATCAAGATCATAAGCACCACTCATTATGTTCGAAACAAATGCCTCTGTAGTTGTATCTCTGATGGCTCTTACCTGATCTATCTTTAATTTATCTGTTGCCCAACCATAAGGATTCTTTTTCAATATAGCTTCTGAAGCTGTAAGATTTTCTATTACATATGGTCCATTACCTACGATTTCAGTCACAGCCGGTTTAAACTTATATAGATCCTCTCTAATTGCAGCTATTTTATCGTTCGTAGCTTGGTCCACATTGCCATCTTCGTCACGTTTCTCTGTAAGAGGCGCTAATTGATCAGCCCATTTGCCGTATACATGATAAGGCCCTTGTATCAGATTAGCAAACGCCATCGGCGCCATGACAGAACCAGCTTTCCTCCAATTTATAATAACCGTATAATCATCTGGTGTTTCTATCTTATCAACATATTTCCACATGGGCCAACCAGCCATAAAACCTAAATAATACGTAGACAAAACATCCTTACTTGTAAAAGGCGTTCCGTCACTCCACTTTACTCCCTGCCTTAAATGTATGGTAAGCTTCGTCCCCTCTTCCTCAAAAGATTGTGCAAGCATAGGAATATACTCGGTTTTATTTTCTTTAACGTTTGGCACGCAATCGAACAAACGGTCATATACTAAATCGCCTAAGTTGTTTAAGCCTGGAGGCGCCCAAGGATTACCGTTTATGGCTGGCGGCGGATCAAAAATAGCATTTATTCTAAGCACAGTGCTGCTCTGATTTGATCCAGTATCATTAGTTGTACTCTTACCCGTATCGTTAGAATTTTGCGAACCATTAGCAGGTGGCGTTTCTGCTGGATTTCCGCATGCCAAAAGCATTATGCATAATATCAAAACAGACGCCAATATAACCGAAATCTTGCTCTTCTTCCTCATTTTCATTCCTCCATAATTTTTTATTTTATATATTCTATCGGAACGGCCACTCCCTAATAAAAAACAGCCTCACATTCACCTCCTAAGTAAATATTTCTAAAATATCTACTCATGTTCATCATAGGTGAAAATGAGGCCTGCGTAAATTGTTAATTTATTATTTTAATAATCATAACCTTATAAACCCAATGTTTAAAAAGCTATATCCTATATTCAATATCTTAGAATGCTAGACCATTCCTATATTCGCCCGGCGTTATTCCTTCTCCTTTTTTAAACACTCGTATAAACCGGGCCGCTGTACCATAACCCACCATTTCTGCTATTTTATTTATAGTTAAATTTTCGTTCAGCAATAACTCCTTGGCTTTTTTAAGCCTTACCGAGTTAATATAATCAGTCATATTCTGATTTGTTTGTTCTTTAAAAAAGTATGATAGATATGATGGATTAAGGCCAAAATGCTCTGCTATTGTAGCTACCCCTAGATTCATATCGCTGTAATGCTCGTCTATATAAGCCATTATTTTTTCTTTGAGCTGCACATTATGGCTTTTGCGGTTTTCGTTTATGAATTTACATATCTGTTCATATATATTTTTCGTAACAGAATGCATTTGCTCCATTGTTTGACAATTTAAAATTTGTTCTACAGGATTAAAGTTGCTGCCAAAAATATCTTCATACTTGATTTTTATTTCATTGAGAATTTTAATTGCGGTACTCATGATATCGAAAAACAAACATTGTATTAGCCTATATGGAAGATTTGTATCAGTGAAGTTCTTGCAGAATATGTTATCTAATATATCATTTGCCTTTTTAAATTCTCCTGCTTTCATAGAATTTATGAGCTGCAGTTCGACATCTAACGGATAGTAGTAATCTTGATTATCTTCCTTTATATCACCATAAAAAATTATGGAATCGCTGCCCTTAACTATCCTATAATTTAAAGCAGCTAAAGCCTCTCTATAAGCTTTTTCTATGGACAAGACGCCGCTGTGAACGTTGCTAATACCTACGGTTAGGAAAAACTTAAATTCTCTTTCTAATATACTCTTAGTTTCATTTGCTATACTTTCCATAATGCTTTTAGTATCATATATATTTGAACTATCGAAATTAACCAGCAATGCGAGCTGTGTTTTGTCTATCTCAACCATATACGATTTTGTTGTACGTTTGCCGATTTCTTCCATAATATTTGTTGTTATGAAACGCGCAAGAGCCCATTCATATTCGGAATTATTGTTTGCATATTCGCTTCTATCGTCTATATCTATTAGCATAACTGCAAATTCATCTGAAATAAATTTTATGTCAAAAAGTTTTAAGGCATGTACAATATTCTCGCTCTTTTGGCTATCCACGCGTCCATGCATTAACCTGAGCAACAGGTTGGCTCTGAGCATTGGACGCTGAGTGGCAAGGGCCTCTTGAATATTCTGGCTTTCATCTATTGTGGATTCCACAATCTCCTTTATGAAATCATATTCATCCTCGCATGCTTTTTGAGACATGGATTTAGATCGAGCTGATAGGATCTTAACTAGTTCCTTTATTGGATTATAATTCCTGTATGCCAAAAGATAAGCTAACAGCAATCCTACTGCCAAGCATATTAGCATTACCCATAACGTAAATGATTTTATATATTCAACTTTATCCATAAAAAAGCTAATGGGAACTATAGATACGTATTTCCAGTCTGTAACGTATGACGTAGCATAAGAAGCAACTACTTTTTCTCCATTATAATCAATATTTAATATGCCGTCCTGTCCAATCATGTTTTTAAACACAGGCGCTTGAGGTATGGAAATGGGCGCGGTTAAATTATCATAATTGTTTACAGTGCTAGCTATAAGCTGATTCTGACCATCTACCACATAGATAACGCCGTGATTTGCTAATTCAATATTTTTTAGTAAATCATATATGTTGCGTTCGTTTATAAGCACAAAAAGATTGCCCGAATAAGTATTTGAATGCCACATAATAGGTTGGACATATGTTATTATGTTTTCTGGCCATTTGCCTACTTTTACAGTTTTCAGCGGAATATAGCCGCAAAAACCATCTTGCCGTTTTAAGTAATTATACCAATCGTTATAGCTTATATCCTCATATCTATATAAACCATTATAAAAAAATGACGGCTTCCATTGGCCATTAGGGCTTATTATAGTATCGCTTTTAGCAAAATATACATAAAAGTCATAAATAAACTGATTCATTGTTTTATAACGGAATAGATCATTAAGCGTTTTTATTACCACTTGGCCCTGGCCTTCATCTTCAGCGCCACTAGTCAGCATAGCTTGCACGCTCGGATTATAAGCTATCTCAATAGCTAATTGCTTCATATCAGTTAGTTGCGAGTCTATAACTTGGCGCACTTGTTGAAGCATAGCCATATTATACCTTGTAGACTCCTGCTCGACTATACGCCCTGCTTTCATGTACGCAACAGAACCTATGCCTAACGGCACGACCAGTATAAGCACGTAAGAAACCAAGAATCTCGTGAACACCTTGCGTTTGCGCATCATAAACCCAATCTCCTCCTATGGGAACATCTAACAAGAAAATTATATACTTTTTAGAAATTTTATGCAAATAAAAAGCTCTTCATATCAATGAAGAGCTAAAAGTATATACTATTGTCCAAGCACTTTTATATAATTCACATATGGATCCTCGGTCCCTTGCAGTTGGCATTGTTCCTCTTTCAATATAGTTACATAATCTACTACATCTTGCGTTATCCTTTCACCTGGACATACAGCCGGTATACCAGGCGGATAGGCCATTATCATCTCGCCGCTTACCTCTCCGACGGCCTGCTCTAAACGAACGGAATGCTTACGGCTATAATAAGCTTCGCGCGGCGATATAACTACTTTTGGAGCACATGGCACAAGTGTATTATTGCGTATAGGATGAACGCCCTGTTTTAAAGATATTTGTTTTAAGGCTTCTATTAGAGAATCGACCATATCTTGATCATCGCCTATGCCAATAATGGCTAGTATATTATATAAATCTGCCATTTCTATCTGTATATTGTATTCGTGACGCAATATATGTTCCATTTCATAGCCAGTAAGGCCAAGGCGTCTAACATTTATACCAAGTTTCGTCTCGTCAAAACCAAAGCTTCCAGACGTTCCAACAATTTCTTGTCCAAAAGCGTATAAACCATCAATTTGGTTTATTTTTTCCCGTGCATACCTGGCAAGCTGCAACACTTTGTTTATAAGGCTATTGCCATCATGGGCTAGCTGATACCTAGCCACATCCAATGACCCCATTAGTATATAAGAGGCACTGGTAGTCTGCGTAAGATTCAAGACCGTTTTCATATCAGAAGCCCATGCTTTATCACCTTTTATTAGCAAGATAGAACTTTGCGTCATAGAGCCGCCCGTTTTATGAATGCTTACTGCGCTCATATCAGCCCCTATTTTCATAGCATGTTCAGGCAATTCATCAGAAAATGGAAAATGAGCACCGTGAGCCTCATCCGCTAGTAGCATCATGGCATTATCGTGCGCCATTTCTGTTATGGCTCTTAAATCCGAAACAGTTCCGTAATACGTAGGATTTATAACGAACACAGCTTTGGCATAGATGTGCTTCTCTATTGTCCTTTTAACCTCTTCGACATCTAATCCCATTGCTATGCCAAGCTCATAGTTTATTTCAGGTGTTATATAAACAGGCACCGCGCCGCTCAATATAAAAGCACCTATAGTAGATTTATGCGCATTGCGCGGCACTATTATTTCATCGCCAGGCTCACAGCTGCCCAATATCATAGCTTGCACACCTTGCGTAGTGCCATTAACTAGAAAGAAACAATCGTCAGCATCATAAAGCTCAGCCATCAATTTTTCTGATTGCTTTATAACTCCTATAGGGTTGCATATATTGTCAAGATCTTCCATACCGTTTACATCTAACTGCAGTACTTTCTGCCCAATAAATTCACGCCACATAGGTATGCCACGCCCCTGTTTATGGCCAGGCACATGAAATGGTATAACCTTATCATCTATATATTTTTTAAGCGCCTCCAAAAGAGGCATATCGTTCTGATCTGGCAAATACCACGCCCCCTTCCGCTAATATTAAACTATATAATATTAGCTCAAACACATGGCAATTGCAATAAAAAATTTAAAACTTATATGGTCATAGGCTCATGCTGCGAGAAATGTTTCGATACTGTTTCTACATCGTCGGGTTTATCCACATCGTTGCCTATTTCTGGGTAAGCCGATATTACAGCTTTAGCTGTTATATCCAATATGTCATCAAACCTGCGCTCTATTTCAGCAATCGTAGCCTTCCCTAAAACAAGCTTTATCAAGAGCGCCGTACCTAACAAGCGCGCAGTTTTAATGGGCTCCTTACGAAATTCTATAAGCTTTGTTGCAAAGTCTTTACATCTTTCGAAAACAGCTGGAGAAATATAAATTATATTGCCACCCGTAAAAACACCATCTTTTAATCTAACATACGTACGCTTAGCACCTGGGAATTTTTTTTCATTAACTTCTTTGCGCACCACCGGATAACAAAAATCTGCTTTCAAAGCCTCGCTTTGTAAAATAAAATCTTCTATGGCTTTTGGCGTTATCATCGGTATATCAGATGTCAGGATAAGCACATGTTCATCATTGCGGAAAAGGCGGATACCTCTATCAGCATTATCCAACATCGAATCTCCTTGTTCAACCAAAAAATCCACTTTGTCTCCAATCACCGTTTTTAGCTTATCTACAGGTCCTACTACAGCAATTTTCCCAACGTATGGAGTCATCCTTAATGCCTTTATTATGTACTCTATCATCGGTTTACCGTTTATAGGCAAGAGCGCTTTATTGGTTTCAAAAACGTTATGGCCGTCCTCTTTGTCTCCAGCTAATATTATAGCATTCAGCATATTTTCCCCTCCTGATGAGATATAGGCAATACTATAGTTACGCCACCTTGTGTAACATTTTGCAATTTATCTCGACATTTTTCTGCTTTTATCAATTCATCAAACAACCCGAACACAGAAGGCCCGCTACCGCTCATACATGATCCTAAACAACCATTTAACATCATAACCCGCTCTATCTGGCTTATAATGGGATAACACTTTGTGGTCACCGCCTCTAATGTGTTAAATAGGTGCTTTCCTATAATTGGAAGATTTTTTTCTTCGATAGCTTCTATAACCGGCCCTATGTCAGAATGAGGCTTTATATCGAGCACATCCCATTTATTATATATTTCCGCCGTAGATATCGCTATAGGCGGTACTGCTAAAAGCACGTATCCTTCGGAAATTGTAGGTAAACACGTTAATTTTTCTCCTATTCCTTCCGCCAATACTGTCCCCCCCTCGATGCAGTACGGCACATCAGCTCCCAATTCCAGAGCAATTTCTCTGAGATGCTGATTATCCACATTCAGGCCATAAAACTTATTTAACCCTCGCAACACAGCAGCTGCGTCCGCGCTTCCCCCACCTAAGCCTGCAGCAATTGGTATATGTTTTTCTATGTATATACTTACATCGCATGGCACATTAAAACGGCTGCAAAACTTCTCAGCCGCCCTATATGCTAGATTAGTTCGATCCCACGACAATGTATTTGTAGAACCGGACAATGCAATGCCATTTTTAGAAGCACTTATTTTTACTATATCGCAAAGCGGTATAGTATGCATTATCGTCTCCAAAAGATGATACCCATCCTGTCGTCGCCCAACTATATCCAAAAAAAGATTTATTTTTGCATTTGCTTTTTCTATAATATTCATACCTATAGTCTAGCATTATGGAAATTTTATTGCAATACTCAAAAGAGCCAGCCAATACAGGCCAGCTCTTTCCGGATTTTTGGCTATTTTATAGGCTAAAAGAACATTGTTTTTATTCGTCTATTATCTCGTCAATAGCAGCACCAGGAGCCACCATAGGATAGGCATTTTCATCATTGCTTATATCGCAATCTATAAGCGTTGGCCTATCAGTTATGGATAGAGCATGTTTGAGTGCATTCTCTACTTCTTCGTTCCGAGTTATACGCATGGCCTCAGCACCATGCGCTTGTGCTAGCTTCACGAAATCTGTATCCCCGCCAAGGGTGGTATGAGAAAATCTGCCCTGATAAAATAACCGCTGCCATTGCCTCACCATCCCGAGTGCATGATTATTGAGTATAACCTCTATTATGGGTAGCTTATATTTCACTGCTGTAGATAATTCATTAGAGTTCATCTTAAAGCTGCCATCCCCAGCTATATTTATTATACGCCTGTCTGGTTTAGCGAACTGCGCCCCTATAGCAGCCGGCAAGCCAAAACCCATTGTCCCGAGGCCTCCTGATGATATAAAGGTACGTGGCTCCTCATAGTTGAAATATTGAGCGGCCCATATCTGGTTTTGACCAACTTCAGTGGTTACTATACCGAATCCCTGCGTGAGCTCATACACCTTCTGAACAATATACTGCGGTTTGAGACGACCGGGTTCAAATTCTACCTTCAGCTTATACTGCTCTTTCCACTGCTTAACCTGCTCATTCCAACCATTGAAATTTTTCTCCGGCACCATATCCAAGAGTTCACTCAATATTGTTTTTACGTCACCATTGAGCGGAATATCTACTCTTATGTTTTTACCTAGTTCTGCCGGATCTATATCGATATGAATTATAGTGGCATTAGGCGCAAAGCGTTTAACATTACTGATAACTCTATCGCTAAATCTCGCTCCTATTGCTATCAACACGTCACTATTTGAAACAGTATAATTAGCATATCGGCTTCCATGCATTCCCACAAGACCTAAATATAAAGGATGATTCGCTGGAAATCCGCCTAGCCCCATAAGCGACGATACAACCGGTATTTTAAGCTTTTCAGCAAAAATTCTTAGCTCATCATAGGCCCGCGATATTATAACGCCCCCGCCAGCATAAATTACTGGGCTTTTGCATTCAGCTAAAACCTTTGCTGCTTTGGCCAAATTTTCATTAAGTTCGCTTTCGCTCATACATGTATTATTGTATATATTACAACTATCATAGCTGGTATCAACCACCTGCGGCTCATAATCTAGCGCTGTTGTCTGTATATCTTTTGGCACATCTATTAGCACAGGACCAGGACGGCCTGAACGCGCTATTTTAAATGCTTCCCTTATTATATCAGGCAATTTCTGAGCATCTTTTACTATATAATTATGCTTAGTGATGGGCATCGTTATGCCGGTTATGTCAACTTCCTGGAAAGAATCCTTGCCAAGTAAGGACAGAGCCACCTGCCCAGTAAATACAACTATTGGAACCGAATCCATATATGCATTGGCTATTCCTGTAACTGTATTAGTAGCGCCGGGACCCGAAGTAGCAAACACAACGCCCACTTTACCGCTAGCCCTTGCATAGCCATCTGCCGCATGGGTGGCCGCCTGTTCATGACATGGCAGTATATGCGTTATATTGGAATTGTACAATGCATCATATAGAGGCAAAACTGCTCCACCCGGATAACCAAATATTAAGTCTACCCCTTGTTCTTCCAGACATTTTATAATAGCTTCTGCTCCACTTATCTTCATATCACTCGATCATCTAAGTAAGATGATCTTCCCTCCTCTGAATTAATTTTTATTCATATATAAACAAAAACCCTTCGCCCCATAGGGACGAAAGGCTCTACTTCCGTGTTACCACCCGATTTCACCGATGTCTTGCGACAGCGGCCTCTGTAGGTACATTTTTATCATATACCCTGCATTCTTAACGGATGCTCCCGTTTGAACCTACTCCTAAAATGTTTCAGTTCAACAGCTCCAAGGCTACTTTCACTGCCGCTGTGCTGCCGGTTCTCAACCTCTGCCCGGTTCTCTGTAAGCCATTCGCGATAGTTACTCTCCTTTTCATCGCCTTTATAATCATCATGTAATTTTTTGTAATATTAATTATATTATAAATTGACAATTATCGCAATAGGGAATTTTTAATCGATATTAAGGCATCAACAATTATCTCCAAAACATGGGCAAAATTTTGTCAGATTCTTCTAGTGCGACAGCTACAGCACCAATTATTCCAGCTTTTTCGCCTAATTGGGCCAATAATACATCCGGAACAAATGGAACATTTCTACTTAAGATATCATTGATACTTTCTATAAACTTATCACTAGCTTTGCTCAGCTGCCCCCCTAATATTATAGCTTCTGGGTTGAGAAGAGCAATTATGTTTATTAGCACCATAGCAATATAAAGCTGCATTTCTTTCATTACTATTTGGGCTATATTTTCTCCTTCATCCCACATTTTTAATATTTGAACTATGTTAATATCATCGCAATCTATAGGCTTGCCATATTCCCCTTGCCATACTTCTTTATATCGTTTTACAATCGCATCGTTGCATATAAGCTGCTCTAAAGCTCCCTGAGAATGAAAGCTATCCTGCAAATATTCTTTGCCTATAACCATAAATCCTATTTCACCAGCTGCCAAATTTTTCCCTCTATACAATTCCCCATTTATTGTAAAACGCGCTGCTACGCCATCACCCAATTTTAAATACAGCATATCTTCATACTTTTGGCCAGCTCCTTTCCAGCGCTCGCCTATTATATCCATATCAACATCATTTTCAATTATAATGGAAAAAGGAAATACCATTGACAATTCGCCCTCTAAATCTATCTGATCCCAAGCATCGATAAATGGTGCCAATACATTTCCTTTCGTATTAGGACTTTTAATACCCGGTGAACCGATGCCGGCTGCTAAAACTTTTTCAGCAGCAATATTATTTCTGTCTAGCACTTGCTTTATAATCGTTATTAATTGGTTCAATATTTTCTCTCCACTTTTTTCTGGGATGGTAGGAACTTCTATGAAATCAATTAATTTCCCTTCCATATCGGCGATGGCACATTGTATAATGTATTCTCCAATATTTACACCTAATACAAAGCCAAATGTTGAATTAAACTTTAAGAGCACCGGTTTCCTCCCCATTTGAGATTCGTCTGTCCCAACTTCCTCTATTAAACCGCTCTTCAGTAAAGCATTCACATTATTAGAAACAGCTGGTTGACTTATACCTAGCTGCTGGGCTATTTCTACTCTTGATAAAGGCCCCTTCTCTTTTATGAGATGTACTATAGCAAGCTTATTATTATCTCCTATCATTGTGGGATTAGCTAAATTATCGTTATTTAACGTGATTATCACCCTCCTAAAATCTATTTAATACCCGTTAGCGTCAATCCCTCAATAAACTGGCGCTGGAATAACAAGAATACCACTATTACCGGCAGCATTATTAACGTTGCTGCTGCCATTATCACATTTTGTTCCCCGCCATGTTGTGTGCTAAAGAATGATAATGCCAATGGCACCGTCATTTTGTCTAAATCATTTATGGCTATAAGCGGCCATAGATAATTGTTCCAACTGCCCATAAAAGTAAATATGCCTAATGCCGATAGCACAGGAGTAATCTCGGGTACTATAATATTAACAAAAATGCTCATCTCTGCGCAACCATCTATTCGGCCAGCTTCTATTAGATCTGTAGGTATTCCTTCAATAAATTGTCTGCATAAAAATATTCCAAAAGCACTCACTGCACTCGGCACAATTAGTGCCCATAATTTATTGAGCATACGCATATCGCTGACTATCAAATAAGTCGGTATCATTATAACTTCAAACGGGACCATCATGGTAGTTAAAATGAGGATAAATATCAACTGTTTAAATTTAAACTCAAATTTAGCAAATACATAGCCTGCAAGGCTGCTCGTAAAAAGCACCAAAAACGTAACGGTAACAGATACTATTACGCTATTTAACAACCATCTAAAAAACGGGGCTTCAAAAAGCACCCTTTTAAAGCCTTCTAAAGTAGGGGAAGCAGGGAAAAACGTAGGTGGCACCTTTATTATTTCAAGTGAACTTTTAAACGCTGATAACAGCATCCATACAAATGGAAATAACATTAATAAAGAACCAACGGCTAATACCGTTATCAAGATATAATAATTCCATTTATGACTTTTCGTATTGCCCATTTTTTCACCTCTTCTAAGAACTAATATTCCCAATCGTTTCTCATCAATCGCATCTGTATAAGCGAAACCATAAGTATTATAACCATTAACACTACGGCCATCGCTGAAGCATACCCCATTCTAGAGTATACAAAAGCATTTTGATAAATACTTAGGGCAAGGGTTTGTGTAGCATAATTAGGGCCGCCGTTTGTCATTATTTGCACCTGCGTAAATACCTGAAAATATGAAATTGTGGTCATAACTACTATAAAAAGCGTAGTCCTGCTGAGAAGCGGCAATGTTATTTTAGTAAATACCGTCCAGCGATTTGCGCCATCCAAATCTGCTGCTTCATAAAACATTTTGGGTATGCTTTCTAGCCCTGAAAGAAATATAACTATATTATATCCCATATCTTGCCATAACGTTACTACTATAACAGAAAGCATAGCAGTTCTAGGATCACTGAGCCAATAAATACGATTTATACCAAAAGAAGATAGTATCATATTTAATAGGCCATATGAAGGATCGTATATAGATGCCCATATTAGCGCTGCGGCAACTATGGGCGTAACAGTAGGTAAAAAGAATATTGTTCTGAAAGTATCTTTTAACTTTTTGCCGGATACGGCATTAATAGCTAGTGCTACAGGCAATGTTATGATTATATTGCCTGGAACTGATATAAGGACAAATATTAAAGTATTGAAAAGCGCTTTATGAAAAATAGTGTCTGTCATCATTTCTTTAAAGTTTCCGAACCCCACAAATGGTGAAGCAACATTAAGTGGATTGTAGTTATAAAGCGATAGCCATAAACCCATCGCAATAGGAACCAAAGCGAATATTATGAGCAGGGAAACAATAGGTATAAGCGAAGCAGCAATAAATTTATGCTGTCCTCTTTTTAACGTGTTTTTGGGATTGTGTGAGTACTTCAATGATGGTGAATTTATCATCGAGCATTCTTCCTTTCCAAGTTCTATAACATTGGCTATTGGGGATCAAGTGCCCCAATAGCCAAAAACATAAATACTATTTCAATTGCTGATCTATCATTTTATTTACTTCGTTTTGAATATTCTGTAAAGCTTGGCTTACCTGTTCCTTACCCTCAACTACATTTTGAAAATGCGTGCATAAAATATTCTTAAATTGATCAGTATCTTGTAACGGCCCTATCCATTGGCCATACTCAAGAACGTCCAATGACGTTTTCATAAGTGGTATCTGTTTGACAAATTCAGGATCTTTTGCCACATCTTTGCGTGCAGGAACTGTAAAAGTACGAACATTAAAATATAAACTGCTTTCTTTCGATGTGATAAACTCTGCAAACTTCCATGCTTCCTCTGTATGTTTCGAATTAGCAGATACTACCTCTCCCCAACCGGACTCTGCAGCAAAATATGGAGGTTTGTCCGTAAAAGACGGCATGGGTATATAATCGAAGTCTTTGACTTTATAGGTATTCAATCCCGTCGCTATAGTCCATGGCCCGCGCATAGTCATTGCCGATTGCCCTCTAAAGAAATTATCCGAGATATCTAGCTCATTAGGCTGGTTCAAATGTTTCAAGTCTGTTACTTTATACTTTAGTATAAGATCAGCCATTGTTTGCATCGCTTTATCAGCCTCTGGAGTAGTAAATACTACATGAACGCCATCTTTATCCCAATATTGTCCGCCTTGTTGCAGAATGAGCGACAGAAATAAAAATGTTATATTATCCAAAGATGCAAAATCGAAGCCAAAACGCGTTATATTGCCGTTGCTATCAGTTTTAGTAAGCTTTTGAGCTGCTGCTACAAGTTCATCCCATGTTTTAGGCGGGTAAGGTACATTCTCTTCCTGAAACATTTTAGGATGAGCAAGTACTCCCCCATTCTCTATATTATATTCATGCGGTATACCATAATATTTATCATTATACTTATAAGCACCTAAAGGGGCTTCAAAAAAATCATTTTCCATTTGCGCCGCATCTACAGGCACAGGACTTAACCAATTATGGCTGGCATAATAGGTCGCCCACGTTCCAAACATTTGTTGTATGTCGCTTTCGGAATGCGCTGCATAACTCGCTTTAAGTTTGGCATTCATAGTTTCATATGGAAAATATTGATAATTAATCTTTATATTTGGATAAACCTTATTAAAATCGCCAATAAGTTTTTTATTCGCCTCTACAAAATCAGGATTATTATGACTCCACCATGTTATTGTGACGGATTTTGAAGAAGTGCCTGATGCACCATTATCAGTGGGATTTTTACTGCCAGAAGATGTAGAACCGCCACAACCTGCCAGCATTATAGATATCACTAGCAACATTGCAACAAATACATAAAGTTTTTTCTTCCAATACATGATAACAAATCCTCCTTTTATCACTAAAATTGTGGTAAATATTGCTTATGAGCTTGAATAAGCTCGTCTACCATTTCTACAACTTGCTCTTTATTTGACATATAACCACCTGCCAATACCGCTTCTACGAAAAGTTGCTTATTACCCTTAATAGCAGCTTGTACTGTAAGTTCAAGAATACCGATATGTTTCATTAATAAAGCAGCCAATCCATCTGGAAAATCACTAATCCTGAGCGGATAGAATCCGCGGGCTGACGCTATAGCTGGCATTTCCAGCAGTGCTTGAGATGGAAGATTGGGTACAGCGCCATTATTCGGCATATTTGCTGAGTAAATCAGACCTTTATCGTTATCTAACGAATCAATTATATCCATTAGCTGTTCATGTTCACCGCTACTGCGCTTAAAAAGGTCTTCTGTTATTGGGCGGTTACCGTTTGCAATTTTTTTCATTATCTCATATGTGTTATCGCCTTGCTCAATGGTTTTTTCGAAAGAAAAAGTATCCACCCCTAAGGTTTTGCCATAATAATTACCATGTGGGAATCTGTCCGCAAAGAATTCAGTTATATGCCTGTCGCCGGGGGCAGGAAATGCGCTGTATGTTTTAAACATCTCCCAAGCAAATGGATTCTCGGTAAAGTTTTCATTATCACTTTCGTTTAATCTTTCTTCAAGAATTGGCCACATATCTTTTCCCTTATAGCGAAAATCATAAACGAAAGTCAGATGATTCAGTCCAACTGCCTTGGCAGTCGTTTGAGCCTCATCCAAGCCAGCACATCGCGATAAGTATTGCTGAGTGTGATTGACACCATGACAAAGGCCTACCACCTTAGCGCCTGTGTATTCTCTTATGGCCATGCATATTGCACTCATAGGATTAGAGTAATTAAAAAACCATGCATCTGGACACATTCGCTCTACATCCCTTGCTATATCCATCATAGCAGGAATCATGCGCATAGCGCGCGATATGCCTCCTACCATAACAGTATCCCCCACTGGTTGATATATACCATATTTTCTTGGTATAAATACATCCGCCTCCCACGCTTTGCGCTTTCCCACTGCGACAGTGCAAACTACAACATCAGCTTCTGGCAATATATCTCTTCTATCTGTTGAAAACGATATTTGTATATCAGCGTCCCTTTCTCGTATCATCCTCTCACTTAGCAACCGCGCTGTTTCCAAAGCCTCAGCATCTGTATCTACCAAACCGAGATGCCATGATGTATTTCCTTTATTTTGCGCTTGTATGAGATCAGCTATCAGCCCTTGTGTAAATTCAGCGCTCCCCGCACCTATAAGAACTATTTTCTTCTGTTTCATAATATTTCTCTTTTCAAATACTGTGCTTGAATTGAGGCAGCCATTCCTTGTTAGCTTCAAACATCTCATCTACCATTTGTTTTATTTCCTCTAAGCTCAATACAGCAGATGTTAGAGGGTCCAAACATATAGCATGAAATACCTTGCGAGGGTCACCTGTTATAGCGCCTTCTACAGCGAGTTCTTCGCATTGAGCATTTAAGCCTGTCAACGCAGCCAAATGTTTTGGCAAAGAACCCACATGCATTGGACTTAAACCTCGCTTAGATGCTAACACAGGAACTTCTACGCAGCAGCCTTCTGGAAGATTATCTACAAGACCGAAATTCCGGACATTACCATTAAACTCAAACATCGTTCCATCGCCTATAATAGCATTAAATATACTAGCAGCATACTCGTTGCCCCTGCTCAGATCTATATCCTCCTTGTCTAACCATTCTTGAATTTCATTTTTCCACGTGTTTTCGCGATTTAAGTACTCTTTTAATATATAAGCATGCTCTCCTGGATTCCATCCTGTGCCATGAGTACAGTATTTTTCTATGAGATCCGGACGTTTCCTAAACCATGGATTATATTCCGAATTGTGCCCACTAGACTCGGTCGGATAATAATCGAGATGCAAAAACATTTCATTCCTTACAATTTCTTCATTATAAATTTCGGGACGCTTCACCGCTTCTCTTATTAATGGATATGCATCTTTACCATTCCACTTATACTCTAAGTACCATGCTTGATGATTTATGCCCGCGCATAAGTACGTGATTTCATCCATAGGCGCTCCTATCCAGCGCGCCAGCATCTCAGCAGTACCCTGAACGCTATGACACAATCCCGTAACATTGACCTTAGTTTCACTTTGCATGGCTCGGCATAGCATGGCCATTGGATTGGTATAATTAAGGAATATAGCATCGGGGCAATAGCGCTCTATATCGCGGCATATATCAAGCATCACCGGTATAGTTCTCAATGCTCTGAATATGCCAGCTGGTCCTCTAGTGTCACCGACATTGATATCGACGCCGTACTTTTCCGGTATTTCAATATCTTTTCTCCATACTTGTACTCCCCCGGCTAAAATAGTACATAATACACCATCTGCCCCATCCAGGGCTTCCGCTCTATTCTTGGTAGCTATAACTTTAGCGGGATAATTACCAGCGCTTATTATTTTTTCCACCGCCGCTTTTGCATAGGATAAACGATCATCGCTTATATCCATCAGGGCAATCGTACTGTCTTTAAATGCTGGAAAAGTAAGTATGTCTCTAACTAAATCCCTTGTAAATTCGAAGCTACCAGCCCCTATAAAAGCTATTTTTTTTGACACAGCCAACACCTCTTTATTAATATAGTTTTTTAATGATATTATTAAATTGTATTAATAATATCATTAAAAACTAATTCTGTCAATTAAATTTGAAAATATTTTGTTTAAAATTTTAGATATCATCTACAATATCTAATGAATATTTTGTGTTCGGTACAGTTTCAGTATTAATCCATTTGCCATTTGTAAAATCTGGAAACGGCATTATATGACCCCCCTCTGCCACCGATTGCTCTGATAATGGGGTCACTGCCATCCATGTTGCCATATCATAAACGTTTATTGGCATAGGAGTATTATCCCTTATGCTCTCAACAAATGCTCTCAAGCATAAATAGTCCATCCCGCCATGAGAACCACGCACTCCTTCTTTAATATATTCTTTCCACAAAGGATGTTCATATTCGGCTAAATAAACATCAAATGATTCCCATTCATGCTCCGGACTTCTGCCTTCTATGTAAATGGAATTGTTATCCTCCATCCAAATCCCTTTCGTCCCTTGCACTCTACCTGCTCTAGAGTACGGCCTGGGAAGTGTGGTATCATGTATCATCACTATTGTTTCTCCATGAGCACATTTTAACATAGTAGTCACTATATCGCCTTGGTTGAATTCCACACTAGCCAAGGGGTGCTCAGTTCCTAAATGCCGGATAATCCAATCGTGCACACCTCTGGCTTTAGAAGCTACAGACGTTAATGTTAAAAAGCGATTGCCTCGATTAATATTGAGATATTTTGATGTTGGGCCAAGGCCATGAGTAGGATAGATATCACCGTTTCTATTTTTGTAGTTATGTATTCTATAATGTCTGTTCTCCATGCCCAAGGCCACTTCATCGCGCAGGTCGTGTTCGTAACCACACTGACAATGTATGAGCTCGCCGAATACGCCTTGCTTTATCATATTTAGAATTGCCATTTCATTGCGCCCGTAACAGCAATTCTCCAACATCATGCATGGGACACCTGTTTCCTCATGAGTTCTGACAAGATCCCAACATTCTTGCAAAGAAGAAGCACCGCCTACTTCCGAGCCAACACATTTACCAGCCTTCATAGCGTCTATAGCTATCATGGAGTGAGTAGTCCAGGAAGTGGCAATTATAACAGCTTGTATATCATCGCACGTTAGAAGCTCTTTGTAGTCAGTATACCCTCGCGGGCGCAGTTTGCCAAGTGATTCAAAATGTTCTATAGCCGACTCTACCCGATCTTCCAAGATATCACATACCGCTACTATTTTGACATCTTCCATCTCTAGCAAGATTTCAGATAATCCTATCCCCCGGCCCCCCAAGCCAATTACACCTAATGCAATTGTTTCTTTATTCATGCTTATACAGCCTCCTTAACAAGCATCGATTGACTTGACTTTTTTTACAAAATCGGGGTATAACTCAAAAACCTTCTCTAACGTAGGCTGACCAGCAATACCGCCATAAGCGCTGGTATTTAAGCCTCCGCATATAGATGCTATACTGAGGCATGATTCCACATCCATATCAGATAAATAACCGTATATGAACCCCGCGTCAAAGCTGTCACCAGCGCCTATCGTGTCATGCACTTCCACATCTAGCGAGGGAGAAACATACAGTTTATCTCCCGCTTTAGCTATCGCCCCGTTATGCCCCCTTTTTACGACTACGATAGAAACTTTCTGTGCTAACTTATTTGCCGCCTTTATTACATCCATTTCATTGGTTACAGCCTTCGCTTCCTCTTCATTAGGAAAAAATATATCTACATAATCCAATAATTCATCTAAACCGCTTTGCCACTGCTCTTCAGGATCCCAGTTAATATCCAGGCTGACTGTTAGGCCATTGCTTTTAGCTTCCTTAGCTATGTATGGTATATATGGCTGTATCCTTTTCTGCAAAAAATAGCTCCCTATATGCAAATGTTTTGATTTAAATAATGCTTCCCACGGCAATTCTTCAACTGTATTAGAGTCGATAGAGCCATTATATGTCAAAATAGCCCTATCATCTTTTTGGGATAATGAAATACTCATGCCTGTTTTTATTTCACTTTTATATCTCACATGATTAATAAAAACATTAGAATCCTTTAATTTTTTAATGACCGTATCGCCAAAAATGTCTTTGCCGACATGTCCGCAAATCTGCGTTTTAAGCCCTAATTTGCCAAGCTGGCATGCACAAATGCTGCAAGACCCGCCGAGTTCCAAAATATATTCATCGACTAATTTCTCTTTTTGTCCAAATTCGGGCACTATGTTATCGCCGATTACTATTATATCAACGCACAAATCGGCTATAGTAAACACATCGTACTCTTTCTCCAACAATTTTCGTCTCCTGTTTTACAAATATTTATCGATATAAAAATAAACTTACTTTTTATTATTATATCGATATACTTTGAATGGCTTCACTACCCTGTTGACTCTGCCCTCGGGATTCGGATTATCAGGACGTATTCCCAGATTCAGTGATTTATAGAATCCGAGCATTTGCGCGTATATTATATATACCGGCGTTAAAAATGCTTCATCGGTCTCACAAAAATCCTCTTTTAACGCAAAATTATAATCTAAACCTTCTGTCCTAGTTTCGAACGGCATTATGCAGAGCAGTTTTCTTCCACCTGCCTCCCCAATAATCTCTTTTATCAAATCCATGTCATAATTCCTGGTATATTCATCATTAGAAACAAAGAAACCTAGCAATGTAGTGTCATTAATGGCCGACTTAGGGCCATGCCGAAACCCTAAAAACGAGTTTGAGTTAGTATTGACTAAACCGTGGGATAGCTCTAAAGACTTCAATGCCGCTTCCATAGCGCATCCTTTTAAACTGCCACTTCCTAGATAGATCAAGCGATCATAGCTATTCTGGGCCACTTGGATAATTTTTTGATAGTCCTCATTTATTATTCTTTTTGCTTCTGTTGCTAATTTGTCAAGCAATTCTTTTTTCTCTTCTATATTATTTATTGTGGGCAGCATCAAATCCGTCAATAGCATGCATGTAAAACTGCTGGTCATCGCAAAGCCATCGTCGTTAGACTCTTCAGGCATGAATACATTGAGAACTTTTTTATCCCCCGTTGTGTTTTGAGCCATTTTGCCACTTTTGTTACAGGTAATGTTTAAAAAGTACACCTCATCAACTATATTTTTCGCTAGCTCTATTGCCGCCAGGCTTTCGGGGCTATCGCCCGAACGGCCATGAGATATTAAAAGGGTAGGTCTATCTTTAAAAAAGAAATTGTATGGTGAAGCTACAATATCTGTAGAATCTACAGCGCATACATTTACGCCAAACATTCTTCTAAGATATCCTTGGCTGCTTTCTCCAACAAAGGCAGATGAACCAGCCCCTGTGAGTATAACGTTTATGCCTGGTATGCCTAATATCGGATTCAAAAAATTATGTATTGAATCTTTTTGTTCGTATAAAATATCAAAAAGTTCTTTCCATACAAACGGTTGTTGGTTTATCTCTTTAGCTGTGAAATAACCTCCTAATCGTCTTAACTCTTCTTCATCATATCCAAGCAACATTTTCGACACCCTTCCATCTTTATTTATTCGTATCACATGCGTTTATGTAATTAATTAATTATATAAATTAATTACATTCATTATATGCTTATAATCTTCAAATGTCAATAGCCCAATTTTAAAAATGTTATTATTCTGTGATATTGTCATAGTGAAATTATTTTGCAATAATGTCAGTATGAGAAAGGAACAGTATAATATGACGGAAAGAGAAATGCAAAAGCTTGTTGTCATTAATAAAGTTATT